>Ga0308159_1000618_pt1 | contig 74135 bp, 78 predicted proteins | sample PhyCR1_FD_201040 | JGI IMG/M metagenome (GOLD analysis project Ga0308159, IMG submission 201040) | Phyllosphere microbial communities from UC Gill Tract Community Farm, Albany, California, United States - DLSLC.R1 | ecosystem: Host-associated > Plants > Phyllosphere > Unclassified | place: USA...
GCAAAGGCTCCGCAGAAGCGTTGGCGCCGCCGTCCTGATCCGCTTGTCACGGTGACCGAACAGTTGAAGGCGTGGTTCGAGGAGGAGCCATGGCGCACCGGTCGGGAGTTGCTCGAGAAGCTACAGGTTGAGCAGCCTGGCGATTATCCGGATGGTCTGCTGCGGACTGTGCAGCGCCGGTTGAAGGTGTGGCGATCAGAAAAGGCGCGTGCCTTGGTATTGAACCCGGCAGCTGGGCCCGCTGGCAGGCCCTTGGGGGCAGAGACCGTCTCTTCGTTGCCGCGCGACTGGGTACCGCTCCGCGTCGCCTCCGGCTCCACTGCGCGGCACCCAGTCGCGCAAGGAATAGTCAGTGAGGGCGATGTCCTGTAGGGAGCATTTACGTGAGGCAATGGCTATGCCGCTCGGGAACATCGCTTCATGAGGCAACACGCGCTCTCATCCTGTTTGTCGCCGCGCACGAAGCGCCCGCACGGCCATTTTCTGTTCCCAGCGGGTGATCGCCGGACGCCGGATGTCGCGATACGGAACTTCGAGGTGCTCGCCGTCCGGCAGTTCTAGCCATACCCGCGACAGGTCGCGCGGGTCCCAGCGCACTGGCATGCGCTGCCCGCGCCGAGTGTACCAGCAGGTCAGGGCATCGTCCCAGTAGTGCGTATTGAACAACTCGATGCCGTTCGGCGTCACGGCGCGCAGCGCGCACGGCAGGAAGTCGAAGAGGAAACGCGCCGGATCGAGCGGAAGGCGCATCAGTTCTGGTCGCCGATCCAGGCCCTCCTCCCAGGCCAGCGCTGGCGGGATGCCGATGCCGCGGTGCGTTTCGGCATGATAGGGACCGATGACCTGCGCCGCGAGCCAGGCTTCCAGTTCGCCTAACGTCAAGCACGCGCGCCCTTCCGCATCGTAGTCGCCGCGCTCGGCCACATTCGAAAAAGTCGTGCCCGGAAGAAGGTGAACAGCGCCCATCATCGTCCCGATTAGCCGCTCGATGTGCCCGCCGAAGTGCGGGCGTTTGACCGGCCGATACTCCAGATCGATCGAATAGGTTCGGCAGCCGCGTTTCAGGGCATCGCAGTGATGCTCCCGGGCATTGTCAAGATGGAGGCGATCCATCAATCCATGATTGGGCCAAGGCGCCGTCATCCCGCGCTCTGCGAGCCAGTCCTCCTTGGGCAGCACCGCGTGGCGCATGCACATGGCTACCGCCACCGCCGAAGGCGCCAGAAGGTCGAGGTGAAAGCCCGGAACGCTCCGACTGGCGACATCGATCATCAGTGTCACCCACGGTCGCCCGATCGGTTGTCGGTAGAGATCATCGACCACGATGATGTCGACGAGTGTGTGATCGGATTGGACGAGGTCAAGAGCATAGCCGGCTTCCAACGCCCCGCGCGCCGGCTCCCATCTGTCGTTCGCTGCCTTGCGCCCTTCCCGCGCTCGCATCGTCGAAACAGGCGGTAGCGCCTCAATTCGTGCGGTGATCGCCTTGGTGCTTGGGGTTGGCAAACTCGCCTTGCGGCACTCGTGGCGCAGCCAGCGCCGGAGCGCCTGGACACTCGGCTTTTCGCGGGTGAGATAGACCTCGTCGATGCCTCGCGTGATAAGCTGTTCGGCCTGTGGGGACAGGCGACGGTCTCCTTTCTCCCTGCCCCGCTTGCCCGGCAGCAAAGAGGCCGCACAAGGGGCTTCCCGGTATCGCTTTACCAGTTCGAGGAACCGGGACCGCGCCACACCAAGCTCCATCATGGCCAGGGCGGCCACCGCGGAGGGAATGCGCCCGCAGCCGGCCAGCGGGCGGATGACCTTTTCGCGGCGCTGGGCCTCCGCCCAATCCGCATCGGATGCCGTCAGTGTCTGAGCAACCATAGCCGGGCAACCCTGCTGGAAGTTACAGTGCGATTGTCCGCCTTTTGAGGAAAAGAGTCGAATCCTTCGTGCAGCACGACACCCGAGGGCTTTCTCGGCAAGTTCAACTACGACCACGAAAGCCGGCTCATCTATCCGACTTTTAAGGAACTCATCCGGCATTTAGACCGGCGGAAATCTGCGGTTCCGTCGTCCGGTCATTTAGGAAAACCGACAATACCCCTCGGATGAGGGGCAAAACATAGACAGATCAGCAGCTACGAAAATGTGGGGAGGTTTTGGCGCTTACCGAATAATGCACAGAGGCCATCTGGACCGCAGGCGCCTGGCAGCGCGCCGATAGCCGCTCTACGACAACGCGGCGACCAGCTCTGCGGCAAACTGATCGAGGCAACCGCCCCTTACATCCCGACGCCTTACGTCTCCCGTAGCATAGCCGCCGATTTCCGACGCCGATCTTGGGCGTGTGCGTGGGCCGGAGAGCAGGGAGCGGAGAGGGGAGGAGGGCTGGGGCGACGGACCCGGGGCGGTCGACTGCCTCTTCCGTGCCACAGGAGATTATCCCATGGATGTCATCGTTTCCCGCACCCGGGTCGCCGGGTGCGCGCCTCTCTATTCCTATCGAGCGCTGGTCCCGCTGGAAGGCGTCGATCCCGATCGGCGACATCGTGTTGCGATCCTGCATGTCCAGACCGCGACGATCCGATCAGCGTGCACGCGGATCGCCGACACGATTGCGCCCCATCGTTGGTTCGAACGGGATATGGCCGTTTCCTTCGGGTTTGCCGCCCAGCTCGGCCTCGCCGCGCGGCGCATCGAGGCGCTTCTGCTGCAGTCGGTGTTTCCCGAGATGACCACCTGGTTGGCGCCGATCGCGCTTCGGCTCGACCATGACCCGGGAAGCGCGTCCCACCGCGTCGCGGCGATCGATCTCAATGCCGCTTTTGATGCCATCGCCCCGCACATCGACACGCTGAGCGCCGCCGAGCTTGCGCCGTCTCGGTCCACCGATCGCCGTGTCGCCTGATCCAGGAACCCCGCACATGATACATTACACACTTTCCCATCTCGAAGCGGCCGCCTCCCTCTGGGAAGCGGTTCTCGACCTGCGCGACCATCCGGCCGCCGAACCCGACGCTCTCGTTCGTGCGCTGGCGATCCGCAAATCGTTCGAGGCGATGGGGACCTGCGCCATGCGCATCATTGTCGTGGGCTGGATCGATGCGGTCGATGCCGCCTGGTACAGAAACCAGGAGACCTGCCCCTTCTGTTTCGACTGGTCCTTTGTGAAACAGTGGGTCATCGACACCATTGACTGGTCCGACCCCGATAATCCGGCCATCCGGATAGATGCTTCGGGGACTGACATGACAGACAATGTGACTACGGCGGCCCAAGCGGGGGCGAAGTCGCCCGGGCCAGCGGAGCCGCAAATCACTCGGCACGACCATGTCGCCCTGCTTGCCCGCGTGCGGGCCGCTCTGGAGAGGCCGGACATCCTCGATGCCGCCGCGCGCGCCGCATTGATCGAGACGATCGGCGCCAGCGAAAGCGGGCTCCGTTTCTGTGCGCTGCCATGGCCGATCGATATGCATCTGGGCATCATCGAGCACCGTCATGGCGTCAATTTCTACGCAGGCCTGAACCGTGACGTTCTCGTCGCGGAGATGGCGGAATATGCGCGCGAATGGTGGAAGGAGATCGGCGACAGGCGCGATCCGCATACGCTGCCAGATGACGAGGTCATCGCCGCCTATTTCGACGATCACCCTTCGGAAAGCTATTCGACCGAGATCCTGCGCCTGGAGCCTCTCCCGGCGGTCCGCTCAGTTCGCTCCATCGAAAGCGGCGCCTACTGCGTGCTCTCGACCGCCCATCTCACGGTGCAGACGGCCGGCCTTCTGGACAAATGGGCCTGCTGGCCTCCGAGCGACCGCCCCATCGACATCGCCGCCTCCGTCTATGGCTGGTTCGTGCCGACGCGGCCGCTTCCCGATGACCGCCGAGCGAAGATTCCGGATGATCTCCAGGAAATCATCGCGTTCGGACGTGATCGGGGCTTCCAGTTCCTCCTCCTCGACTGCGATGCAGACCGCGCCGCCGATCTCCCCGTCCACGACTGGTGACCGCATCGAGGAACGGCTTCCCAGCCAGGAAGAGTCCGGCTGGTTTCCGCCGGAGATGGGCCCCATTCGGAACCCCATCGCCTTCAATCCATCATGGAGCGCCCGCGCCGGCCTCCATCAGCGGCAGCAGCATCGCATGGAGGGCATCTTCCGCGCGCTCACGCCGGGGGGCATCGCTCGAGGCCAGGTCCTTGCGCATCCAGTCGGGCAGTCGCCGCACGAGGTCTCGCAGTTTCACATCGTTTGAATCGCTCATCGCCTCCTCTTTGCAGGACGCTCACCGCGACGACAACTGTCTTGGCGCTTTGCGTCGGCAGGCCGCCAAACCGGGACGAAAGGGAAGGGGGCGGAGTAGGGGAGACGGCCGGATGGTCCGTCGCCGAGACAGGAGATGATCATGCCTCTTCCCGCCACGATCGAGATCGCCGTCAGCCAGGACGCCGTTCGCTGCGCGTCCCGCCTTGTCGCGACCAGCGCGCTCGCTGCGATCCACCAAATCCTGCAGAATTGCCGCCGGGCTGGCGCGCAGCACGTCATGATCGACCTTGTCGAGGAAGACGACCGCGCCTTTCTCGATATCCACGATGACGGCTGCGGCATCGATAATCCCGCAGCGCTCCTGACCCTCGGTTTATCCGTTTGGGGCGACGATATCATGCGGCGTGAGGATCCGGCCGGCATCGGCCTGTTCAGCCTTGCCGGTCATGCCATCGAGATCCACGCCTTCTCGCCCGCGAAGGGACACGGCTGGAAGGTCTGGATTCCCGCTGAAGCCTGGAATGGCGACGGGGCGCTCGAACCCGAGCCTTGCGACCTCGGCTGGGGAACGATGGTCCGCATCGAGATATCCGGCGACTGGAAGATGGGCATCTGTTCGGCCATTGCTGAGGCCGCTCGTTACTATCCCTTGCCGGTGATGCTGGACGGTGCATTGCTGCCCCGCGAGGATTTCCTGAAGGATGCACTGCTGATCGAAGAGGCCTGCGGTTGCCGTATCGGCGTCTATAAAGGCAATTTGGTCCAGCAGGATGGCCCGCGCATCAACTTCCATGGTCTGGCTGTCCCGTGCTCTCTTCCCAATATATTCGAGTTGAAGAGGCAGGACTGCCGCTGGTCCGTTCGCATCGATGTGATCGACGCGCCTGAAATTCGCCTCGCCCTGCCGGCCCGCAACGCGGTGATCACGAACGAGGCGATGAAGGCGCTGCGCATCGCCATGGAACGGGCCCTATACACGGCCATCGCCGCCCAGGAGGACCATCGCCTGCCCTTCGCCTTATGGCTGCGGGCTCGAGAACTCGGTGTGATGCTGCCTGCGGTACGGCCAGGGCTCTCGATCTGGAATCCACTGTCCGGCGATGAACATCAAAGGGCCGCCAGTGCGAAAACTGCCCCTGAGACTGTCTCTGGGGGCGCATTGATGGTTGTCCCGCCGCTTCGCTCCGAGATCGCGCAGGCGCTGGCACTCGCCCACCATCAGCTGCCGCTTCAGGATTTCGTGCTGGTGGAGGAGGAACGCTGGCTCGACGGCTATGACTGGTACGACGCTCTACCGGTGATCCTCTACGTTTCCTTCCGGATTTACCGGGACGGCATCGAATATCCTTATGGTGAAGACGACCGCCTTCCATGCGGTTTCGCTTCAGGTTTCGTCGACAGGATCGTTGCCGACCTGGAGATTGCCGAGACCGCCCAGGAAGATGCGCCGCGACACCTCCATTCTATTGAAATCCCGGCCCTGGTCTGTCCCACTGGCAGTTGGGATATCGCCGAGGCCGTGGTCCTTGTGTCGCGCGGCGGCGGTATCGACCCGGATCGCCTGGGACGCATGATCCATGCGACGTTGTTCTCTTCGCGCGACGGTGACGACGCCGATAGCTGGGAGACCCAGTCCCGCGCCTTCGCGCGCGAAGCCCGGCAGATGGCGACCGGCGTTCTTCTGGGGGAGGACGCCGCCGCCCTCGAGGCCATCGTCATGGAGGCGCGGCATCATCTCGCCTGCCTGATCCCGAAGGATCGCCGGATTGTCATCCACGCGGATCGCGGCGGCATCACCGCCGATTTTATGCCGGACTGATAAGCCGCCGCCCGAACCCATCCTCTGAGCAGCAGACCCGGCGTCGCTACGACGATACCGGACGAAGGAGCCATGCCCATGACGATCGCCACTCATGACTTTACCCGCGATGCGAAAGTTCCGCTCGGTCACTGTTCGGCCGGCACGCTGGAACTGGATCTCGGCAAGCTGATGTCGGGCCGCTGCCTGATCCAGGGATCGTCGGGCGCGGGAAAGAGCCAGACGCTGCGCCGGATCATCGAGGAGGCCTTCGATTATCTGACGACCATCATCGTCGATCCGGAAGGCGAGTTCGCCAATCTTGCCGCGCATATCGGCGCCACCACCGTCATCGCGCGCGACTACGCCAATGACGGTCTTACTGCGCTGGCGCTGCGCACCCGCCAGCACCGTATTGCCCTGCATCTCGATCTCACCGATCTGGAGCCCGACCACCGCATCGAGAAGGCCGCCGCCTTCTTCGCGGGACTCCTCTCGGCGCCGCGCGAGCATTGGGCGCATACGGTGCTGGTCTGCATCGATGAAGCGCATCTGCTCGCGCCGCATATGGCGGCCTCGGCCCGCGATGCCGAAACCCGCCGCCTTGGCGTCGCCACGCTCACCGACATGTGCGCGCGGGGACGCAAGCGCGGGATCGGCACGATCATCGCCACCCAGCGCCTAGCCAAGCTTGCCAGTTCGGTGGTTTCCGAACTGCACAATCACCTGATCGGTCTCAACGTCTTCGACCGGGATGTGACGCGGGCCGCCGACCTGCTCGGCTTCGGTGGTGATCAGGCCGCGCTGCTGCGGCAATTACCACCGGGAGAGTTCTTCGCCTTCGGTCCCGCGCTTTCGGCGCTGCCCGTACTGGCGAAGATCGATCCCACGATCACACCGCACATCGGTCGGACACCCGATCTGGTCGCCGCCGCGGATCTCGACCCGGACGAGAGCCGCAGCCTGCTCGAACTCGACACCTTGCGCGAAGTCGCACCAGCCAGGAACACCCATGCCGCCATGCGTGGCCAGCGCGCGCTCGACGCTTTCCTGCTCGATCCCGCTGCATCCGCCGCCGCGCGCATTGTCGGGGCGCTGGGCAGCATCGCGCCCAACGCCACCACGGCCGATGATCTAGCGCGCCATCTCGCGCTCCCCGCCACTGACATCGATGCCGGTCTCGATCTGCTCGCCGCGATCGGCGCCTCGGACACCATGCCGCGCGGAGATACGCGTATCGCGCGCCTGTCGGCACGGTTGCGTCTGCGCGTGGTCGACACCCCGGTCGTCGGCCTGACGTGAAGGAAGCCCACCATGACCCAGACCAGCTTCGATCTCGACGCCGATATCGTCGAATTGACCCCTTTCGTCCCGGTGACGGATACCGCGCCGACCATTCCGCTCTCTGAACTGGCTTTCCGCGCGGACGCATGGCTTCTCGATGAGACGGCGCGTCTACGCGCGGCATTTACCGACGATTGCACGATCGAGGAAATCGCCGCCCAGCTTGGGCGGTCCCGGGCCGCTGTCGCCACCCGAATCCATGACCTTGGCCTGCGCCGTAATTCGCGGCAAGCATGGAGCGACTGGGACGACGAGGAAATGGCGCGCTGCTACGCCCACGAGCCGACCGCGACATTGGCGGCGCGGCTGGGCCGCGGCGTGAGCGCACTCTATGCCCGCGCCCGGCTGCTCGGCCTCTCCGAACCCGGATCCCCGCCGTACAGTGGCTGGGAGGACGCGCAGCTGCGCGCCGGTTATGCGAAAGGCGTTCCTGTCGCGCAGATCGCGAGCCTGATCGGGCGACCCTTCGCCGGTGTCATCTCGCGCGCTTCGGCGCTGGGGCTGCGCCATGCCTGCCAGCCGGACGACTGGAGCGACGCGGAAATGAACCGGGCCCTCGAACTCGCGGCAACCGGATCGAGCTATGTCGCCATCGCCGAGGTTCTGGTGGCCGAAGGCTTCCCGACCCGGAACAGTCGCAGCCTCGGTCAGCGCCTGCGTAAGCTGGGCTATGGCAGGGGCTGGGGGCGTCCTTGGATCGCCGAGGAGGACGCGCTTCTGCGTCATGCTTACGCGACGGGCGCGAGCCTGACACCGCTGCGCGAGCGGCTTGGCCGCACGCCCCACTCGATCCGCTGGCGTGCCGAGGCGCTGGGGCTCAGGGGCTCGCATGTCCGCCGGGACGGATTTCGGCAGGGTCCGGTCTGGACGGTCGAGGAAGAAGCCCGGTTGCGGGCAGACTATGGCAAGGTTCCGACCCGCCAGATCGCCGAGGCGCTTGGCCGCGGCGTGCGCGCCGTTCTCTACCATGCGAACCGCATGGGCCTTTCCCACGGGTTCATGCGCGCATTCAGCGCCGACGAGGACAGGGCGATCCGTAACGCCTGGGCATATGGCGTCTCGATGGTCGATGTCGCGCAGGCCCTTGCCCGCGATCCCGCCGTCATCGGCAAGCATGCCGCGCGCCTCGGCTGCCGGTTCAACGATCCGGCGCGTCCCACGCGAGGCCCTAAGACGCGGCGGGCCAATAGACCGCCTGTCACGCTCCACAGCCTGCTGGCGCTCGATACCGCTGTTCCGGCCGGTGTCGATCTTCCGATCGCTGCCTGATCCCGGCCGCCGCTTCTTTCCCGGAGGTTTCATGTCCACGCCTGTCCCGCCCAGCAGCCTGTCGTCTCTGCGGCGGCAACTCTCCAGCTTCGATCACGCGCTCAGAACAGCCCAGCAGCTGCGGCGTGCGACTGGTGTGCCGCACTATGTCGTGCATGGTGTCGCGCCGCTACAGGCGTTCAGGGTTACGATGCGGCCGCCGGCCTGGCCCGATCGCTGGCTGGCGATGGTCGCATGAGCGCGGGCCTTCGTGGGCCCGTCGTTGCGGCATGGGGCGCGGGCACCAATTCGACCGCGATGATCATCGAGCTCGTCCGCCGCGGCGAAATCCCTGAGATGACGTTGCTGGCAGCCATGCCCGAGCAGCCGCACACGCGCAGACTTATCCCTGTCTTCCGCCAGTGGATGGACGATCATGGCGTTCCCAATGAGATCGTCGAATACCAACCGAGGTTTTTCAAGCAATGGGCGCGGTACGGCTCGCTCCTCGAAGCCTGCTTGACCAACAGCACATTGCCCTCGATCGCCTTTGGATTGCACAGCTGCAGCGCGCGTCATAAAATCTCGCCCCAGGATAAATGGGTCAAGGGATGGCCACCGGCGCAGCACGCCTGGGAGAGCGGACGCAAGGTTATCCGGCTTATAGGCTATGATTGCTCGACCCGCGATAATCAGCGTTACGCGCACCGTGAAGGCCATGTTTCGGATCTCTACGATTATCGCTATCCGCTTCGGGAATGGGGCATGACAAGGGAGGATTGCGAGCGCATCATCGCAGACGCGGGGCTTCCATCCTTTTGTAAAAGTTCATGTTTTTTGCACTGCGATGCAAATTCCGGAGGTTCTTGCACTCCCGCGCGAGGAGTTGCGGCTTATTGTGCTCCTCGAAGCATGCGCTGCTCCCCGACTGCGAAACGTTGAAGGGCTATGGCGTAAATCAACGCGCAAACGTCCGGGTTCGATGACCGCTTTCATCCGTGCCGAGCGTTTGCTGGATTCGGCCGATATAGACGCGATCATTGCGCACGCGCCCGGCGATCTGCGTGAGTTTCAGCGCGCCGCAGCAGCGCTTCCTCCCGAGCACCGTCCTCATATCAGAACGTGGATCGAACGCTTCAATGAAGGTGTCGATAAGTCCGCTGCCTGATTGCTCCTCTTTCTACATGCGAATGGATCGGCGCACCAGTTCCGGGAATGACCTAACCGGACGGGCCAGAATTCGTGCGTCCTCTGCGCCGAGGAGGTTTTGACCGCGCGCTCCGCTAGAACCAGGCTCCGCGTGGGCCAATGGACAGACGCCCCCTCTTGACTCTTCGCACGTGCAGCATTCACAATCTGCACGGTCTTGAGATCTGGCCGCCCCTGCGGTCAAATGTCCCAATCTTCAAGGCCACCTGCGCACCCGTGGGGCAGGCGGGTTATTTCATCGTCAGGGCCGCGATGGCGCAGGAAGGCCCACCGCATAGGGGCATCGCAGTCCTGGAGAACGACCATGATCTCTTTGGTGTGGCGCTTCGTTTTTTGTCCGCTCGATCGTCATAAATCGTTCCGGAGAGATATGTGGTGGAACGGGGATCATTACATCGGAACCTGCCAATACTGCGGCTGCGCGATCCGGAAGGATGGGCCGCGTCGGTGGCGCCGCATCCTTGCCTAGCGGATGCTCCGGGCAGGGGGCGGTAACCGATGCAGGCACAACCCCTTGATCACAGGCGAATGTGGTGCACCTCGCTCCAACCGCTGTTTCTGGTGCAGTTTGCCGGCCGGGGCACCGCGTTTCCCAAATCTTCCATGAGGATTCGATCATGTCTAAGGTTCGCATCGGTGAGTAGAATATCGATCTGGCCCAGGCTACCGCGTCGAAAGGCGACATCGAGGTGAGGATCGTCACGCATGAAGACGGCACCTACACCATCGCGTATTCGGGCCTCGAGAGCAGCGAAACCGCCCGCCTCCTGGGACCGGAGGTTCTTGACGCTTTCCAACGGGCAGGGGCCAAAGCCTTCGATCAGGGGCCTGAGTAGAAACGCGAGACATTCCAACTGAAGCTCTGGACTATCTGTGCCCCGCATGTTGCAATGCAATATTCCAGCGAATCAGGAGGCTTTCTTGAAAGAATTCTCGATGATCCGCCACCTCGGTTTCGTGGCGGCACGGCGCGGTGAGCCCACATCGGCTAATCCCTACAGGACATATCTCGAACGGATAGCCTGGATAGGCGGTTACTCCGAAGGCCGAGTTTCCCAAGCGTTCGGCACGATGCTGGCGTCCTGCGATACGGCAAGTAAGCGGTAGCCGGAAGACTGGCTCCAACCTTTACGCTCTCGCTATTTCCAAGATCGGCCGATCACGGCGTTACGTCAATTTCAATCCCCAACTCCTGACGGGCTGGGGATTTCGAGCGGTCGCATCCGCCTTCTTTCGAAGGCCAGTCTTTCCGCCGCGCGGCCCGCCCCTATCTTCCGCTCGCTCCCGATACCGGGACCGCACCTGCCGGTGCCGCCGACCACGCCGCTCCCGCTGTGCCTGCGATGACCGCCGGTTCACGCCGCTGCCCCTCGCTACGGCGACTCCCGCGAGTCTAGTACCCGCGCGGCTACCGCCGCGCCCCCGGCGTCGCGCCCCAATCCACCTTCATCATCCCTCGCGCCGCGCCTCTGCCCCTGATCGTGCCGCGGTGTCGCGCGGAGTTGCGGGCGGCGGGGGCGTTGCGCGTGGACTGCGGCGGCGTCGCGCCGAGGGATGCGGCGCGCCTCGCCGCGGGCGGGCGGCGCGGGAGGCGAGCGCGGGATAGAGAGGAGAGAAGGGCCGGTGAGGGTGTCGCCGAGAATGGTTTCGAGCGACATTCGAAAGGTAAAGACGATGAACATCGGTGAAATCTTTAATCGGAACGGTCGTCTGAAGGGCTCGATCGCCACCCGCACCATCGATCTGCCCAGTGTCGGGCTGCGCAAGGTCGTGAGCGATAATCCGAAGGCTCCGGTCTACGAGATCCTCGCGCTTAACGTCGCCCGCCGCTACGTCCAAATCGGCGCGCTGTGGGAAGCCGTGTCGAAGCAGGGGGATGTGTTCCTCGCCGGGAACATCGACGACCCCAGCCTGCCCGAGCCGCTGCCGATCGCGCTCTTCCCGGCCGACCATGGCGGCTACATGGTCGCCTGGCGTCGCGACACCATGCGCTCCGATTTCGGTGGCGGCATGGGCGCGAGCAGCGGCCGGTACGACGATCGCGGCCCGGGCGATCAGGGCGGCTTCGGTGACAGCACCGTGGGTGCCGGCGGCGAACGGTCGGGTTCGGACACCTCGTTCGAGGAGGAAGACCCGTTCTGATCACGCGCTGATCAGTCCCATCGGGCCGGGGAGGCGTCAGGCTTCCCCGGCCTCTTTCTTTTTCGCCCATGAGGAGACATCCCATGCGCCGCTCTTCATTGCATTCTTCCGCCCCGTTGACCGACCTTGCCGCGCTCTCCGCGGCGATCATGGCCAGCCCCTCGATCCGCGACCTGCTCGCGCGGCATGTCGATACCGCGTCCCACGTGCCGGACATCCCGGCCGGCACCACCTGCGGCGAGATCATCGCCGCCATCTACGACCTGCTCGAGAATACGCCGCTCGCGCCGCACGCGGCCGGGATCGTCGATGCCGTCCTGACGCGCGCGATATTCGCCGCGCCCGCTAGGGCGAGCAGGCACTGACCCGGCATGACACCTATGCAGGGCTGCGACGCTACCCTTGCGTTCGCGGCCCTTTTCCTTTTGCCCCCCTGACAGGGAGAAGTTCCATGAGCCACGACCATTCGCGCAGCATCAGCCGCTTCGCTGACCTGCCCGCGCTGTTCGCCGAAGTGACCGCGACCCCGGAATTCCAGCGCGCTTTCGGCGATCCCATCCCCCTCTCGATCATCAGCCCGGGGGATGAACCGGGCGAACACGACATGCCCGAGCCGCTCCACGCACAGGCCGATTGCGCCGGGGTCATCGCCACCATCTTCGACCTGCTGACCGACACCCGCCTCGATGCGCTTGCCCCCGAGATCGCATGGGGCATGGTGAACAGCTTCCATTTCGTCGCCGGAAAGCTCGAACGGCAGGAAGACCTGCTGGCCGACGAACTGCGCGACATGATGCGCCGCTCCGACCTTTCCGAGGTGTTTAATACCGAGCTCGAGGAGAAGCAGCTGCTTTGCCAGTCGCTGTCCGAACAGCGCGAAGCGGTCGAGTGCATGCGCGACTATGCGGCGGATACCTTCCGCGTGCTTTCGGGCCGTCCCTGGTCGCCGGCGCGCGGTTCGCGGGTCTCGAAGGTCGCTACCGCCACGCAGGTCGCGATACAGGACTTCCTGCGCGCCCGGGAGCTCGCCGAGCGCGAGCGGTACCGCCCGCGTGGCCCGATCGTCGTCGCCTCGGGCCATGCCGAATGGCACGACTGGCAGATCCTGTGGGACCGGCTCGATGCGATCCTCGCGCGGATCCCGCACATGACGCTGGTGACCACCGCGCAGCGTAAGGGCTTCGATGCGATCGTGGCCTCGTGGGCGGGGAGCCGCGAGGTTCAGCTCGTCACCTACTCGCTGATGGGCGCGGGGCGCGGCGCGCCCTTTGCCCGTAATCGCAAGCTGGCCGAACTGAAACCCGTCGAAGCCGTGCTGGGCGAGGGTTCGGGCATCCAGGCGAACCTCTATCAGGCGCTGCGAAAGGTCGGGGTTCCGATCCATGCCTTCCGAAAGGCCGATCAGGCACCCGCCGAGAAGATCACCGCGCTGCCGCGGGGCCGCTCTCGCCGAGTAGCCTGAGACCGAAGTCTTAGCGCATTTTTCGAGGGAAGGCGCGCCGCGCCGTCCCCCTTTTTTCGCAAGGGGCGTGCAGGGTCGCGAGGTCGCGGGCGCTCCACTGAGAGGTAAGCGCCTGGAGGCACCCGTTGCGAATCTGGGGCATCGAGCCCCGGATTCGCAAAGCCTCTTCTCTCTCTCAAGAATTCCAATGGTGGCACGGGACCGCGTCGGCCTCAAGGACGACGGGGCCCCACCATTTTTCCGGGCGGGTCGGGCGTCATGCTTCCATTCGGACAATGTGGCCGCCCGGAAAAATCGTGACCCCCATCGCCGGCTGCGCCGGTCGCGTTCCGCGATCCTTGACCCCGCCGCTCGGAGCCCGTGCCCAGGGGGGAACCTCTTTCGTTTCTACAGGAGGTTCCCATGACGAAGATCCACCGCAGCGTCCGCCCGTTCTCCGACATCGCCGAATTCATCGCGCATGAGACGATGGCGGGCGCGACCGACGACTTCCACGCCGCATTCTCCTCCGATCTCGACGGGGTCCGCATCGGGCGCGGCGAAGAGGAGATGGCGACCGACATGCCCGATCCGCGCGAAGCCCAGCTTGCCGTCGAACTGATCGTCACGACCCTCTTCGACCTGCTGCGCGACACGCGGCTGCAGCCTGCCGCCGAGCGCCTCGCATGGGGCATCGTGAACAGTTTCCATCACGTCGCCGACCAGTGGCAGGGGCAGGCCGATAAGGCGATGCGCGACATTCAGGACCTGCTGCGGCGCGCCGACGGCAGCGAAATCCACGGCGTCGAACTCGAGCAGGCACAGGGCGAACTCGAATTCCTCGACGAAGCCACCGACGCGCTGCGGTGCATGCGCGACCATGCCGCCGACGTCTTCCACACCGAAACCGGACGGCCGTGGTCGGCACCGAAGGGGTCGCTGGTCTCGAGTAAGCGCACCGCCTCGGTCATCGCCGCCACCGATTTCCTGGCCGCCCGCCGCCAGCGCCGCACCGACGCGCATAACCCGCGAGGGCCCATCGTGATCTTCTCCGGCGGCGCGGACTGCTGGTTTGACGACCGCCTGATCTGGGCGAAACTCGACGACGCGAAATCCCGGAACCCGGCGATGGTGCTGGCGACGACCGCACAGGATAAGGGATGCGACGCGATGGCCGCAGCGTGGGCCGCCTCGCGTAAGGTGAAGCTCATCACGTTCCGCCTCAGCGCGAAGCTGGGGAAGAGGGCGGGGTTCGTCCGGAACGAGCAGATGGTCGGACTGCGACCCGTCGAGGCGCTGGTCTGCGAAGGGTCGGGCCTGCAGTCTCACCTCGCGCGCCTCGTGAAGGAGAAGCGTATCCCGGCGCGGTTCGTCAGGCTCAGCGATCAGGGGTGGGAGGCACAGTAAGGTTCCGCCAGAGGATCGGTCCGGTTCGCCGGGCCGGTCCTCATTTCCTTTTATCAAGCGTAGCTCTCGCCCCCGCTCAGGGAACCGCAGGCGGGTCCGTCGCGGGCGCGATGCGGAACCGCGAAGCGGTCCCGGCCTCCTGCGCGCGGCTTCGCCGTGCTCGTCGCAGGGACACCCTCCGGGTGTGGTCTGGGCGGGGTTGGCTGAGGGGCGAGGCCGCGTCCTGCCACCAGAGGAGAGGAGGGCAGAGAGGGGTGGCTCATTCGAGGAGATTAAAGCCATGTCCGAGCATCTGCACCTTTCTAATTCGGCCGTTTTCGTTTCCGGATCGCTGTCCATTACCGCGCTTCCCGAACCCGTCATCGAACGCATCGAGGGTATCCTGTACCGCGCACTTCCCATCCTGATCGGGGACGCGCGCGGCGTGGATCGATTGGTCCAGCGTCATCTTTCCGATCGCGAGATCGCTGCTGTCAGGGTCTACTGTTCCGGAGAGGAACCGCGTCATAATCTGGGCGACTGGCCTGTCCGGCGCATTCCTACTTCCGGCAGAAAGGGCACCGCCGCCTTCCATGCCGCGAAGGATGCGGCGATGGCGCGCGATGCCGCCCTCGGTCTCGTGATCTGGGATGGTCGCAGCCGGGGCAGCCTTGCGAATATCCACCGGTTGGCGGCGCAGCGGCGCTTCATTATGATCTGGTTCGGGCCCGAAGCGCGGTTCATCACCCTGAGATCGGATTCCGACAGGGACAGCTTTCTCGAGGCGCATCCCTGCCGGAACCTGGTGATGACCAGCGCGTGATCAGATCGCTGCCGGCAGTCCCTTAATCGCCGTCAGCGCCGCGCCGCCGCCCACCCGGACCGCCTGTGTGAGAAGCTCGCGAAACTCCTTTTCCGTGAGCTTCTCCACCGGCATCTCCGCGATCATTGCGGCATATCTGCCCCGCAGCGCACGGCGCGCGTTTTCCAGTTCATCGTTCATCTTGCGCTGACGCGCTTCGAGATCGGCGAGCCGATCCCTTTCCGTCATCTTCGGCATTTCCATCGTCCTTCCCCGATGGCCTGCCCGTCGCTTGCGACTGTGCCACATCGGCGGATCGGCGCAAGCGGGGATTGCCGCTTCCTGCGGAACCGGCGGGGCTTCGCGCCTGGCTGCTCCTGTCGGTCCGTCACCGACCACATCCCATCCCATCCATCGGTCCGCGGTGCCTGTCGTCCGCGGACACCCCCATGAGGAGGCTTCCATGCTCACCATCGAACCCGATTACGACCGTTTCGTCGAAACCCATGAACCGCACTATTTCTCTGCGCAGGCGAGGGGGTTCGCTCTCATTCGCCGGATCGAGCGCCACCTCAAACGGGCTAATTCCTACGCGGGCCAGTACTACGGTTACACCGATCACGAGACCGGCGACTTCGTGATCACCGGCGAGTGCGACGAGGAATACGAGGCGGAATGGAACCGGGCTTCGGAGCTCGCCCGGATAGCTGCCCGCTCCAATGCGTATCGGATCATCCGGGCACAGGGCCGTGACGACGAGGCGGCCATGCTCATCCTGGAAGCGCACGCGTTGGTCGCCCAGCAGGGCTGATCACATACCCCGGGACCGGGCCTGATGCCCGGTCCCTTTTTTTGCTTTCGGGGAGACCCCACCCATGAACGCCATCCCTCAAACCTCCTCGCCACGCACCACCGCGAAACTGCAGCAAGGGTGCCCCGCCCCTGCCGGTACGAGGCTGCGCAGCGCGAGCGCGCTGCGTAAGGCGGGACGCACGGCGCGAGGCCGTTTTGTAATGGACCCTACGCACGGGTGCTGCTGGCGAATCTCGTAATGAAATCAGTTTGATAATGCTGTCTTACATGCACCACACAAATCGGGTGGCCCGTAATACACAGACCACCAGGTGGCGCTTGACAATCGTAACATACTGAAATGAAATCAGTTATTTCGTGATACAAGTCTTACTTGATCGTGGCCGCCGTGGTTGAACGATGGCTGAAACCATGGTTTCCTTGCCTCAAGGGAGGACATCGGCGATGGCTGAGTTGAACGAGGAGTATATTGCCGATCTGCGCCGCGCCGTGGTCAAGGCCATCTGCGAGGTGTCGGCGACGAGACAAGAATCCTCATCGACGGCAAAAGGAGATACACTCTATATCGGTTCGGCCGAAGTCTGTCAGACGCTCACCCTTTTGCTTGCCGAATTTATCGACGGCGTTCCCGGTCTCGATACGCCCGGCGACGTGCGGCGCATGTCGGACATCGTTGCGAAGAAGATCAGGCTGGGCATCATCGAGATTCGTCGGAACCGCGCTGAGACCGGTGGCTCGCCACTCCCTTCGGTCATCATTAGAGGGAATTGATCCAGGCATCCTTCGCGTGGTTAGAGCTGGCGTGGTGCGAGGTAGGAGATATCGTCAGGCATTACCACGTGGTGCAGGTGGTGAGCCTCGCTGCGCCAGCCCGTAGTCCTTGAACGGCGCCGTGAGACGATCGGGCATGCTGTGCTTACCCTCCAGATGCCGGTGCTGTGCGGTATCTGCACCCACTGGTCCTTCCGCGACCTTTGTTGGATCACGGGAAAAATCCGGTTACGCGATTGATTGTTGCCGATCTCGTTGTACCTTGAGAACGACGATATTCGGATTATCGATCCATCGTTCTCCCGGTGTCCCATGGGTGGTGTCCCATCGAGCTGCAAAAGCGGCGAAGGGATTGCGCCACATCCCTGGAGCAGGCCGAGGCCAGTGCCAAAATAATCCGAAAAACGTGCGTCGAAGGCCAGTTGAGATGATATCCGCACGGTTGAGATCGGTCAGCTGTTGCTGTCGAACATCCAGGACCCGCAATTGCACTCGTGATGCCCAATCTGGCATGTGAATGGCCGGCCTCCATGGAAGCCCGAGGCTATTTGGGGGGCGCCCTACGCGGGCTGTTCCATCCCGATATTGGCGCCAGCCATCGGGGAAGACGACGAAGTCGGCTCGCCCCAGATCAATCGTTTTGTCACGACCAGTGGCGGGCTCGGTGAAGCCCGGGATACCGGCCTCTCTGATCAAGATTCGATCGTTTGCACGACACTGGGCTAGCCAAGAGGACGCCAAGACGCGTATTTGTGTTTTACGGCCGTCGAGCAAACTTCTCGCCGTACTGGGGTCGGCAGTCATTGCCCTTACGGCTCCCCCGTTACCGGGCCTACCAACCATCTTCGCCATCTTCCCGCTATTGAATCCGCGTGAGCACGAATGGCATATAATACCATCAGATAACAATGCAGAGTATCATGTATCAGCGCTGGAGCAAAAGTCGGCCCAAACGAACGGAGGGCATCGTGCTCTATTGGTGCGGCTGATTATCCCTGCTGTTCAGCCACCGAGGCCTTCTTACCAGGACGATGCGAAACAGGAGCCTTATCAGCTTTCGGGGCAGGGGAGGAGGGCACGGTCCTGGGCTTGCGGCCGAGGCCGATCTTGCGCGCAAGGTTGCGCCGCTGCTCGGCATAATTGGGGGCGACCATCGGATAATCGGCGCGCAGGTTCCATTTGACCCGATATTCAGCAGGCGACATTTGATAATGCGTCATCAGGTGGCGCTTGAGCATTTTCAGTTTCTTGCCGTCCTCCAGGCAGATGAGGTAGTCGGGCTTCACCGAAGCGCGGACCGACACAGCAGGTTCCTGCCTCACAGTCTGCACCTCTTCATTCTTTCCGAGGCTGTTCAGCGCGCCATGCACATTTCGGATCAGCAGCGGCAGCTCCGCAACAGCGACGCTGTTGTTGGCCACATGGGCGCTAACGATGTCAGCGGTCAGCGTAACAAGGGCGCTGCGCTGTTCGGATATTCCGGTCATACCGTCTTCTTCTCTGGCGGAAGGGAAGGGCGAAGCTTTCTCGCTATAGGTAAGTGCATCACTTGGGAAGGGCGGAACCCGAAAGAATATCTGCGTCTTGCAGAGAAACGGCATCTTCCCCTCGTTAGGGAGGCAAACCGGTTAGAATGCTTTAATGCGAATGGTTTGCAGGGATGATGCAACATCGTTACGCTTCTGGTCGCCGGTCAGGCCTTTGATGAGTCGCGACGCTCCCAGCGCACGTCATCTCCGCGCTGATACGGCATACGACGGACGGGAGACAGATGAAGCGCCACATCGATCTCGAAGAGCTCTGCACGCAAAGAGGCCTGCGTATAACCGACCAGCGCCGGATCATTGCCCGTGTGTTGTCAGAAGCTGACGATCATCCGCATGTAGAGCACCTCCATGAACGTGCGTCTGCGCACGATCGTAGCATTTCAATCGCGACAGTCTATCGTACCGTACGGCTCTTCGAGAAAGCCAGCGTCTTCGATCGTCACGAGTTTGGTGATGGCTGTGCTCGCTTTGAACCGGCGGCAGACTCCCATCATGATCACCTGATCGACGTCGAGACCGGTCGGGTGCAGGAATTCGTCGATCCGGAGCTTGAACGGTTGCAGCGGCTCATCGCCGAAAAACTTGGCTATCGTCTCGTCGATCACCGATACGAGCTTTACGGCGTCAAATCCGACAGGGGGCAATGAAGCCCGTCATACAGGAGAAACTGTGATGGAATACGGTTTTATCGGCTGGATCGTCGTTGGCCTCATTGCCGGCGTACTCGCCAAGTGGATCATGCCGGGCAAGGATCCAGGCGGCATCGTCGTCACAATCCTGATCGGCATCGCGGGGGGGCTCATTGGCGGGTTCATCAGCACCCGGCTCGGCATTGGCGGCAATGGCAACATCGTGAACATCGTGATCGCGACAGCCGGCGCCGTGCTGCTGCTCTGGATCTACCGAGTGGTCAAGAGTCGCAGCGCCTGAGCAGGCCCGCGCACTTCAACTTCGATCGGGGAGCATGCATGCCAACATTACAACACCGTCTCATCGCCGAACTGTTCGGCACTTTCTGGCTGGTCCTGGGCGGGTGCGGCAGTGCCGTGCTCGCCGCCGGCTATCCCACGCTCGGCATCGGGTTCGTCGGGGTCAGTCTGGCCTTCGGCCTGACCGTTCTCACCATGGCCTATTCGATCGGTCATATCTCGGGATGTCATCTCAATCCGGCCGTCACAATCGGCCTGTGGGCTGGCAAGCGATTTCCTGCGAAAGATATCCTTCCTTATATCATCGCGCAGGTCATCGGTGCTGTGATCGCGGCCAGCGTCATCTATGCCATCGCTAGCGGGAAAGCGGGGTATGAACTCGCGCCCAACGGACTTGCCGTCAATGGCTACGGGCCGCACTCACCCGATGGCTATAACCTCACTTCCGGCCTGATCATCGAGATCGTGCTGACGTTCGGGTTTCTGATGGTGATCCTGGGAGCCACCGACAGCCGCGCGCCTTCCGGCTTTGCGCCGATCGCCATTGGCCTTGCACTGACACTCATCCACCTGATCAGTATCCCGGTGACAAACACGTCGGTCAATCCCGCACGCAGCACTGGCCCGGCGCTGCTGGTGGGAGGGCTCGCGCTTCAGCAACTCTGGCTATTCTGGGTCGCACCGATTATTGGAGCCGTCATCGCTGGGGTAGCCTATCGGGGACTCGCAGGAGATCCACCTGCGGCACCGCCTATCACCGGCGATGCGCTGTAACATAATGTGGAACCCGGCTTGCCGTTGGCCGGGTTCCAGCCTTCTCACATCATCAAAGCGGATTCCGCTGCCGGGTTCAAACAAGAGACGATGAGTAAATATGCTCCCCTTGGTGCCTTCCTTAGGCGCTGGAAGAGAAAGAATGGAAGCGCCGACACGGTCGAACTGACCTTTGCTGACGTCGAGCGCATCATTGGTGCGCTTCTACCGCAAGGGGCTGCAACCCGTGAATGGTGGCACAACCACGATCGCACCGAGCGTGGCTTTGCCCAGTCCCGTGCATGGCTCAATGCAGGGTTCGAGGCCCATCCCGTCGAGGGCTCCGAGCGCGTGCTGTTCCGAAAAACCGATCTTCGTTCGCTGGATTGATCTGTATCTGCTTGCACACTACCCGTTCGAGATGCACGAAATTTTCTATGTCAATTGAGCATCAAACGCATCTTGTAGATGTAAAATGACGTAAATTCGCGGGTCCAGATGATTGCTCGCAATCATTCCGATCCTAAGCTGCACCGGATAATCTGAAGGACTAGCCATGGCGCACAAATTTGAAATCTATAAGGACAAGGCGGGCGAGTTCCGCGTTCGTTTCAAATATAATGCGGAAGTCATATTCTCGACCGAAGGATATGCCAGCAAGGCTTCAGCGAAAAACGCGATCGATTCGATAAAGAAAAATGGCCCCGACGCACCTGTCGAGGACAATAGCTGAAACGCGAAAGGCAGAACATATGTCGCTTATAGACCTCATAACTCAGGCTGGCGGAACCGAAGCGATCGATCAACTCGCCGCACGCGTTGGCCTCTCTCCCGAACAGGCGCGCAGCGCGGCGGCGGCGCTCGCTCCTGCTCTGGCAGGCGGACTGCGACAGCACGCGCAAACTGGTGATCTCACAGCACTGGCAGGCAATGCCGGTTCCCAAGGCGATCTCCTCGCGCAAGGCAATGCCGTCCTCGGCCAGATATTCGGATCTAAGGATGTGAGCCGGACGGTTGCGGCCGACGCTGCCACGAAGACCGGTATCGGTGTTGATCAGTTGAAGCTCCTGCTTCCCCTCCTTGCCTCCCTGGCGGCGGGCTCTGTCGCCTCGAAGGCGGGCACTAACAATGGACTGCAAGGCCTGCTTGGCTTTCTGGATCAGGATGGCGACGGCAATCCGCTCAACGACCTTGCTGGCCTGGCAGGGAAGTTCTTCGCTCGCTAACACAATGTACTCTATCTGAAAGGACATCGTCATGAGCATCTTCGGCAAGATCAAGGACGCTATTTTCGGGAAGAAGGCAGAGGCCAAACCGGCAGCGCCTGTCGCTCCGGCACCATCCGCAGGCACGGTGGCGTCCGCGCCAACAGCCGTCGCTCCGGCAACGCCCGTGCCGATCAGCGAAGTTGATGTGGAAGCGATCCTGACGGAACTGGCTTCCAAGAATCCTCAGAAGCTCAACTGGCGAACCTCGATCGTCGATCTTCTTAAGCTGCTCGATCTTGATTCCAGTCTTGAAGATCGCAAGGAACTGGCAAAAGAACTGGGTTATACCGGCGCGGCCGATGGCAGCGCCGAATTCAACATCTGGCTGCACAAGGCGGTACTGCGCGAGCTTGCCAAAAACGGAGGCAAGGTTCCGGCTGAACTCATCGACTAAAGCGTGAGCTATGCCCTGAGAAGGGCGCAAGCATGCCAATCTCTGCACCCTTCTCATCACCCCGTCGTGCGCTTTCTTTCAATAAGGTGGAACACACAGTAGGTTTAGGTCGCAATGGCACAGGGCAAACCCGGCCGCGAAAATGAAAACATGGAGAATCAAATGAAGAAACTGGCACTTGCCTTGCTGTTAGGCGCATTCGCCTTGCCGTCCGCAACGCTCGCGCAACAGCATGATGACCGCAGAGCGCAGCAGGATCGTCCGGGCAAGGATAGACCCAGTGCAACCCGGCCCGGGCAAGCCAGGCCAGGTCAGGCCGGGCAGCATCAGGGTGGGCAGCAACAAGGCGGCAAGGCATTGGGCACCCGGCGTCCACCGCAGCAGAGCGGCAATCGCCGAAACTATGACTATAACCGCCTCGAACCGGGCCAGAAGCGCTATTACGCGGATCGTTACTACCGTGACGGTGCAAATTACACGCCTTTTCGGGTGACAAGGCAAACGCGCATTTATCGTGGCAGCAACGGCCGCTATTATTGCCGCCGTTCAGACGGCACGACAGGAACGATCGTGGGCGTGGCGATCGGCGCAGTTCTTGGCAACCGACTGGCTAACGGCGACTCGCGGCTTCTCGCCACGATCCTCGGTGCAGGCGCGGGCGGCGCGCTCGGTCGTGAAATCGACCGGGGTAATGTACGGTGCCGGTGATCCCCATCTGAAGATCTGAGGTATTTATGAAGTGTTATGGAAATATATGATTTCCATAACACTTTGTCGTCCTGAGGTGATTAAAGGCGGTAAGCTAACTGGTCCCTTGGTGTTGGCGCAAGATCGCCACATCTCCTAACCTGCTCGACATCTCCGGCCTTGTTATTGCCGTCTTGCTATTTCCAACGGCGAAACGCCGAATGCAGCCTTGAAATAGCGGCTGAACCGGCAGGTATTGGTGAAACCCCAAACCTCCTTGATCGAGCTCGATAGGTACCCTAGAAGTTCATCGCGGGCCCGGTCGAGCCGGAGCCGGAGCCGGAGCCGGAGCCGGAGCCGGAGCCGGAGCTGGCGCTGATAGGCTTGGGGGATGGCTGCGAAGTCGATAGCTGTCGCCTCGGGTGGTGATGACGGTGGAGTGGTGTAGGCCAGCCGGTGATCAGCTTGGTGCATCGGTCCGAGACAAGCACGCCCACAAATCGATGCGAGCGAAGCCAGCGACATTGCCTAGACAAGGCCATCGCCTATAAATGGGCTCCCATCATCAGCATTGGCAGCCTTGAATTGTGCATGACACATTCCTGAAGACAGCGGCGATCCTGTTCCCCGTAGTGCTGCTCGTGGGCTGCATCGATAGTCCGCACCAATTCGGTACGCCGCTTTCGACCAGACTCCAGGGGAGTCGCCCGTCATTTTCGATGGACGGGGCCGGCCCCCCGCAGGAGGCCGTACGTGAGGCACTCATTAGAGCCGGCTTGAAGGAGAATTCCGCGGGGGATTTTCGGGTCGAAGTTGGCTTTTCAGCCAGGCCACGGAATCTTTCACTGTACACTCGCGACGCTGCCTCCTCTTCCGAGATGATTTCGCCCGGCACAAGGCGCTCGCTCGGATTCTGTAAGAAACAAGCCTATGTTCTGACGCTCGCATTTATCGACAGCCGCAGTGGTCAGGTTGTCTCTCGCAGCGGGGCTACGCAAGGCAGATGTTCAAGAGACCTCGCCAGGATAATGCCGCAATTGGTAGAAGCAGCGCTGGATATGGAGGGCTTTGGTCAGGTGACGGGTGGGAAGTAAATCATGAAGCGTGTGCCTGTAGGCAAACACTCTTCGCATGTGATCATTCCGCTATGGCGCTTGATGGCAGCGCCGACAAAGGCCAGACCCAAGCCAGACGAGGTTTGGGCATCTGCGAGCTTGGTTTGATAACCGAATTTCGCGAAAAGATTTCCCCTGCGCTCAGCAGGGATTCCGGGACCCTCGTCTTCGATTGTGCATTCAATTGCCGTCGGGCTTTCGACAATCCGACACCTTATTCTCGATCCCTCAGGGCTAAACTTGATGGCGTTGTCCAGCAGGTTGGAGAAGGCTCGGGCCAAAGTGTCTCTTTCGCCTCGAATGAAGACGACCTCTTCCGGATTTTCGATGACTATATGGACAGCCCCGCGGACGGCCAGTGCCCACACTTCGTCAATCGCTTCGGAGAGGATGCCGACAATATCCACCTCTTCCGGATCGAATGGCACTGCGGAAAGTCGTGCCAACTGGACAAAGTTATCGGCCAATCTCAACGTCTTGCGTGCCAAGCCGGTGATCCGCTCAGCTAGTGCGGAATCGGTGATCGACTCCCGATACCGTTCAACCAGGGTGATGATCGAACTTTGCGGTGCACGCATATCGTGGCTCAGGAATTCTAGTGTTTCCTGCCGGGTCCGCTGCGCGGCCCGTATCGCTGTAACGTTGACAAGCTGCATGATTAATCCACGATCTTTGCCCATGTGATCGCGCAAGGGATACCGACGAAGCGAATATATGTCGTCGCCATGGACATGGAGCTCCTGCATTCCATCCTCATAGACGGTTGGCTCTCTGTGGAACTTTTCCATCAAGGTGCTGGATTCATGTTCGGCGAAGTTCGGTCCGAACACAGTTCGTGCAGCTGCATTTGCCAGAATGGGCCGGTCGATACCGTTGGTCACAAGAATTGGATCATCGACGCTGTCGATGGTGTCCCGAACGAGCCGGCGAAGGTCTCGCATGTTTGCGATTGCGAGACGTAATCTGGCTGCCTGGCCTCCTATAGGATCAAGATACCGGTAGATGGCCTCTGGAAGCGGGAGTGGAGTGTCCTCAGCTGCGAAAGCATCAAGTTCATCGGCAATTTGGCGGTCAACTGCCTCGAGCCGGCGCCATCCCCATAGCGGATAGGCAACAAGCAACCCGATCAAGGCGGACGTTGGGGCAATCCAGGTCGCCCATGAGATAAGAAGGAGCGCCGGCACGAACAGCACCACGGCGATTGCTACAAGCGAGGCCGCAAGAGCGCGCCTCGGGCGGAGCCACCAGAAGGAAAGGAGAAGGATCAGCGCGGGAAACACTGATAAGGCAAGTCCAAGGGCACGATTTGGAATGAAGACCACGCGATTCGACAGCAGGCTGTTCATGACGTTTGCCTGCAGCTCTATCCCGCTGAGCAGCCCCCCGAAACGCGAGGGAACTCGGAAGCGATCTCCCAGACCGCTTGCCGTCACGCCCACCAGGACGATACGATCTTTCAGAAACCCGGTCGGCACCTGTCCGGCCAGAACGTCGTGGAAAGAAACCGTACGGAAGTCACCGCTTCGAGCCCGAAAGGGGATGGTGACAAGGAAATCGTGTCTTGCGGCAAGCCGTTGATAGACCGGCGAAGGATGACCTTCGGCAATCCGATAAGCGACTTCCGTGAGATGTAGCCATTCGCGCTTCTCGAGAGTGAGACTGAGCGGAACCGACCTTGCCATGCCTTCGGGGTCAGGAAACAGCGCGACTTGTCCCACATGGGCGGTGGCATTTGTCAATTCAGATACAGGCAACGTTACATCGATCGGACGGCCATTTGACCCCGGAGTTTCGAACAGCACCGGCAGAGCGACGCTTCCTGTTAGACGAATTGCATCGCCTAGCCGCTTGTCCTGCGCAGCATCGGCGGTTTCGGTGAACAGCACGTCGTAGGCCACCGCCGACACATGAGTTTTGGACAGCCGCTGCAGAAACTGCGCATGGACGTCGCGCGGCCAAGGCCACCTTCCCAGGGTGGCTATGCTGGCATCGTCAATAGTGACGAGGAGGATTCGATCCGAAGGAGAAGGTGCTGCCAAGCCCACCAGAGAGTCGTAGACCACGTTGTCCAAGCGCTGCGTTACCTCTCCGAGGAACAGCAACGCGATGATGGCGCAGGTCATCACCGTGACCGCAATCCACTCCACAAGGAGCCGCAGACGCAAGGCTCAATTGCCCTGGTCGGTGATGGTCAGTTTCTCGAAATCCGTCCAGTTGACGATGGCGCCCTGACTGTCCGTCTGGGTTACGCCGACCCGCCAGAAGTATGCGCCGGACGGCAGATTGCGAATGGTTGCGTCATTGCGGGAAAGGCCCACTTCATCAACGAAGGGGATGCCTTCGGCAACGTCGCGGAAAATCTGGAAGTGATAATGCCGAGCCCCTTCCCCCTGGCCGAGCCATTTGAAAACGAAACCATCGGCCGTCCTTTCCGCCTCGGCCTTGATGGAGGCAAGACGCCGGGAGAAGGAATAGCTTTGCCGCATGCCTTGAAGATTGCCGGGCCCGATCGCGGAAATCCGCACGAACTGACTACCATTGGGGACGTTGCCGAATTCGAAATGGGGAGACGCGGCGTCCTGTTCATCGAAAGTGTCGATGAAGCCTGCGTCGCTTGCAAGTTGCGCACGGTACCCTTTCGCGCCCGCGAGCGGAGAAATGTCAAAGATGACAAGCTCGTCGGCTTGCACCGGCTTGGGATTCGCAAGATCGGGAGCCGGAAGCAACGGAAATTCCACGCTTCGGCCATCTGCCGCAGTAACTGCTCCGGATCGTTCATTCACGAGCTGCGTATGAGCGCCATCTGCCGCGGAGACCGCGACGGCTCCCTCGAAAACTGCAGTCCCAGTCTCGTTCCGTGGTGGATCAAAGGAAACCACATATTCGGTCCCTCGCACCGCCGTCATCGCCAGCGGCGTATGGATGATAAAACCGCTGCCGGGATCTTTGAGCGGTGTATCTTTCGTGTCCAAAGATCCTTGATCAAGTTTGAAACGATAGTCGATCGTCTTGTTGACCACATACGTGCGAAGTCGCTCGATGGTTACATCGCTATGCGAGGGAAGCGAAATACGCGAGCCATTGGTGAGGGATAGTGTTGTATAGCTATTGGAGCCTGTCGTGATGCGAGCACCTTCCGAAAGCACTGTACCGTTTGCCGAAGGCGATGACCGGCCGCCGGTCCGCACTGTAACAGTTCCGCGGACGCTGACGATCTGCGCCTTGCCCGGCGTCCATCTTAGCCATGAACGGGGCAGAAGAAACGAGCGCCCGATCGGCAAGTGCCGCGGATCCTGAACATGCCATATCCGCTTGAGATCCCGCCAGTCGTGGCCAGCGGCCAGGTAGTGATCCGCGAGCTCCGAAAGAGTGTCGCCCGGACGAATGGTATATTTGATCGGGTCGCCCTGCGGAACCTGGGCAGCAGTGATGGCCGCGATAGCAAGCCACATCAGCGATGATCTCCAATAGCGAACCGTTCCATGCGATATCCATAGCCCGCGATCGCTGCGATGCGAATTCCGTTCTCCGGTCGCAGTCTGAGTTTTGTCCGGATCCTCGAGATGTGCATATCGAGCGTGCGTGTGGAAAGGGTCGGATCGGCATGCCAGATCGTTTCAAGGATATAGCCGCGCGACAGCGGCCTATGGAGGTTCTCGAACAGCAGCAAGGCGAGGAGAAATTCCTTTCTGTTCACTATGACGGCTTCGCCGTTAATCGAAATTACCTCGACAAGCCGATCGAAGCGATATTCTCCGAAGTCTAGATACCTGTCCGGCGCGTGACCCTGGCGAGATCGGCGGCTCACCGCTTCCACGCGCGCAGCGATGACCGACGCGGCTTCAGGCTTAACGATGTAGTCGTCGGCCCCGCTCAGCAGGGCGCTGGTAATGGCATCCTTGTCCGACTGGTTCGTCAACATGATCACCCCGGTCGCATCCGAACGATCCGCCCTGATCCGCTGGAGCAACTCGAAACCGGAAATGTCCGGAAGATGCCAATCAAGCAACAATAGATCGTAGGTATCGCGGCGGAGCGCAGCAAGAAGCTTCGAGGCATTCGGGAAATCGTCGCAGCTATGGCCAAAATCCTGCATAGCATTACGTACAAAGCAGACGATTTCATAGTCATCGTCGACAACGGCTATTCGCATTTTCCCATCCGTTTTCCCTCCAGCCACAGCACGCCGCACTAGCTTCATGCTTGGCGGGCGACTGGTTAGCGGATGTTAGTCGCGTTATATAACCAAGTCGTGTTACAATGTTTTACATCGCATTACCCTTCGCATTCTATACCCTCTTGGCTAGTTGTCGAGGTATGGGTTCGGACAGTGTCGCCCGACATGGGGATGGGCATGGATTCGCCTTTAGTGAGCCGCTTGGTTGCCCAGGTAAGTCGGAGGTTTTGAGGAAACATGCAAACTTAGAAATCATGGCTTGGCGTGAAGGGGCATCCGCCATAGTGGAATAGAGAACTCGATGAGCGGACTCGCTCGGAGAGGTGAGTGCGCCAGATCTGTGTTTAGCCACCCGAGCTTGGCGCACTCAACAAGACAATAACAATATAGGCCGTTCCGAAAACTCTTGTGACGGCCAAAACTGCTCACCGTCTTTCTCCCAACGGCGGTCAGAGCAGGCGATCGGTGTCTGACAACGACCCCCCGCCAGATACCGGTCGCCTTTTTCTGGATCAGTGAAATTATATTTCTTTCGATGTTTCGTTGCCTGCTCGCCCTCAATTCTCTTTTTCTTACCAGAGTCTGATGGATCCCCGCCTAGTTCCCACGCAGGCGAAGTTCACCAAGCCGGGGCAGGTCGGAACTTCTTACCAAGTGTCGTGCAGGAGAATGCTATGGCCGCCGAATGTACCGCCTATCGGGATGCAAAAGGCGGTCTGCATGCCAGTCCGGAGAAGGCCACGCTCGAAGACCTTGCAAATGTTCTGGGACGTGTCGGAGAGGAAGGCGGCATGACTGCAGGCGTAGCGAAGCTTATCTTCGAAAAACGGGGGGAAATCGAACGGGTCTTCCAGGAGCATGATGCCATGGTCGGTCCGAAGTGACGCAGGAAAAGACAAATAGCGGCAGCATAGTCAGGAAGATATCGGGTTGAGATTTTGCCGTTCAAAGGGTAGCGCGGCAGAATCGAAGCGAATTAATCTGCATGAAATTGAAATGTGCGGATAAGCATATCGGGGAATTTGATCGACATGAATGGACAAGCTGACGTTGAACGTGAGATCGAAAGCGCCACGATAAACCTTCATGGTAAATTCTGGGCTTTTATTATGCAGTCGTTCGCACGCAATGGCCAGGTTGACCTCGACGGGTTCCTGAAAGAGATGTCCGAGTTCATGGCAGACAGTCCCAACCTCTCGCAGCTGGAGCGTAGTATTCTGGGAGGGTGGTACACCGAAATCTCAAATGTGGCGAATTCAGCTGACTGGCGCCCCCGCGCATCTAATGATGCCTGAGAGGGGCTGCGCGTTCGCACCGAAGCGGGGGCAGACGCCTGTACCAGCATGGTCGCGGTGCCAGCGATCACCGACATCCCATTGAAAAGAGCGCCGCTGGCCTGCGGGAGCCGAGGCTTCGGGATCGGCTCCCATGTGCTTCTTGACCGGATAGGGCTCGCCGGTCAGCAGCGCCTCGTCAGCACGAGCCGATCAACGGGAGCGGGGCACTCGTGCTCGCGCTCGACGGTGGCGCTGATCGGGGTCTCGATCGGGTGTCCGAATCAGCGATGCTCATTGCGCTCCAGACGAAGGGGCAATTGGCGAGCAGGCTTCGGACATCGCTGAGTTCGAGAACGAGCGGGACGTGGAATACATGTCGTTCAACATGATATGGATGGCCATAGTCGAACCTGTATCGTTCGGCGTGCGGCTGCTCGCGATGGATCTCGTCGAAGTGCATGAGAAAGCGATCATTTTTCCTTTCCCAATCCTCGCCATCCGCCGGCGACCATGGGCATCGTTCGACCATGTCGTCGCAGTCTCATCATCATGGTGTACCTCGAAGCCGGGATCGTTGGGCCTATCTGTCCCGGTCCCGGTCCCGGTCACGGTCACGGCGCTGCGCGTTCTGCCGATCGTGCGCACGTCCTCCGGCGATAGTGACGCCGAGGAAAAGGCCCAGCAGAAGAATACAGACGAGTATGACAGTGACTATGACCATGGCTTTATCCCGTTGGAAGGAGACGAAAACATCGTACAGTGGCCGAAGGCTTTGACCCTGCCCGGAAGCGCTCAGTGCAGGTTAGGGCCGATCATTGGCCTTGTCGCTTCTCAAACAGAACGGCCTTGTCGTACATTTCACGCCATGCCTCGGCGGCGCGTAGCGCTTGCGCACGGACATTTGGGAGGTTCGCACCAACTGCTTCGGCGAGAGATTCGTTCATCCGCATCAGAAAGAACTCGCTGTTGCGTGCTGTCGGCTTGAGGTTGGGGCGAGAAGTCATGTCGTGATAACCATCCAATATGTGCTCAAAGGTTCGGGTACGGTGCCTGCAAGCTGTCGGGGATGATCGGCTGGCGCTCAGACGCGGTCATGCTCCTTCCCCTGCATCGGTCTTCTGGGGTCTTTCCTTCGAAAAACCGTGCATGCCGAACCACCATTGCAGGGCGATAATCGCGCCCTTGGCGGGCTGGAGCAGCCCGATCATCAGGGCCATTGAGAGCGGCAGGATGATCGCGACAAGTGTCGAGACCGAGAGCCCGGTGTCGCGAACCAGAGCTATGATCAGCGGGGCCACGAGGTGCCCGGTCAGGAAGATCGAGACATAGGCTGGAAAGTCGTCCGCCTGCTGATGGGACCAATCCTGCCGGCAGGATGGGCAATGGGAATGCGGCTTGAGGAATCGGCGGAAAAGGCGCGCCTCGCCGCATCGCGGGCAGCGCCCCCGTGCCCCGCGCGCAACCGCCTCAAGTCCCGAGGAAGGAAGGGCCGGGGTGCTGGCGGCGTCGGGCATTCCGGGGCCAGCCTGTCCCGGCCTGGTCTCACGCACGAAAGGCACTCGGTGGCGCCGCTGCGCGAACACTTTCATCGACATGGACCACAAATTGCGTGAAGTTGCGGCGGAAGCGTTCTGACAGAGCCAGCGCGGCGCTGTCATAGTCATGGCCGTCTGCCCAGGTGGCCCGAGGGTCGAGGATATTGGGATCGACACCATCGACCGCGATCGGAACCTGAAACCCGAAATTGGGGTCGGTGCGGAATGTGGCTTCTTTCAGCTTACCCGACAGTGCGGCCCCCAGCAGCGCGCGGGTGACCCTGATCGGCATGCGCGTGCCTGTGCCATATTGCCCTCCGGTCCACCCGGTATTGACCAGCCAGCAATCGACACCGCCCCTGGCGATCCGCTTGCGCAGAAGATTGCCGTAAACTCTGGGATGGCGCGGCATGAATGGCGCGCCGAAGCAGGTGGAGAATGTCGCCTCGGGTTCGGTCACGCCAAGTTCGGTGCCAGCGACCTTGGCTGTATAGCCCGACAGGAAATGATACATCGCCTGCTCGGGCGTGAGCTTTGCTATCGGTGGCAGGACGCCGAACGCGTCAGCGGTCAGCATGATGACGTTCTTCGGGACCGGCCCCATATTGTCGGCTGAAGCATTGGGGATGAAGTGGATGGGATAGGCGCCGCGGCTGTTCTCGGCGAGCGAGGCGTCGTCGAGATCCAGGCGGCGCGTTTCCGGATCCATTACCACATTTTCGAGGACCGTTCCGAAGCGGCGCGTGGTTGCGTGGATTTCTGGCTCTGCTTCGGCCGAAAGGCGGATCATCTTGGCATAGCAGCCTCCTTCGAAGTTGAAGACAGCCGTGTCCGACCAGCCATGCTCGTCATCGCCGATAAGCGTGCGGGTTGCATCGGCGGAAAGGGTGGTCTTGCCGGTGCCCGACAGGCCGAAGAAGATCGCGGTGTCGCCATCCGGACCGATGTTCGCCGAGCAGTGCATCGGCATGACGCCTTGCTGCGGCAGGACAAAGTTCAGCACCGTGAACACGGCTTTCTTCATCTCGCCGGCATAGCCCGTGCCGCCGATCAGGATCAGCCGGTGCAGGAAATCGATGGCGACGACGGTTTCCGAACGGCAGCCATGCCGTTCGGGATCGGCCCGAAAGCTGGGCAGATCGATTATCGTGTAGTCTGCTGAGAAATGCGCGAGTTCTGTTTGGGTTGGGCGAACCAGCAATGTTCGCGCAAAATGCGAATGCCATGCGAGTTCGGTCACGACGCGTACGCCCAAGCGATATTCTTCCTGGGATCCGCCGAACAGGTCCTGGACGAAGATATCGTCAAGGGTTGCAAGGTGGCTCAGAAAATCCTCACGCAAATTGGCAAAGGATTCTCCGGTCATCGGTTTGTTCGAGCCACCCCACCAGACATCTTCTTTGGTGACGACGTCGCGAACGATGAACTTGTCCTGTGCGGACCGGCCTGTGTGCTTGCCGGTTTCGACCACCAGCGCGCCATGTTCCGACATGCGGCCTTCGTCACGTTGCAGGGCAATCTCGATCAGTTGAGGGGCGTCGAGATTTTCATGGATTCGTCCGCCGGCTTTGATCGTGATCTCTGGAAGGGTACTTGTTAGTGTCATTATATCCAGGGCCTTTAAGGTCAGAATGAAGATTCGGGGAATCAGTCTGCGTTCTCTCCCTGTCGGGGCCGTAAAGTCCGGCAGTCTCCGTCCTTGAGAGTACCGGGGATTTCAGAGACCAGCACCGCGGCCTCCAGGGGGGCAGGACCGCTTCGCAAGGCAGGCCATCATTATCGTGGAACGTCGGTACACCTTGATCGTGCTGCCGACCCTCCCTTTGGCTGTGTTGATCCATTAAATAGCACAATGCATATATACAATGGTCTATTGCGTTGTTAAGAGTGATATTTGATGTTTAATACATCAGGAGTATCGATGATCACCTCACAGCAATTGCGTGCCGCCAGAGCCCTGCTCGGCCTTGACCAGCGCCAGCTTGCGGAGCTTGCCGGCCTTTCACTTCCCACGATCCAGCGGATGGAAGCATCTGGTGGCCAGGTGCGGGGCGTGGTCGATACGCTCGTGAAGGTAATCACGGCGCTGGAGGGCGCCGGCATCGAACTGCTGGGAGAAAACGCGCCCAGCACGGGGTCGGGGCGTGGTGTGCGCCTCCGTGAGGCCGCCAATGGTTCGCGCACTGGCAGCGGCTCGTCGCTCCTTTATGACAAGGTCACGGCTCGGGAACTCGAGGATTGAGTAATGCGGCCGGATTCGCGGCTACTCAGCGCTGCGCATAGGCGCGCACGGTCGATCGTTCCCGGCGGTTGATTGAGGGACGTTCGGGTTTGCGTTGGCGCGCCCGGCCTGGCGCTGACGAGATGATTTTCGCATCCATAGGAAGGATCAATCTTGCAAGACGTAGTTATTCTGGCCGGTGCGCGCACCGCGATCGGCGACTTTGGCGGAAGTCTCAAGGACATTCCCCCTTGGGAATTGGGCAGGATCGTCATCTCCGAAGCCATCGCCCGGGCAGGCATCACGCCTGACGATATCGGCCATGTCGTTCTGGGGCAGGTTATCCAGAGCGAACCGCGCGACGCTTATGTCTCGCGTGTATCCGCCATTGCTGCTGGAATACCCGATCGGACGCCGGCGCTGACGCTCAACAGGCTGTGCGGCTCAAGCGTCCAGGCGATTGTGTCTGCTGCCCAGATGATCATGCTGGGCGAATGCGACTTTGCCGTGGCTGGCGGCGTCGAAAGCATGAGCCAGTCGCCTTATGTGGTAAAATCGATGCGGTGGGGCCGGCGGATGGGCGACGAGCCTATGATCGACGCCATGAATGCCATTCTGAATGACCCGTTCGGCGCCGGGCATATGGGCGTCACGGCCGAAAATGTCGCCGAACGTCACGGGATCACGCGGGAACAACAGGATTCACTAGCGGCCGAAAGCCATCGTCGGGCCGCTAGTGCCCAACGCGAGAACCGCTTTGGCGAGCAGATTGTACCGGTGTGGATCAAGGGCCGGAGCGGGGGGTTTCAGTTCAAGGTCGACGAGCATGTCCGGACCGATGTGTCGGAGGCACAGCTTGCGGGCCTGAAGCCTATGTTTCGGAAAGACGGGGGTACGGTCACCGCAGGCAATGCGAGCGGCATCAATGACGGCGCGGCGGCGCTCGTGCTCGCCTCGGCCGAGGCGGCGGAACGTCTCGGGCTCACGCCGAAAGGCCGGATCGTTGCCTGGGGTCATGCGGGTGTGGCGCCGGAGGTTATGGGACTGGGGCCGGTCGAGGCCGTGCCGATCGCCTTGAAGCGTTGTGGTCTTGGTCTCGATGACATGGATGTTATCGAGGCCAATGAAGCCTTTGCAGCGCAGGCCTGTGCGGTAGCCGGGCAGCTCGGTTTCGATCCCGAGAAGGTCAATCCTAATGGCAGCGGTATTGGATTGGGCCATCCGGTTGGGGCGACCGGTGCGATCATCACCATCAAGGCGCTCTACGAACTGGAACGCATTGGCGGGCGCTATGGTCTTGTCACGATGTGCATTGGAGGCGGTCAGGGTATCGCTCTGGTGATCGAGCGTCTCGCACCAAAGCCAGCGGGGGACGTCGAAACTGACTTTGATCCCCGCGCGGCGCAGGAACCTGGAAATCACGCGCCGCTCACGCGTGGGTGAAACTGCTGATCGAACCTTCTTCCTGTCCCCGCACCTGGGGCCGGCGATGGCGGATGAGTCTGATTTGGGACGGAGATGAAAATGAGTGATGACGACTATGTTTTTGACGAGGAAAGTGGCGATTGGTTACCGGCTTCCGAGCTTGCTGAACGACGCGCCCAAGCCAGTCAGGTCGAAGTGCGCGATGCGGTCGGCAATATCCTCGCCGACGGCGACCAGGTCACGCTGATCAAGGATCTCAAGGTCAAGGGCGCCGGCCAGACCTTGAGGAAGGGAACTGTGATCAGGTCGATCCGGCTAACCGGCGATTCACAGGAGATCGATTGCCGCTATGAGGGTATCAAGGGGTTGGTGCTGCGGGCGGAATTCGTTCGCAAGCACTGAGGCGCCTCTCTCACGCTACATTTTGCGATCGCCATTCCTGATCGAGGATGGCGATCCTGGCTTCATCTGCGGCTGAAGGCGCCGGGCGACCGAACAGAAAGCCCTGAACTTCGACACAGCCTTCATCGCGCAGGCATTGCAGCTGGTCGCTGGTCTCCACGCCCTCGGCCACGGTCGTGACGCCGAGGCGCTAACGGCGTTTTTTACAAACGGGCTGACAGTGCGCGGTTTCTTGGTAAGCGCTCCGGCCGTAACCGGGTGTGTACGGCCCCGTCGATGCGGGCGCTTGTCGCCTGAGCGATCTTGCGTCCGAGCCGTCAATTTCGCTCGCTGGAACTCGAAGCATCAAGGACACGCGCGAACATCGCCGCACCCTTGACGGGAGAGAGAGGGCTATGACTGGCAACGACCGGCATTGGGTTGCCCGATCCGAAGACCGCTTCTATGCTTCGAACGCACAGTTCGGTCGCGGTATCGGCAAGGCTGTAATAGACGAGCTTGGCCTCCTTTCGCGTCGTCACCATGCCGGCCTTGCGCAGTTCGGCAAGCTGCTGGCTTAGTGCCGGCTGCCCGACGCCGGTCGCCTCGTCGATCGCGGAGACGGACTGCTCCCCACGGGACAATAAGAGCGAAAGGACCATTAGCCGCTGAGGCTGGGCGAAGGCCCTGAGCTTTTCGGTCGCGCCATCGGCCTTTTCGCGGCTCTGCCAAAGTTCGATCATGGCGCCGCCCTACAGAACCAGTCATCGCCATCCGCATCGCTCGATGCGGGCAGGAGCAGCGGCTTGCCGGGCTGCCAGCCCTCGGGAGCGAGCCGTGTCCCGTCCTGCGCTTCCTGAAGCGCAGCCACCATGCGCAGCATCTCGTCGACCGAGCGCCCGACCGACATCGGATAGTGGGTGATCGCCTGGATGACGCCGTCGCGGTCGATAAAGTAGGTCGCGCGCACGGCCGAACTGTCGGTCGCATTTTCATCGAGCATGCCATAGGCCCGGCCGATCGCCATCGACGGGTCCTCGACGATCGCAAAGCCGATCTCGACGTCGAACAGGTCCTTGATCGCCTTCTGCCAGGCGACATGGGCATAGAGGCTGTCCACGGATAGCCCGAGCAATGCGCAGTCCATCTCTTCGAACCGGTGCTGCGCCTTGGCGAGCGCGACGAACTCGGTCGTGCAGACCGGCGTGAAGTCGGCGGGGTGGGAGAAGAACAGGAGCCAGCGCCCCCGGAACGAGGACAGCCGTATCGGACCCCTCGTCGTGCGGGCTTCGAAGTCGGGCGCGGCATCGCCCATGCGCAAAGGTCGATGCGCGGCAGCGGACATATCGTCGGTCGTCATAAAGCTCATCTCGCATCGCTTACGGATTGACGCAACACAGTTACACACTTACATAGATATGAAATATAGATAGCGAAAGGCTGTAATCATGGATGCGATCATCGACCGTGCAGCCGCCCAGATCCGCGAAGCCCGCAAGGGCGTGCCGCAGATCGAGGCCTTCTTCGATGAGCCTACCAATACGGCGAGCTATGTCGTGCATGATCTGGAGACACGCCAGGCGGTGATCATCGACAGCGTGCTGGACTACGACCCTGCGGCGGGACGCACTTCCTACGCCTCCGCCGACGCCATTATCGCCTATGTGCGCGACGCAGGATTGAGCGTCGAATGGTTGCTCGAGACCCACGCCCATGCCGACCATCTCTCGGCCGCGCCCTATCTGCAAGGCAAGCTCGGCGGCAAGCTCGCTATCGGCAAGGCGATCCTCGCGGTGCAGGAGATCTTCGGGAAGGTCTTCAACGAAGGCACCGACTTTGCGCGCGACGGATCGCAGTTCGACCGCTTGTTCGAGGATGGCGACCAGTTCGCGATCGGCGCGCTTGAGGTCACGGTCCTCCATGTCCCGGGCCATACGCCTGCCGACCTCGCCTATGTGATCGGCGACGCGGCCTTTGTCGGCGATACGCTGTTCATGCCCGACTATGGCACCGCACGGGCCGATTTCCCCGGCGGCGACGCGCGCACGCTGTACCGATCCATGCGAAGGCTGCTGTCGTTGCCTCCAGAGACGCGGCTGTTCCTCTGCCACGACTATAAGGCGCCGGGGCGCGACGACTATCGCTGGGAGACCACCGTGGCCGAGGAGCGCGCGGGCAATGTCCATGTCCATGACGGTGTCGACGAGGATTCTTTCGTCGCAATGCGGGAGGCGCGCGACGCGACATTGGGCATGCCCAGGCTGATCCTGCCCTCGATCCAGGTGAACATGCGCGGGGGACACCTTCCCGAACCCGACGAGAACGGCACCCGCTATCTCAAGATTCCGCTGGACGCGATATGAGCGCATTGTTTCCCGCCGCTATACCGGGCCTGGGCTTCCTGGGCGGTCTGCTGGTTGGCGTCGCTGGCGCCGTCATGCTCCTCGGTCTCGGGCGTATTGCCGGGGTCAGCGGTCTGATGGCCACGGCGATCGGTCTTGGCGATGCGAGTTCAAACCGCAAGATCGCGCTCGCCTTCATCATCGGTTTGCCGCTAGGCGCGGCGCTGATGTCGCTGGTCTGGCCGGTCCGGGTCGTCTTTCCGCAGTCCCTGACAATGCTGGTGATAGGGGGCCTGCTGGTCGGGTTCGGGACGCGGCTCGGCAGCGGCTGCACCAGCGGCCACGGCGTTTGCGGGCTGTCGCGCCTGTCGCCGCGCTCGATGGTCGCGACGGTCACCTTCATGGCGGCCGGGTTCGTCACCGTTGCCCTGCTTCGTCTGGCCGGAATGCTCTGAGATGCGGACGATGATCGCTCTTATCGCAGGCGCTCTGTTCGGTGGAGGCCTCGCGCTCTCGGGTCTCGCTGACCCGGCGCGGGTGCGTGCGTTCCTGGACATTTTTGGCGACTGGGACCCGACGCTCGCCTTCGTCATGGCCGGTGCGATCCTGCCGATGGCGCTGGCCTGGCGTATCCAGCGCCGCATGCCCAGACCCGTGGCGGCTGACGATTTCTGTGTGCCTACAACGCGCACGCTGGATGCACCGCTGGCGGCGGGAGCGCTGCTGTTCGGCATCGGCTGGGGCCTGACCGGCATCTGTCCCGGCCCCGCCATCGCCAATCTGGGCCTCGCGCCGCTCGCGGTGCTGCCCTTCCTGGCCGCCATGCTGGTCGGGATGCTGCTGCACCGCTTGTGGGCGGGGCGGGCCTGACGGCACAATCGGAAAGAGAGACTGATGGACAAGATCACAGCCCTGTCGCCCGACTTTTCGGTCACCGCCCAATTCCTGCCGGAAGACATGCGGGCGATCGCCGCCGCCGGCTTTCGTTCGATCATCTGCAATAGGCCGGATGGGGAGGAGGCGGGCCAACCGGACGCTTTCGCGATCCGCGAGGCGGCAAGCGCGGCGGGGCTGGTGGTCGCGCACCTGCCGGTCACCAACCGGAACATTTCGCCGGCTGACGCGCACGCCATGCACAGCGCGTTGGCACGGTTGCCGGCACCGATCCTCGCCTATTGCCGCACGGGCGCCCGTTCGAGCGCGATGTACGAGGCCGCCATGGCGCTCGAGGGCCGGACGTCCCCGACCTATGACGTTGTCATCGTCGGCGGCGGCAGCGCCGGGATCGCCTGCGCCGCCAGCCTGCTCAAACGCCGGCCCGACCTGTCGATCGCGATCGTCGAGCCGACCGACACGCATTATTACCAGCCCGGCTGGACGCTGGTGGGCGCCGGCGTCTTCACGCCCGAGGTGACTCGCCGCCCGATGGCGGACGTCATGCCGCGCCAGGCGCACTGGGTCAGGGAGGCCGTTGCCGGCTTTGCACCCGATCGCGACCAGGTGCTGCTCGCGGACGGCGCCGCTCTTGGCTATCGCATGCTCGTGGTCGCGGCAGGGCTCAAGCTGGACTGGCAGGCCATACCGGGCCTTACCGAGAGCCTGGGTCAGAACGGTGTCACCTCAAACTACCGTTATGATCTTGCGCCCTACACCCGCGATCTCGTGCGAACTCTCGCGCGTGGACGCGCGCTGTTCAGCCAGCCGCCGATGCCGATCAAATGCGCAGGCGCACCGCAGAAGGCGATGTATCTCTCCTGCCATGCCTGGGAGAGGGCCAGACATTTGGGCGATCTCGAGGTCGAGTTCCACAACGCTGGCGCGGTCCTGTTCGGCGTTCCCGACTATGTGCCCGCGCTGCAGGCCTATATCGAACGCTACGGCATCGACCTCCAACTTGGTTCGAAGCTGGTGGAGGTCGACGGCACCGCACGTATCGCCCGCTTCGAGCAGGGCGGCGATAGCGAGAAGAGCATCGTCGAACGTCCGTTCGACATGCTCCATGCGGTCCCGCCGCAGGTCGCGCCTGACTTCGTGCGGACCAGTCCGCTTGCGGACGCGAGCGGTTTTATCGCCGCCGATCCGGCGACGCTGCGCCACCCCGCATGGTCCAACGTCTTCGCGCTGGGCGATGTGGTGGCGACGACCAACGCCAAAACGGCGGCGGCCGCACGCAAGCAGGCGCCGGTGGTGGCCGTCAACGTGCTGGCAGCGCTCGATGGGAAGCCGCCGCAGGCGGCCTATGACGGCTATGGCTCGTGCCCGCTCACGGTGGAGCGCGGCCGCATCGTGCTTGCCGAGTTCGGCTATGGCGGCAAGCTCCTGCCGAGTTTCCCCCACTGGCTGCTCGACGGGCGAAAGCCCACACGCCTGGCCTGGTTCCTCAAGGATCGCATGCTGCCGCCGATCTACTGGCACGGCATGCTCAAGGGCCGCGAGTGGCTGGCTCATCCGCAATCCATCGGACAGGCCCGGTGACCCTCGAACCGATTCAATATGCTCTGGGCATCGCGTCAGGCGGCCTCGTCGGCTTCAGCCTGGGGCTGGTCGGCGGCGGGGGTTCGATCCTTGCCGTGCCGCTGATGGTCTATCTGGTGGGTGTACCGAGCCCGCACGTGGCGATCGGCACCAGCGCGCTCGCAGTCGCCGCCAATGCTGCGGCAGGGCTCGCCAACCACGCCCATGCCCACAACGTCAAATGGCGCTGTGGCGGGATTTTCGCAGTAGCTGGCATTTTCGGCGCGCTGGTAGGCTCGACGCTCGGCAAGATGGTCGATGGCGACAAGCTCCTGTTCCTGTTCGCACTGGTCATGCTGCTGGTCGGCGCGCTGATGCTGCGCGGGCGCGGCGACGCCGGCGATCCCGGCGCGGAATGCACCCGCGAGAAAGCGCCCAAGGTGGTCGGCTATGGTCTTGGTTCGGGGCTGTTCTCGGGCTTCTTCGGCATCGGCGGCGGATTTCTGATTGTCCCGGGCCTGGTCGCCTCGACCGGTATGCCGATCCTGCTCGCGGTCGGCACGTCGCTGGTGGCGGTGACGGCGTTCGGCCTCACCACCGCCGCCAACTATGCCTTTTCCGGGCTGATCGACTGGCCGCTCGCGGCGTTGTTCGTCGTCGGCGGCGCGGTCGGCACATTCGCGGGCACGTGGCTCGCCCGCAGACTTGGCGAAACCACGGGCCGCCTGACGATTGTCTTCGCCTTCATGATCTTCGCGGTCGCGATCTACATGCTCTGGCGAAGCGCCGGGGCTTTTCTGGGCGTCTGAGGGGAAATAGCGATGTTCGAGATGCTTGACGCCCTGTTCCTCGCGCGGGCGCAGTTCGCCTTCACGGTCAGCTTCCATTTCATCTTCCCGGCCTTCTCGATCGGGCTGGCCAGCTATCTGATGGTGCTCGAAGGCCTGTGGCTGATAACCGGCAGCGGCGTCTACGCGAACCTCTACCGTTACTGGCTCAAGATCTTCGCGGTCGCCTTCGCCATGGGCGTCGTCTCCGGGATCGTCATGTCCTATCAGTTCGGTACCAACTGGTCGGTGTTCAGCGACAAGGCCGGGCCGGTCATCGGCCCGCTCATGGCCTATGAGGTGCTGACTGCCTTTTTCCTGGAGGCCGGGTTCCTCGGCGTCATGCTGTTCGGCATCAACAAGGTAGGACGAAAGCTGCACTTCGCCGCCACATGCATGGTCGCGCTCGGGACCTTCATCTCGGCTTTCTGGATCCTCTCGGTCAACAGCTGGATGCAAACACCGACCGGCTACGAGTTCGGCGCGAACGGTCAGTTTCTGCCGGGACCGAGCTGGTGGGCGATCATCTTCAACCCGAGCTTCCCCTATCGCCTCGTCCACACCGTGATCGCCGCCTATCTCACGACCGCCTTCGTCGTCGGCGCGGTCGGAGCCTGGCACCTGCTCAGGGATCGCGCCAATCCCGGCGCGCGCACGATGTTCTCGATGGCGATGTGGATGGCCGCGCTGGTCGCGCCGGTACAGATCTTCGCGGGCGACATGCACGGCCTCAACACGCTCGAGCATCAGCCCGCCAAAGTCATGGCCATGGAGGGGCATTATCAAAGCCACCCCGATGGCGCGCCGCTGATCCTCTTCGGCCTGCCCAACAGCGCGTCGAAGCGCATCGACTATGCGCTCGAAATTCCCAAGGCGTCCTCGCTGATCCTCAAGCACGACCCGAATGCGCCGCTGGCCGGCCTCGATACCGTGCCGGAGGATCGGCAGCCCCCGGTCGGCACCGTGTTCTGGGCCTTCCGGATCATGGTCGGCATAGGCTTCGCCATGCTGGGCCTGGGCCTTTGGAGCCTCGCCGCGCGCGCCCGGCGCAAGCTCTACGACTGGCCCTGGCTGCACCGTGCGGCGATCGTCATGGGACCGTCCGGCTTCGTCGCAGTGATCGCCGGATGGGTGACGACCGAGGTCGGCCGCCAGCCCTGGACGATCTATGGCCTGCTGCGCACCGCCGACTCCGCCGCGCCGCTTGACGCGCCAGCCGTCGCGGCTTCGCTTCTTGCCTTCATCACCGTCTATTTCTCGGTGTTCGGTGCCGGCACCTTTTATATCCTGAAGCTCATGGGCAAGCCGCCCGAACGCCATGAAGACGCGCTGCCTGTCCACGGTCCGGTACGCACCGCCGGCATCACGCCCGCGCCCGCGATCGAAGGAGGCGAGGCATGATCGACCTGACCGTCATCTGGGCGGGCATCATCGCCTTCGCCGTCGCCGCCTATGTTGTCATGGACGGGTTCGACCTCGGCATCGGCATCCTGTTCCCGCGCTTCAAGCTCGGCACCGAACGCGACATGGCGATGAACAGCGTCGCGCCGGTCTGGGACGGCAATGAGACCTGGCTGGTGATGGGCGGCGGCGGTCTGCTCGCGGCATTCCCGCTCGCCTATGCGATCGTTCTGCCCGCGCTCTACGCGCCGCTGATCGCCATGCTGCTCGGCCTCGTCTTCCGCGGCGTTGCCTTCGAATTTCGCTGGCGCGACCCGGGGCATCGCCGCTTCTGGGATTTCGCGTTCAGCGCTGGGTCTGTCGTCGCCACTCTGGCTCAGGGCATCGTTCTCGGGGCGCTGCTTCAAGGCATCACCGTCGAGGGCCGCGCCTATGCCGGTGGATGGTGGGAATGGCTGAGCCCGTTCTCGCTCGTGACCGGAGTCAGCCTCGTCATCGGTTATGCGCTGCTCGGCGCCTGCTGGCTGATCTGGAAAACGCACGGAGACCTGCACGATCAGGCGCGAAAGGCGGCGAGGGTCCTGCTTCCCGCTCTACTCGTCGCCATCGCGGTAGTGAGCGCCTGGACGCCGTTCCTCGAAGGGCAATATTATCGGCGGTGGTTCGAGTGGCCGGGCATGCTGGCGAGCGCGCCGATGCCGCTTCTCGTGGCCGTCACGGGGTTCCTGGCCTGGCGGGCAATCGGCAAGGGCCGCGACTGGTCGCCCTTCTTTCTGACACTGCTGCTGTTTGCCCTCTCCATGGTGGGCCTTGCGATCTCGATCTGGCCGGACGTCATCCCGGGACGGGTCTCGATCTGGGAGGCGGCCACGCCGGAGCGCAGCCAGGTCTTCATGCTGATCGGCGCCGGGATCATGGTGCCGGTCATCCTCGCCTATACGATCTGGGCCTACTGGGTTTTCCGGGGGAAAGTCGATGCGACTGGATATCACTGAGACGCTGGCGCCCTTGTGGAAGCGTCTCGCCTGGCTCGGGGCGATCTGGCTTGCCAGCGTGGCCGTGCTCGGCGTTGTCGCCTATGCTATTCGGTGGATGATAAAGTGAACTCTTTCGACCAAGTGTGGTACAGGCTCTGGGTGATCCCTTCCTTGCGGCACAGCTCGGCAATGCTGTCATTGCCGCTAAGCTTAGAGCACGATGCGGATCTTGCCCTCTGCCGGAAAGTGGTGCCGGGACTGCCGCCGGATATCCTTCACTACCTGCTCCGCAGGGGCCTTCGCCGATGATTTTCTCAAGGAGGGTTTGGGCTTCATCTTCGTTCTTTCGTCACTACGACGAAGCTCTCATCGCCCACATGACGGGCCGGCCGCAGCCCAACCGTTTCGCCCGTTGATGAAGACCAATCCTACGCCGATTGGAGGATGCTATGTTTCGCCGGGGGCTGCGATCATGGGAGATGCTTCTTTCTCACTCTCAATGCGGGCCACCTCGCCGAAGGAAAAATCAGGAAGCCAGATTGGCGACCGCCAGTGCAATTCCGAAGCCAATCAGCAGCGTGCCGAAAATCCGATCGATCCAATGGCGGACATCCAAAATCCTCTTCTGGATGCGCGGCGCGCCAAAGAACAAACTGACGGCGGAAAACCACAGCACATGGGCAATGGAAATGAACAACCCATAGGCGATCCGTATGCCCAGCGGCGTATCCACCTGAACGACCTGCATGAACAGGCTGACGATGAAGATCGTCGTCTTGGGGTTCAGCGCATTCGTCAGAAAGCCGACCCGCAAGGCCCCAAGATCCGATAGGGCTGTTTCATTCGCCGCCACCTGTCCTTCGGCCTTGCGGCTCAAAAGCATCTTCCCGCCAAGCCAGACCAGATAGGCCGCGCCGACCAGCTTCAGGACGTTGAACAGGGCCGGTGACTCGCGGATCAGCACACCGATGCCGAGCAGTGTGTAACTGACATGGACTAGCACCCCCACGCCGATGCCGAGCGCGGTCAAGATGCCAGCGTGCCGGGACAGGGAGAGCGAGTTGCGCGAAACCATCGCGAAGTCAGGCCCAGGACTGATGACAGCGAAAATGGTGATGGTGATGACGGCGAGCCATTCGGTCATAGGCATATCCTTTCGGTCTTGCCCTTGAGTAACGCGGGGACGGCGGCGGCAAAAACGATGACTTCTGACGGAATATGTGAGAATAAATGACAGATGAGACAGCACATCACATCGCTTCCGGCGCTTGCCTGCTTTCGGGTTGCTGCCGAGCTTGAGAGTTTCAGCAAGGCAGCAGATCGCCTGAACCTTACCCATAGCGCGGTCAGCCGTGCAGTGCGACTGCTTGAGGATGATCTTGGCACACCGCTATTCGAGCGCCGGAACCGTGCGGTTTTCCTGACGGAAACCGGACGCAGGCTGGCCCATGTCGTTGCGCGTGGCCTCGGTGAGATCGAGGAGGAGGCACAGCGTATCAAGGCCGAACGCGCCAACGCTCCCGTCACCATTTCATGTGAACCGACACTGATGATGCGCTGGCTCATCCCCCGGATGCCGCAATTCCACGCGGCGCACCCAAACGCCGAGGTTCGCTTGTTGGCGGGTGGCGGACCGGTGATGCTTGGCTCACACATCGACCTTGCCATTCGTCGCAGTGATTTCGCGTGGCCGGAAAGCTATTCCGCCCGGTATCTTTTCGACGAGCGGATCGGCCCCGTTTGCCACCCCGACAAAGTGGCGAGCTTCTTCGATTGCGGTCAGCTCCGTGCGGCGGCCCCGCTGCTGCATACGCGCACACGGCCAGCAGCTTGGGCGACATGGGCGGAGATCGCGGGCGAGGCTTGTCCGGGCAATCCCGGTCAGGATTTCGAGCATTTCTATTTCAGTCTGCAAGCCGCTATCGCCGGTCTGGGGATTGCAATCGGGCCATGGCATCTCGTGCAGGACGATGTGCGCGCAGGTCTGCTCACCGCTCCGCAGGGCTTTCGCGATGATGCGAGCGCCTATTTCCTGCTATCGGCGCAAGAGCCGGACAGCGGCTCTGTCGCGGCGGCATTTCGGGATTGGCTGGCCGATGTGGCGTCCGCTGACGTCCGGCCGTAGGATTAGCGGCCTTGCGTGTCCCGGCAGGCCCGGCTTGTGGTGAGGTTTACTTGAGGCGCTTGCGAAGGAAGAACCGCCGCTGCCCTATGGGGTGATCCTCCAGCAAGCCGCTCACCATCGGCGCGCCCCAATTCGAGGGCCTCACCGTGCTTCAGAGGTTTTGGCATGATCGTCTCGCGGACATCGGATGGTGAGCCTTCCTGCACTTATGACCATGGTGCTCATGTTCGCAAGCAGGCTTCTCGATTCGATCCGCACCCGGGAAAATACCGTAGCGATGGTATGAACCAATGGTCAGGAACTCGCCTTTCTCCTTGTTACCGATGGTTGGCTAGGACAGGATCTAGAAACCATTGCCATCCTCCTTTCCTTGTCCTCTTGAGCCGATAGAGCGCCTCGTCAGCCAATCTCAACAGTTGTCGCAATTCGGTGCCATCCTTGGGCCAGAGACTCGCGCCGATCGTCGCGCCCAAACTAATGGTTTGATCAGCGGTATCAAACGGCGTTTCAAACGCCTGTTCGATGCGTCGACACAAACCCGCCACTTGAGCAGGGGCACGCAGTCCTGGAAGCAAGATAACGAATTCGTCCCCACCGATCCGAAACAGCAGATCGCTTCCTCGAATGCATTCTCCAAGTCGCTTTGCAACCGCTGACAGAACGGTGTCACCTACCTCATGACCTAACGAGTCGTTGACTGGCTTGAAGTCGTCGAGATCGATCAACAGCACCGCGAGAAAACGGTCTTCGCTGTCGGACCGTATCGAGGTCTCATCAAGCCAACGGGCCTGCAGGGCACGCCGGTTACCAATACCTGTAAGTGGGTCCTCAAAGGAGATGCGGTGCAGAGCGTCTTCGGCCTGTTTGCGTGCTGAAATATCTTCGAAAGTCGCGATTCCAATCCCTATGTCATGCAGCAGAATGCCGCGATGCAAGACGGTCAGGATCACCCCGTCCGCGCAGAGCACGCGCAACTCCAGGGCATCAACTTCGGAAATTCCCCGCGACTTTGGTGTCCAGAGGTTTTCCCACAGTTGTCGGGCTTCAGAGCGGTCCGCTGCGTCAACATAAACCCGGTCAATCCAGTCATCGACCTTCGAAAAACTTTCATCGCCGTAGCCGAAAGTCCTCTTGAATGCCCTGTTGACGAACTGGATCTCACCTTCGGGTAGTGAAGCCCAAGACAATGGGATCGGAACGGCATCGAGAATGATATGCAAATCGCGCTGTGAGACGAGTTTTCCGTTTTCCGCGCGTTCGAACAGTTCTTTCATTGCATTTCCGGTATTTGTCTAAATCGGGTACCCAAGCATAGTCCGAACAGGTTTATGTTTGCATAAGACCTTCAGCGGGAAGTCGAGGTATCCTCTGAACACCTGCTCTGTGGGCACGCCGGCCATGCGGGAAGGGACACGGCATAGAAACTCTGATATCGTTCGTCTGGCAACTCTTCCACCTGGCACACCCTGATGGAAAACCTCTTTTCCCCTTCGTCTCGAACAATTTAGCGGATAGCCAAGGAACCGGCCGAATGCCTGGCTAAATATTGCGAGAATCACCACGACTTGCGCCGCAATCGCCGTTCCGGTATCGTGGCTGCGCTTCATGACACTTGGGAAGGTCTCCAGATTAGGAGACCTGTCGCTTGCCCAAGCTCAATTTCCGTCTCGACGAGGCGTTGCACACCGCTCTGATGCGCCGCGCTCGCGGCGCGAACCTGTCCTTGTCGGTCTTCATCCGCCAGGTGCTCGAGCAGGCGGTCGATGAGCGCAAGCGATATGTCTTTTCGTCTCAGGATGAGATACTCGCCACCTCGATCCAGATTCTGTCGATCGTCGCCACATCCGTCGGTCAACAATCCCCGGCAGTCCTTGAGCAGGGCATGACGCAGGCGCGCGCCATCCTCTCCGAACGTGGGCTGCTTGGCGGGGAGGATGCCCGATGAGCATTTTCCGCAACGACACGCTGGGCTCGTGGACACGCGGCGGACAAGCCATCGTTCATAACGTTCGCATGACCACGCAGGTCTTCTACCAGACCCTGTTGGCCGGCTTCATAATCTGGATCATCGGCACCTTGTGGTATGCCTTCGAGAAGTCAACGGAGTATGAACGTTTCGTTCTGCTCAAGCTGGCCGAGGCTACGATTAAGGTCGACGCGGCCGGAGGTACCAATGATCCCGTTCAGTTCCGCACGCCGGAAGGTCAAGCCTACTGGACTTCGGCGGATTGGCTCGTCGCTTCTAACCTGACCAACAAGACTTTGCATGCCTTTGAGGTCTATCTTTTACATGGAGCGCTGATCTCGGGCCTCTTTAGCCTGGCCATGCTCGGCTGGGCCTGGTTTTATTTCACCCGAACGGGCAAGGGCCTCGGCTCCAATGAATATCTGCGTGGGGCGCGCTTCGGCACGATCCGACAGGTCAAGCGCGCACTCTGGCGCCAGACCAAGGGGCCGCTCCTGATCGGCAAAGTGCCGGTACCGGAGGCTTATGAGCCCGAACATATCCTGCTGTGCGGAGCGCCGGGCACCGGTAAGACCAACCTCATCGTCGGCATGCTCGACGGCATCCGCAAATCGGGACGGCGTGCCATCGTCTATGACACTGCCGGTACCTTCGTCGAAAAATTCTACCGACAGGGCGCCGACATGCTCCTTAATCCGCTCGATCAGCGGACGGCGAGCTGGTCTCCCTGGGTCGATGTACCGCGCGATTATCACTATGATCAGATCGCCGAATCGACGATTCCCGACAAGCATGGCGACCCGTTCTGGGCCAAGGCGGCAAGAGGCACGCTGGTTGCAGTGATGCGCAAACTCGCGCGCCAGAAGCACACCTATGTCTCGGTCCTGCTCGACAGACTGCTCCGCTCAAAGCTCAAAGACCTTGCGGCCTTTGTCAGTGGTACCGATGCCGCCGCCTTCATCAGCACCGAAGGCGAGCGCACATCGGCGGGTATCCAGGCCGAGCTCGCCTCGGTGATGCGCAGTTTCGGCTATCTTGACGATACCGACGACGGCTTCTCGATCCGCGATTGGGTCGAAAAAGGCGAGGAGGGAAGCTGGCTGTTCATCACGGTGAAGGCAGACCAACTCCCCTCACTGCGCCCGCTCATCACCGTCTGGCTCGATATCGCGATCAGCGCGATCATGAGCCTGACTCCCGATCGCGACCGGCGCCTCTATTGTGTGATCGATGAGTTGCCAACGCTGCAAAAGCTGCCATCGCTCTCGGACTTTCTGGCCCGCGCCCGCAAATATGGCGGATGCGGCATATTGGGTTTTCAGTCCTATCCGCAGCTGGAAGCGACCTATGGCATCCAGGACGCTGCGGCCATCACTGGCTATTGCTCGACCTGGGTAGCACTCAGGGCTAACGATACCGCCACCGCTAAACATGTCTCGGAAAATCTCGGGCAGGTCGAACAGGTCGAGGCGAACGAGGGCATGTCCTATGGCGTCAACGACATGCGAGACGGCGTCAACCTGTCACGCATGCAGGTCACCCGCCCGCTGGTCATGCCAACTGAGGTCACCAACCTTCCCAATCTTGTCGGTTTCCTTCGCTTTGGCCGCAATCTTCCAGTGGTGCGGTTCGACAGCGCCTTCAATGTTATCCCGTCGCTGGGACCTGCCTTTCTGGAACGCACCGACCCACCGGTATTGGTCGACAACGCCCGTGATCTGGTTCGCATCGCCCATGCCGAAGCACGGGTGAGGGAAGCCATAGAGCGTGAAAACGCACAAACCCTGCGCCCCCCACAAGCGGCTGCGGATGTGCCGGACAAGCAGCCGCCATCATCAAAGGTTCGTCAGAATCCGCCTCAGCAACCTGACTTGTTCAATCCGCCGAAGGCGAGAGTCCATCCCAAGCTCGTGGAAGATATCCTGCACGCCAGGGAGGGCGACGACCTACCCGTCCCACCACGCGAGGCGTGGACCATTCTTGCTGGCAAGCAGGGGGAAATCCGCTCCGATCTTGTCCAGCATGGCCGCGATGATGGACCACGTGAACCAGCTAAGCCGGCATGATCCAGCCTCAGCGCCTCCACGGCAAACCTGCCAATATCTCCCGCTACTATACGGTCGGTGACTACTACACCAAGGGCGGCGACGAGCCTTCCGAATGGGGCGGTAAATTGGCCACAGATATCGGCCTCTCCGGATCGGTCGATCCCAAATTGTTTCGCGAGCTCTTGGCCGGCCAGGTTGGCGACCAGCAACTGGGCCGTCACCGCGCCGATGGGACCATCCAGCATCATCCGGGCTGGGACTTCGCCGTCAATGCGCCCAAGTCCGTTTCGATCATGGGACTGGTCGCCGGTGATGAGCGTGTGCTGGCAGCCCATGAACAGGCGGTGACGGCAGCGATCGGATATCTGGAGGAACAGGCGCAGCTGCGCCGCCGTGACGAGGGCAAGATCGTCCACGAAACGACCGGGCGCATCCTCCTTGCCCGGTTCACCGAACATGGCAGTCGCGACCTCGACCCGCATCTCCACACCCATGTCGTCGTTCTGAACATGACCAATCGCCAGGATGACGATCCGATGGCGAGCCTGGAGAGCCGTGTCATGTATGGCGAGCAGCGCGTCGCCGGACAGATCTACCGCAATGCACTGGCCTTCGCCTTGCGCGAAGCGGGGTACCGGATCGAATTCGATCCACGCTCCGGCCTGTTCGAAATAGGTGGCGTACCCAAAGCCCTGATCGAACAATTTTCACAACGAGCCGAGGAAATCGAGGAGCATGCCCGCGAGCATGGCCTGGTCGGCCAGAAGGCCCAACGCGCCTCCTTCTATGCGACGCGCAAGGCCAAGGTGAAGATTGGCCATAACGAACTCTTTGCGCAGTGGCGCCAGCGCACCGGTGATTTGCTCGACGTTCTGGAGAAGATCGTTGCCGTGGGAAGAGAGCGGGACGGCGAGCACCTGTCTCCCACGGAGAGGGAGGCGTCTCGGGCGGCACTTTTCGGGCTCCGGCAACTCGAAACCACCGAAGCGGTCAACAACATGGGCGATATCTTGCGAACTGGTCTAGCCGCACATGTTGGAGAGGTTCGGCTCGAAGATGTTCGACCGCGGATCGAGAACCACGAAACGATCCGCAAGCTGCTACCGACACACGAACAGACCGGCGACAAGATTTTGACGCGCGGGCGAACCAGCCGCAAGTCCTGGCGCCTCGAACTGGCTCTGACCCAGCATATTGCCCTTGGACTTGGCGATGCCCGGCCCATTGCATCGAGCGACCGGGTTCTGGCTGCTCTCGAAAACACCATTTTGAACAACGAACAGCAACGCGCGCTTGTCGAGACCGCGCTGACTCGCGACCGGATCACGGGCATCCACGGCGTCGCGGGTTCCGGCAAATCAACGCTTGTTAAAATCCTCGACGAAGCGGCAGAACCGGGCACGACCTTGATCGCGCTGGCGCCCACATCCTCGGCGGCGGCGGAACTGGGGACCAAGGCAAACATTGCTTCCCATACTGTCGCGAGTTTCGTCTCACGTGGCGGGCAGGGCATCACCGACCGTCATGTGCTCGTGCTCGACGAAGCGGGTCAATTGGGCAACCGACAGGCACGCCGTCTCCTCGAGATCAGCAGGGCCACAGGCGCGCGGCTGTTGTTGCTCGGCGACGAGAAGCAAACCGGCGCTATCGAGCAGGGCAAACCATTCTGGTTGATGCGCCGCCTCGGGCTCCCAACCGTCGAACTCACGGAAGCGGTGCGACAGGAAACCAGGACGATCAAAGCGGCCGTCACGGAGGCGCGCGTGGGTAATTTCGCGGCGGCGCTTGGTAAACTCGACAGCGTCAACACGGCTGGCGGCAACGAAGAAATGGCGATGCAGGTCGTTAACGCCTGGGTGCGCCTCAAAGCGGATACACGTGTCGGGACGAATATCCTCGTACTCGACAACGCCACGCGATTGATCGTCAACAGCAAGATTCGCGAGGCGCTAAGAAATGAAAGCGGGCTCGCTGCGGAGGATAGTCGGCTCTCCATCCTGGCTCCTGCCGGCCTTACCGATATCGAGAAGCACATGGCCCGCTTCTACGGCGTCGGCCAGGTCGTGCGGTTCGACCGCGACATCGCTAGCCTGGGTGTCGCGCGCAGCGCGGACTATCGTGTCGTCGGATTGGGACGGGACGGTAACGGCCGGCAGGTCGTCCGTCTTGTCGATGAGCAGGGCCGCACGATTCGATGGGATCCGCAGACCACCAAAGCCCGGCACATCAACGTGTTCAACCCCGAAGAACGAGAACTGGCCCAAGGCGACCGCATCCAATGGCGTCTCGTCAATCGCGATCTCGATCTGCGCAACGCCGAACGCGGTACAGTGGAGAAGCTGGACGGAGACATAGCAACAATTCGCTGGGATCGCAGTGCGCAAGTGCAACAAGTCAATCTGTCCGAGCACCGCACGTGGGATCATGGTTATGCCGAGACCGTTTATTCTTCGCAGTCAAAGACCTATCCGCGCGTTTTTGTTCTGGCGCCTGTCGAATCTCCGCTGGTCAACGCCCAGAATTTCTACACTGCCATTACACGCGCGATGTACGGCGTGCGACTATGGACCAATGACGTCAAGGAACTGATTGCCAAGCTGGAACGCCAGTCGGGAGAGAAGACCTCTTCCGCCGAAGGGCTGGGCCGGATGAAGCAAAATCAGGTCCGTGCCTTTGGCGCGCGCCATGAAGGACGCCTGGCAACGCTCAAAACCGAACAGGAACAGATGCGCACGCAGCGTCGCGATCGTGCTCTTGAGCGACACCTCAATCGCCGTGACGTCCCGCCGCGCGGTGCAACCGAACATCTCGCCGAAGGCGCCCGAAGTGTCGCGCAGGTTCTTGACCGCTTTCTGGGCGGCATCCTCGATCATGCGCGCACGCAGCGCAATGCACCTCATATCGAGGCACCGGCACAGCCGCGATCGCCACAGCCTCATTCCGAACCTGCCCATGAGCCCGAACGATAAGGTCACCGCTATGCTGCTGCTCGCCCTCTCCGTTATTCTCATTGCCCTGCTGGCTCTGTTGCTCAACCGCGCCCGCGTGCCAATACGTCATCGCTGGCGTCGTCGACAGGCGAGGGCTATGGCGCTTCAACTGAGGGGGAAAGATCGTCTGCAACCACCCCAGCTTCTCTATGCGCGCCTACGTGCCATGGATCCTTTGGCATTCGAGGAACTGCTACTGGAATGTTTTGAACGGCGCGGCCATAGGATTGTTCGCAACCGCCGCTACACCGGCGATGGCGGGATTGATGGGCAAGTCATGATCGAGGGCGAGATCTGGCTGATCCAGGCCAAACGCTATGCGAATACTATTCGCCCAGAGCATGTGGCTGCCTTTGACGCGCTGTGCTGCGCGAAAGGTCGACGGGGCCTGTTTATCCATACCGGCCGGACAGGCCCGCAGAGCCGTGTTATGGCGGCCGGTAGCGACCGGGTCGCAATCGTGTCCGGCCGCGCACTGCTGTCTTTTCTGACCGGTGCCCCACTGCCCGATCTGACGGTCCCGCAGCTATTACACTCTCCAACATGCCCGAATAGGAGACAAATATGATGTGGACCATAACCAAACTCTTGAGGTCGGCCATGCTTTTAGCTGCGTTGCTACCGCAACACGCCTGGGCGAAATCGGGGAGTGTGCAGGAAGAGCGTGTCATAGCAGCGTGCATCCATCATGCGTCGCTGGGGCGACCTTGGCTGGAAAAAACCCTTTTGGGATTACGCGACCAGGAAGGGGGCTGGATTGGCGCGGAGGTCGAAAACACGAACGGGAGTCATGATCTCGGACCTATGCAGGTGAACAGTTGGTGGATCACGCGAATTGCAGCTCAGGTCGCAAAGCCTGCGGCCCAAGTGCGCCATTGGTTAAAGTTTGACGCCTGCTTCAATGCGGAGGCAGCGCGCTGGATATTCCTGTCGGCTTTACGGGCGACAGGCGATTATTGGAAGGCAGTGGGGGTCTATCACAGTCCCACCGCCTGGCGGCAGCGCCGTTACATAACCTCGGTCGTTGGCCATCTCCGAAGCCGCTTCGGCGTAAACATATTCGTCCCCGCACAAAACACCGATGTTCGGGAATAACATATTTTCATGTCGGTCTCGGTACCGCTTGACTTCAGATACCGGTAGTCACTTCCACGCTTGAGCGCTTTACCGGCCTTGGACGAAATTCTGCTCGCGGCCTTTATCGGCATTCGTTCGCCAGTGCGCGGATTGCGACCGTCACATGCTGCAGTCTTTCTGACAGTGAACTTGTCAAAGCCGTTAATGGCGACCTCATCGCCTATTGCGGTGGCGTCGCCGATCAGCGCGAATATGGCCTTCACGTATTTCTGGGCATCCGCCTTGGTCAGTCGATAGATCGCAGCATCCTGTCTGCGGGCTTGTTTTCGGTTATGTTCGCGCTTTACTTTCTAGAGTTGATAGGGACTGTAACGATATTGTGATTGACGTGTGGCGCGATGTGTGAACTCTTGTCGGTTCCTTGCCCAAGCATGGTTTGAAATGCATTATGCCGATTGCAGGTGTCCAGGCGTCGTTGGTTCCACGAGCAGTTTTAGTGCAGCGCGATCCTCGCTCCTTGTTAAGTGCGTAATGGATCGGGCGACAACAGGTCCAGGAAGCTTTCGAACTTTTCGTGCGATAAAGGCATCTCGAACTTGACCTCGAAACGACCCTTGGCAACCCATATGACGTTCGATGGGACTTGATCCAGACGCGGCAATTTCAAAACAACTTGGTCGCCCAGTGCAAGCGGTTCTCTACAGGCCAGTATAGCGCATGTGACGGAAATACGTTTCAAAATTACCGATATCTGGCTGCGTCTTACCCACAGGGCATTCGTTTGCAAGCTGATTGCATATCTGAGACTGCTAACCGGCTGCCGCCAGAGTTCGGTTTGTTTTCTTTCCATGGTCCCAATGCTCTGACCTTGGCGTCCCGCATGCCGATAAGGCGGGTGCCCCGAAGGCGTGTCCATCTCAGGCGTCGTTCGACGCGCTGGGCCGCCCTTTCGCGGCGTGTGAGATTTCCGTGTGCCAAACCTCAAGAATACTGCCTTCCAGAAGGGAGATGCTGGGGCTACCGTCCATAAACTCTGACATTTCCTTCATGCGGCGAGCCGGAAAGGAACACATCGAGGAAATGCGGATAGCTGTTGTCGATGATGACCATGGAATCGCCCGTTTTTTGGTCAAGTCGGCCCCGTTCGCTTTTTACCCCAGCTTGCCTGCTGCAAACACCGGGCGGGGAGGCGGGGCTTGAGGGCAGCGCGTCTGCCCATTCGCCCTCAAGCCGCTTTAGCCGCCGATCACTTGCACTTCGTGAACTGGCCCTTCTTCGGTCCGGAGGTAAAGCGGCATTTGCCGCTCTTGTCCTTCGTCATAGCCCCGCGGCTCAGGGCAGGCGCTTTCTTGGCGGGCTCGGAACACTTGATGAATTTTCCCTTCGCATCACGGCACTGGTGCGCCGCAAGAGTTGGCGTCGCGCCCAGCATTCCGACAAGGGTCGTCAGTACAAGCAACTTGCGTATCATGAGCTGTCCTTTCTTCTATCACGCAGCCCTCTTCGACGAAGCCTGCAATGCTCTATATCCTTCATGGATAACTGGTTCACGACGTTAGCGTCCGCAATCGCGGCAGGCAATGGGAGGCATGTTCGGGCCAATTAACGGCATCGGTACTGACAACCTCGCGACTGCTGGTCGAGGAGGTGACCGTCACAAAGATACTCTATGCGATGGACGCGGCGGCTTCGCGACAGTGCGATGTACCTTTCCATCTCCATCGATGAGGCTAGGTGAGCAGGGCAGACGATGGCTGAGATTGGGTACTATTCAGGCTGAGCGTTTTCTGCTTCATAAAGCTGCGAAAAACCAGCGTCCATTTTGCGCAAAGCGCGTCTCCGCTTGATGCGGGCGGGCGGGGGCGTCAACAGGGGCGATCGGCACCCTGTCAGGCAGGAGAAGAACTGTGGAATATGGCTTTCTAGGCTGGATCGTTGTTGGTCTTGTCGCGGGCGTCCTTGCCAAGTGGATCATGCCGGGACGAGATCCGGGCGGCATTCTCGTCACCATCATCATCGGAATCGCCGGTGGCCTGATCGGTGGGTTCGTCGGCCAGCAGCTCGGCCTGGCCCTGCAAAGCAATGTCGCGAACATCGGCATTGCGACTGCTGGCGCCGTACTGTTGCTGGCCATTTATCGCCTACTTAAGGGACGCGGTGCCTGACCCCTTTCCTCACCACTATCAGTTCTCTCGATGAATGGGGGAGGCTCCATGCCGACTTTGAATGACCGTCTGCTCGCCGAACTGTTCGGTACCTTCTGGCTCGTTTTTGGAGGCTGCGGCAGCGCGGTTCTCGCGGCGAGCTATCCCGCGCTCGGCATCGGCTTCGCCGGTGTGAGTCTGGCTTTCGGCCTGACCGTGCTCACAATGGCCTATTCCATCGGCCATATTTCCGGGTGCCATCTCAACCCGGCCGTAACCATTGGCCTGTGGGCGGGTAAGCGCTTTCCGGCGAAGGATATCGTGCCCTACGTCGTCGCGCAGGTCATCGGCGCCGTGATCGCGGCCGGTGTGCTTTATGCGATCGCCAGCGGCAAGGCAGGGTTCGAGCTGGCGCCCAACGGGCTCGCTGTAAACGGATATGGTGCGCAATCCCCCGGCGGCTATAATCTCGTGTCGGGATTGATCGTGGAGATCGTGTTGACCTTCGGGTTCCTGATCGTCATTCTGGGCGCGACTGATACACGCGCGCCATCAGGTTTTGCCCCGATTGCAATCGGCCTGGCACTCACGCTGATCCATCTGATCAGCATTCCGGTGACCAACACCTCGGTTAATCCCGCCCGCAGCACCGGGCCGGCCCTGTTGGTGGGCGGGCTGGCGCTGCAACAGCTCTGGCTGTTCTGGGTCGCGCCGATCGTCGGGGCAATTCTGGCTGGTTTCGCCTATCGCCGACTTGCTGGCGATCCGCCTCCAGCGCCGCCTGTAACGGGCGAAGCCCTCTAACCTTTGCGACGGGGGGGGGAGGGCATCCGGCCTGCGCCGGATGCCCTTATCTTCGCGCTTGCAGCCTATGCGCAGCGAGGGCTGGGGGGCATTGGAGGCTTGTTGCACGCCAAGCAGGCAAACAAGGGCGAGCAGAGACATGACCGAGAACCGAGGGTGCGACTGAAGGAAGCGATCCGCCGCGCGACGAACGACAATGCGCGTTATGCACTGGGCGATAAGGTCAGGGAGTTTAGCTGTCTCAACGTAGCCGATTTCGCTGCATCTAGACCGCCCATTGAGCATATGCTGGGCCTGCAAGCCATGCCCTGATCCTTCGTCCTGTCGGTCCGCGGGCGGTTCACCGGTAGCCCTCCAGCACGTTGGACGAAATGATCGACTCACCTTGGAGTCGACTGGTTCCATTCGCCGGAGCTACGAATGTCGTTCTCATTGCTACCGACAACCCGGTTACGCCCATTTTGCTTGGATAGATAGAGTCTGTCGTCCGCTTTTTTCATGGTGGCGGTCAGCGGTGTGCCAAGCTGATGCTCGACGACCCCGAAGCTTGCTGTGACGATCCGGGTTCCTGCCTGGAACCGAAAAGCCATGGCCTTGAAACGGACGCGCATGCGGTTAGCCACGACAACGGCACGCGCTTCATCCGCACCTACCAGCAGGATGGTGAATTCTTCACCTCCCGTCCGAGCAACAATGTCCTCTGGCTGCACGCAGGACTTGAGGAGTGCGGCAAAGGAACGCAGCACGTCGTCTCCGGCGCTGTGCCCGAAGGTATCATTAATAGACTTGAAATGATCGATATCGCACACAACGACACTGAGCGGGTTGACGCGCGCGACGCGCAGCGTGCGTCGGGCCTGTTCATCCAATCCCCGGCGATTGAGAACCCCGGTCAGCGGGTCGCTGTCGCGCTCGTGGCGCAAATCCTCGTGCATATCAGCGATGGCGGCGATCAGGATCGAAAAAGCGAGGGATGAGCCGAACACGGTGAGGGACAATTGAAGGCTGCCCCAAAACGCAGATGCCACGAAAGCTATCCCGCTTTCCGGAGTAGAGAAACCCAATGTCAGGCTGGTGCGCAGGAAAAACTGGATGGAAAAGCCGAGTAAGGTCCAGAATAGCAGCCGATCGGCCCCGTTGCCATTGCTCAGCGCGCGGAGTCTGAAGGTCGTTGCCAAGAGCAGTCCTCCATAGCCAAAATTTTGGATATAGATGCGGGCCCAGAGACTGGGGACCAGATAGGTAAAGAGCCAGAGTAACCCGGTCGTGATGACTAGCAGGGCGCAGTTGAATAGCAGGCCCCACCTCTTGTCGGCGCGCAGCAGCATACCCTCGCAAGCGGCAAGAACGGCGAGCGTGTAGAGGATCCCGGAGAAAACAGCGTTGGGTCTGATCCCATCGGGCCAAGTGAAGAGATGGGCCGTCCAGGCGATGGCGAAAGTCAGGCTCGCCAGAGCAACATGGAGCAACCATGGGCGCTTTTTTTCGATATTCCAGACCCACAGGAACACGAGGCTGAACAACAGGAAAATCCCCGGGCGCACTAGGGCGCGGGTCAAATCGGCATAGATCAGTTGCGCGTAAACCTTATCCATAGCAATTCATACCGGCTCCTGACAGCCAGTGCCTTTCAATGATCCCTTTGGGCGGGCCTACGCCATGGCATCATTGGGCCGGTTAAGGCAAGGTGACGGAGGTGGGCAAGTCGGTCCAGCGGTACGATGATGAAATCTTCCACGCCATCGTAATATCCTCTGCTATCTTGCTCGCGGATTGCCGCGCCAAAGTCCTGTTCGGTGATTGGGGCTATGACGCCGATTGGCTTCCAAGGCGCTCGCGGATCGCGCACGACTGCCTGCATTCCGTAAAAAAGAACCAATAGGTTCCGGCGCTGAGTGATGCCATGCTCTATCCCAGCGGCACAGGATTGAGAGTATGCTCGGCAGCCTCAAAGACTAGCGACGCATCTACACCCGCTACGATCCAAATCAGCGCTGCGCCTCGGCATGAAAATCCTTGGGCCATGCTTCGCTCCGCGCATGATCGTTGGCGAGGTTTTGGCGACTTGATAGAGGTAGGGCGTTTGTTGGTGATCGGTGGATCGCCCGCGATTGTCAGTGGGCGTGTAACTCTCCGCAGCGATCCGCTCGACGCGCAGCCAGAGCAATTGCGTCACGTCCTCGGCTGCCGTCGCCGTGCCCACGGTGCGCTACGCAATGGAGAAGCGACAGGGGTTCGGTGTCAGCAGGCGCGTCAAGGCGGTGGCGTTGGTTGGCGATCGAACGGGTTTTACGGGCCTATATCGCGGTCTTTCCTTACCTGATGGAGGACAAGCAGTCCGAGGACTGATGTCACACGATGCAGCCGAAGAGGCGCGATTTCGTCTCAAAATTCCATCTGGATGGTGAGATCGTCGGAATATTGCCCGGGTCTGACCGTTTGTCCCGGCAGGATTATGGCGTAGATCGTGTAGATGAAATGGCCGCGCGACTGGGCGCTGGGCGATGTAATGGCGGCGCTTCCTCCGGTGCCGTCGCCCGCGACGCGGACATGGCTTGGCTCCAGGTAGAGATTGTACCGCAAGCTGTCCTCGCCCGAGGTCATGCGCCGTTCCAGGAAATGGCCGGATCGCCCCGATGACACAAGAAGACGAGGATTGATCGATACCACTTCGGGTGGACAGTCGATCTGGACGGTGCCGATCGCGCTGCTGCGTGAATGGGCAATACTGTCATAAGTCGGGAAGATCAGCGAAGAGATCACGACATTGCAGGCCGCAGCCGTCTTGCCCGAACTGGCGGCATACGTCGTCGGGATGGCCAACAGGCCGCCAAGGCTCACGAGAAAGAGGCGTCTCAGGGCATGCATGTCAATGGCCCAACCTTCGGTAGCCTGTTCCTATCGAGGGCAGGGGCAGGGAAGCTGGCGGAGCAGGAACCTTCCGGCCATGTGACGTAGAGACGATTGGTCCCCGACTGTATTCCGCGAACATACACCTGCCCATCATAGCCAAGCACCATGGCATTCTTGCCGCTGTTGCCTTCCAGAACAACCCCCGCCCCGACTGGCGGGTGGGACGCATCGGGACGAACCAGCGTTACCAGCGCGGATCGTTCTGCCTTGACCGTAAAGTGAGTTATGAGCCCGCCGCCACTGCGAGGAGCGACCAGTTGTTCGGTTTTCTCAACATCGGCGTCAGCAGGCAGATCTAGGGGGTTGATCGAGATTTGGTTGGCGACATAGGGCTGCAGGCCAGGAACCAAAATACGGCCGTCGGCATTGGTATGCCCGACCACATGGTTTTCGAGCGATACCCCCACGCCCTTCTGGCCTGACACATCGACGATGGTGAAACCATCATCGACTATCCGGCTCAGGAACAACTGGTCATCCATGAAGATCAGCGACTGCATCAGTTCGCCCTGAATCCCGGTCTGGCCATTGATATGGTCGATCCGGCCATAAACTCCCGCAGACCGGCCGCGCCAGGTTGCCTGTGCGCTCAGTTCATCCGTGCCCCCCCTGGCTGGCCTCGGCCTGCCAGGTTAGGCGCTGATCCTGACTGTTGCCGTTAGCCTGGAGGCTGCCGATCTGTTGGTTGTCGCGCCAGCTTTGCTGTGCGTATACGCGGGTGTTGCGCCCGAACTGGAAGGACAGGGAGAGAACTCCGCCCCAGCCCTTGTCGATGGTGTCGGCATAGCCTGAGATTGACAGATCGATGCCATGGCGATGACCGACCTGCGCCCGCCATGTCGCCGAGGCGATGCCGCTGGCGGTTACACCGGCCTTGTGAGACCAGACATAGGCAAGATTGAAATTGCCAACCTTACCGGCATGAAAACCCAGTGATGCCGTTGCCTGATCGGTAAACGCTGTTGCATCGAAGGTGGTGGCAAGATCCTGGTAATGGCTGTCCGCATGCGTGTAACTGCCGGAGAGACTGAAACTGTGCGTGACGTGCTCGACGCCGAGATAGTATCCCAGCCCCATGCCTGAGTTGGCATTGCTGGCGAGAACGGCGCCATCGAAGACCCCGAGGCTACCGATTCGCATGGTGGCTCCCAATGCGCCGCCTTCATAGCCGCGCGTGGCTGCCACGTAGCCCCGGAGCGTCAGGTGATCATTGATACCTCGACTGATCGTCCCCGACGCGAACAGCCGGCCATAGTCGTTGCTTTGTGAAGTGTAGGACAGCCGGGGAAATCCCGCCTCGACATCGAAATCGGTCATGCCGGCGGCGAGAAGTTGGCTGGAGGAATAGAACGGCAACGACACCTCGGTGCGTCGCCCGGACTGGTCGGTGATGACCATATCGACCGTGTTGGAGCCGGTAGCGACAGGCAGATCGTCAAGCCGGATGGTGCCGGGTGACACGGCCTGCGAATAGCTGCGTATGCCGTTGACGAAGAGGTCGACAGTGGAAGGGACGGCCACGTCCTGGCTCAGCTTCGCAACCGGCGAGGTGACGATATCCGGGCGCAGGCTGAAGTTGCGCGCCCATTGGACACCTCCGAAACGAATGGTACGCACCCAGCTCGGCCCTGCTGTGTAGGAATCGCCGAGCCTCAGGCTCTGGCTGTTATCGGGGCTGTCGAAGATGATAGTGCTGTCGAGCCGGACATAGCGGGTCTGGCCGCCGCTTACTGTCAGGAGCCCGTTGCTGGACGCCGTAAAATGCGGTGAAAATATCTTTGTGTCGAGGTTGGCGGAAAGTCCTGGTGCATAAAGTCCATCCGATCCGGGAGACCATTGACCGTAGATGTCATAGGAGAGCATGGCTCCCCAATCCGAGTGGCTCGGCACGCGGTAGCCACGAGACCCCAGCTTGTAGTCGCTTTCCTTGAGCAGGGAAGGCGAGGCCGTAATCTCTATGCTCTGGGTATGGGCGTCGATTTTCCAGCTTACGCCCGGGAGCCGATCCAGCGCGATCCAACTGACATCGCCAATCTTGGTGACGAGGGCCGGATTGCTGCGAAAACCGATGCTCTCGAACTGGTCGGCCCGGATAGCAAGCCGGGAGCCCTGTTGGCGAAAGCGCCCGACAATGCCGGAGGCCCAGCCATTGACGCGGACATCGAGAAGATAGGCGACGATATCGTCGGAGGGCGCCGGGGGAGCCGATGAATGCGCCGGGGGAGCAGTCTGCGCCGAGGCCGCATTGGTCCCGATCCCCACGAACAGTAGAAGCAGAATGCCCGTGCCTGGGAGGTAGCGGCGATTCGCCTCAGGGTGTGATCGGTACATCGGCGTTCACCGCGCCGAAGTCGCCATCGCTGGAAATATGCAGGGACTGGGCACCGGCGGGAACGCCGACTATGGTCCAGCTCTGGCTACCACTGCTCAGGATATAGGCGGAATTAGAGGATGGAACCTCGATCGGCGCAGCGGTTCCGACCGTGACCTTCATATGGATCAGGCGATCGTGACGTGTACCGTTGTTCGTGGCGGTGAGGATTAGGCCCTGGTCGGATCGGGTCGCCGCCCAGTGAAGATCGGGGCTGGCTTTGCCTTTGGGAAGCACGAAGACCGGGAGGAGGACGCGCAGCTTGATGCGCATGCCCGTGCCTTCCGTGGGGGTAACCGTAGGAATCTGGTCGAGCACTAGGCGAAAGGCCTTCTCGACATCACCCGGAGGAAGGCCATCGACATTGAGGCGAACGACCTGGGTCTCTCCGGGCGCAAGAGCCGCCATTGGCGGGCTGGCCATCAACATATCGGAGGGTGTGAAACTCTCCTTTCCGTCGACCTGCTGCCAGTCCATCGCGCGGACCTGAAGGTTGACGGGGGCGTCGCTGGTGTTGCGCACTGTGACGATGGCGGCACGGGTGTTGCCGACCATCTCGATGCGAACCGGGTTAATGCCCAGTTCTTGCGCCGACGCTGGCATGGCGGTGACCATGCCGGCGATAGCGATGCCCAGGATTGTAAGCCGTTTCACGACCTGGACCTCATGTGCTGACGTTTCGATCAGAAGCTCGCAGTGACCGTCACGGTATCGACATAGCTGTCGGCCGGAACGTTCTGACTGGCCGCGACCTTGGCATAGACGGTCATCGTCTGGGCGGTGCTGCCATCGCTGGTGCCCAAAGTGGTGTTGGCGCCGACCAGATTGGTGGAGTAGCTGGAATCCGAGTAGAGGTTGTAGGCCAGCTTGGTGCTGGTGCTCGAACCGATCATGTACTGGGTCTGACCGCTTGCGTTAGCCCCGGCAAAGGACAGGACCGGGGTCGTGCCCTTGGTGCAGACCACGCTGACGACACCATTGCCCTGCACGGTGGTACCAGCGGTGGGGTCGTAGGTCCCCAGGTTAATGTCGTTCGGCGTGATCTTGCACGAGGCGGTGACAGTTGTTTGCACCTTGAAGGTGTTGGTGGAGGTGCCAGCGTAGGCAACTGAGGGAAGGACAGCAACGGCACCGAGCAACGCCGCGACAAGAGAACGCATCTTCAAAGAATCCTTGTGATTGATCGGAAGACTCGGGCTTTGGGGGGGCGCAGCCGCTTGCTTTCCGTGGTTGGGTGGGCGGCCAGCTACAAAAAAGATTGACCTAGATCAACTTCTGAGGCCTCATTACGGCCAATCTGGGAGGTGTAATAAGGCTGGCTTTCGGACGGCCTCAACATAATGTTAGAAATGCGCAATCGCCGGTGAACTTTATTACCCCCCCCCCCCCCCCCGTGCGCAATATTATTACAGAATTGTTTTTTGCGCAAAGTTAATTGCATTTTCTGCAATCTGTGTGTGTGATCCGTATATTTCACGATTTATCAATATGTTCTCGTAAGAGTTCAGTAGTCAGCCGCTTTGAGGCGCTGTGGCAACTGTGTGAGCCTGCATTCCGCAGGCTGAAACATCTGCGGAGGAGCCATGATTCGATGGGTGAAGTCGTTCTGGCGGGTTGTTCGGATCAGGCATAATGCCGTGTTCGCAGCGTTGGTGCTTTTGACAGTAGCGCCGATGGAGCCGGCTTTCTCAGGGCAGGTAAATGGTGCCTTTGCAGTCCATGTGTCTGTCCCCGTCATCTGCAAGACAGCAACGGAAGGGCTGTTTTCCGTCCCGCTGCGCGCAGGCAGCAATGATCTGGGTATCGTCGATGCATACTGCAATGCGCAGAATGGATATCGGTTGATCCTTAAGCATGGCGAACTGCCGGGCGGGGCACGGTTGCTGATCGACAATCGATCAATTGTTCTTTCCTCCGGGGTAGCGCAGACGCTGCTGGAGGTCGGGCACGCACCAGCCTATCATGAGCGACGCCACCTTGTGTTGGTCCTGCCCGAGCAGGCAGGTCCCACGGAGGAACTGCAGTTGCTCATTGAGGCAGGCAGCTAGGGTTTGACCCGTGCATCTCTGCAGCTTCTCGCACATTGATTGACGCTTTAGCCGCGGGCAAACTAACAAAATCGCGTTTGGAAATCTCTGTAGCGGCCCTGTGCCTGGTGGTTACGACGTTTTAATCCAGTAGATGAGATCGCACGTAATCAAGGCGTTCATCGAAACGAATCCCGATAGCTCAACGCTTCGCTTGCCGAGATTGCTAAAACTATGGGTTCAACAATACATCGCGCCTTTCGAATGCACTCCGGAGAAATTTCGGGGTTCGGCCATCTAACTTACGCTGCCCCTCTGGCAACAGGCGATCGGCGATCAGCGGTAAATGGGGTGGTAGGGGGTCATTCCGTGCCAATTAGGGGGCGCTCCCCGCTTTCACGGGAAGTTGCTGGTTCGCTGACGACCTATTTTCGTGCACATCGTCACTCGGCATCTGAAGACAACGGTCGTTCGCCGCAGCCTCAACGCGCCTTTGAATAAGCGTCACGAATAAACGCTTTTATGATCAATGTCGGCAAATCGGATTTGTTCAGTATTTTTGCTTACGCTTATATCGGTCCCGATAAAGCTGGGTTTTTGTTGTACGCAATCCGGCCATTCCAGATCGGTCGATGGCCCGCTGCCACGAAACGAGTTCTTCAAGACTGAGGCTGTAGCGTTTGCAGGCTTCCTCCGTCGTGAGCAACCCACCGTATACGGCCGCGACAACTTCAGCTTTGCGTCGGATTACCCATCGCGTTGTGTCCGGCGGAGGCAGATTTTCCCGCGTCAGCGGCTCTCCGAGCGGACCGATCACGGATACGGGGCGGATTTTCTGATTCTCGATCATGGCTGCTAATCGGGGTTGGGAAGATATACCCCGCAAATATCAACTGAATGGTAAGTTCTAGGTTTTAACAATTGGTTAATGGTTTGTTGAGTTTGAATCCATTGGCTGTCCACTTGGCGTTGATCATCTGTCCTCAAGCGGTGTACGTCGAAGTTGAGGTCATGCACTGCGTGGGCAAGTCGTTGCCGCTACGTTGACCCAATCTGATGACGAGGATGTTGGGGCTCTCGTCGCAGCTTTCATGCGGCAGGCTGTCAAGGGACTTCGATCACCAGATGAACGCGGTTTGTGCGCTTCGGAAGGTGCCGGGGGTCGTCCGTAGTCATCGCTATATAGGCCACCCAGTACTGGCGTCGTGCTCTCGGCCCGGATATCCCGGCTTGAGATTTCCCAGAGGCGTTCTTGATGGACCCACTCCACCCTCAGGATCGTTCGGGTCGCGCAGCGGGACATGCACATCGCCGGTATCCATGGGTAGTCGGGTCGGCGGGGACGCGGACCATGTTCACACTGACCGTCGCGATAGTGGCACCATCCGTCCGGGAAGACCACCAATTCCGCCTTGTCGAGTGATGTCGTATGGATCAGGCCGCCTTTGTAACGAGCAGGAATGCAAGGCTTCCTGAACTCGGATTCGGTCTCCAGAAGCAACATTTTCTGAATGACTGGTTGGCGGTAATCATAATTGTCCGCCGCTCGTACGTAGCTGAGATGAGTTCGAATAGCGCTCTGGTCACTACGTGATCTTTGCGGATGTAAGACAAGTCGTCGGCGATAAGCAGGTCAAATTGATCGAGTCTGGCGATCTCCTGGGTGAGTGCAGGGACTGGCCTGAGCACAACTACGCTACGAAACGGGCCATCCGAAGGTTCCATGCGCTGAATGGTCGGCAGCGATTTGCCTGAGAGCGTCGCAAATTGGCGCCGGTCGATGCCGAAGAGGATGCGCGTCGCTTGCATCTCTTGTAATGTGATTATTGGGCCTCCCATGACGGTTCATCCATCAAGTTTCAGCCGAAAAGATGCAAATCAGCCATATGCGAGGGGAGATTGAAGAAATCTCCTTGGGCAAACGTGCGCGTTGGTTGGCAGAGGTGCGGCAGTGAGTTCCCATCGCCCCAGCGTTAACTGAATTACCTGCTGCATTGTCGTCAGTTTCGTTCAAATACGCATTCTGGCGTCAGTACGGCAGGCTTCAGTGCCGAGGCGCCCCACTTGGAGGGCACGGGTGTCATGAAGGGTGGCGACCCTGGACATGATTATTTCGTCAGTCCGATAGCCAGAGCCGCCGTGATACCTTCAGTGAACTCCCGTTCGCACCAAATTCTTGCTTATCCCGTTCCACCAGGTGAGTAGCCCTTCGGCTGGCAGTGCGGGTGAATGGAGGAAGCCCTGAATGACGAGATTTCCCCGGTCAGCCAGTAACTTGGCCTGACCATGGGTCTCTACGCCTTCAGCTACCACTGTAAGGCCGAGGCTTTCGCCAATGTGGATTACGGCAGTGGCGACGACCTGGGAATGCTCATCTTTCTCCAAATTGGAGACGAAGCTACGATCGAGCTTCAGTTCGGTGAAGGGAAGGGCCGCCAGACTTGAAAGGCTGGAATAGCCCGTTCCGAAATCGTCCATGGCCAGACCCACGCCCAGTGTGCGTATGGTGTGGAGGATTTCCAGTGTCTCCTCCGCCCGATTCATCATCGTGCTTTCGGTTATCTCGATCGTCAGGCAGGCCGACGGCAGATCGTGTTTGCGCAACAGCCCTGCAATGAATTCCGGCAGCTTGCGGTTGCGGAAATGGAGCGGTGACAGATTGACCGAGACGCGGGGAATTTCCTCGCCGCTGCGCCGCCACTCGGCCATTTGCCGGCAAGCTTCCTCAAGCGACCAGTGGCCGATGGCTTCGATCTCGCCAATTTCCTCAGCCAGCGGGATAAAACGAACTGGCGAGATATGCCCTCGTTCAGGATCATGCCATCGGACCAGAGCCTCTACACCGTGCAAGGCACCGTCAAGACGGAGTTGGGGTTGGTAATGAAGCTCGAGCGCGCCGGTGGCGATGGCATTTCGCAGGGCCGCACCCAGAACGATCCGATTTCGGGCGATATCGTTCATTTCCGGGCTGAAGAAGAAATAGGCACCGGCGCCGCTTGTTTTGATGCGCGCCATGGCGGTTTCCGCTTGTTCGACCAGACTTTGGCGGTCGGTGCCATTGTCGGGAAAGAGGCTGATACCGATGCTGGCCGTCACGCTTAACGACAGGCCTGAAATATCGAAAGGTGCCTTTAAAACTTCCAGCATCCTTCCAGCGAGAATCGATGCACCCCGGACGTCGCAGCCGGGTGCTACGATCATGAAGGAGTTTTCGCCGAAGCGCGCAATCAGACCCTTGTCAGGCACCAGGTTTCCGAGGCGGTTCGCGACCGCGATCAGTAGTTGATCTCCCGCCGTGTGGCCCAAGCTTTCATTCACGTCCCTGAACCGATCGAGATCGAACACGACAAAGGCTATGGGGCTGTTACCAGCCGACTGGGTCAGCAGCCCATCGATGCCATTGTTCAGGTGCGTGCGGTTGGGCAGTCCGGTAAGACTATCGAAATGACTGATCCGGGAGATTTTATCCTGCGTCTCGACCCTTTCGATAGCAAGCATGCACAAATGCACACTGGCGTCCGCGATCCGCTCAAGGTGGCGGTCAGGTTTACCGCCGCGCTTGAAGTAGAAGGCGAAGGTACCCGCTACACTGCCGTCACGCCGCTTGAGCGGATAAGTCCAGCATGCCTTGTAGCCATGAGGCAACATCTGGTGTTTGTAGGGTGCCCAGAGCGGATCTGTCTCGATGTCATAGACCATCACCGGTTCGCCACGATGCGCGGCTGTACCGCAACCAGCGACGCCTTCTCCAATCTCGACGCCTTCCCAATCAGGCCCATACGAGGCATGGAAGCTTGGCCCGGCCCATGGCCTCAACTTACGATCTGCCACCCGGCATATCGAAACCAGAACACCAGGTGCGATCTTCTCGATACGCCTGCAGATGAAATTGCCGAGCTCGGAATAAGAGATGGAACTGCTTAGCGCGGCGAGGATATCGCGCTCCAGCATACGGATATGTCGCTCCTCCGTCACGTCCGAGACAGACACCACGATATTCCTGATCTCCGCTCCGTCATCTTGAGAAATGATATTGGTTGAGACCCTGACCCAGACCTCATGGCCATCTTTATGACGTGCGGGTGCATCTTCCCCTGCTGAAGAAAGAGGCAGGTAAGCATCTGCTGAACGACCAATTACTTCGGCGACCTCGTACCCAAGCAGTTGCGTGAAAGCACGATTCGCGTGGATGATTTGCCGGTCGGCATCAAGGACCAGCATGGTGCGATCAGTATGGTCGATTGCCAGCAAAAGCAGACGATTTTCTTCGCGGTGGGCAATTTCCACAGACACATCACGCGCGAAGCCCATGTAGTGGATACGGCCGTCCAGATCGACCTTCGACAGCGAAAACCTCGCCCAAATCCGGCTGCCATCCTTGCGCTCCAGCTCGAGATCGCGGCTCATGCCAACTATCCTGGGCTGCCCTCCTTCCCGGTTGTTGCGAAGGAAACCGGCATGTTTGTCCCGTAAACTACCGGGAACCAGAGTGCTGACGTCGCCACCGATCACCTCGCCGCGCCCATACCCCCAAAGCTTCTCGGCCGCATGGTTAAAAAACAGGACCCTGTCCTGCTCATCAATCAGAACGACCGCAATAACGGATTGTTCGAGCGCAGGGGCAAGCAGATTTTCGCACACTGTGTATTCTGAAAACATATTCCAAACCTTGCCTCCTGCTCCCGTATAAAGCCTTTGCGTGTTGAAACGTAAAGGCGCTCGCTACGTCTATCCGCTTGTCTTAATGACATTGCCGTCCGGTTGAGTCTGCTGGATGCCGGGGCCGGGGCCGGGGCCGGGGCAGCCCCCTGTCGCTTCTTGCACGACAGTCTGGACAATGGAGAGGTAAAAGCTTCATCCGTGGTGGACCCGCTGACGTGAGGCAGGCTCTCTATATGCGGGCCCTCATCGTAGGCCGAGGCAACCCTGACCTTAAGGCTAAGTATCAATAACTTATCGCCGCAGGAAAGCTCCCGAAAATCGCTATCACAGCCGTCATGCGGAAGATCACCGTCACCGCCTCCAGGCCGATAGATGCTGCACGCAATCTCACGGTTGATAATCACGGATGCTCTAATTCATCATGACTCCAGGAATTGGCTGGTCATGTGGCATGAGCTTCTGAATAGACTATCCTTTAAGTTGTGTTAGACTCTTACGAAAGTACCATTCAGTCAAGAATGCTATCTTCACCTCGGCACGCTGCATTAGGTCGCTTTTGCAACGATTCCTTTTCAAGGAGGGGTGAGATGTCCAGTAAAAGCAAGATGGCGAGAGTAAGCGCTCTCGCAATAGCGGCGGCGGTAGCGTCTCCGGCTTATGCCCAGACCGACACCACCAACTTCAAAGTCCTGATCGAAATCACGGAGTCATGCAACATCAGCGAGATCACGGCCACCGATGTCGATTTCGGCACCTACTTTCGCAACGAGACGACGGACGCCGATGCCGAAGGCACGCTGAACGTCAACTGTACCCAGGATACGGCCTATGACATCGGGCTCGATGCAGGCCTCAGCCCCGTGAGCACAACTGCCGGGGCCGCCAACCGCCAGATGGCGTCAGGCGCCAATCTCGTTCCTTACGGCCTCTATCGCGATCCGGCGCGCACGCTATTCTGGGGCAATGTCATTGGAACCGATACGCTGGCCGGCGTCGGGACGGGGACAACCGAGCAAATTCCGGTCTATGGCCGCACGCCGTCGACCGACTATCCTCCCGGTAACTACGAAGACACGATCACCGCAACCATCACATATTGACCGAGGGCCTTTTGTGGGGTCCCGCGGCCAAGTCAGGCTGTCCTTGAGGCGGCGGTTTCAGGGTGGGTTTCTGGCGATCATCGCCTGCTGCTTCATCCAGTCGTCCGCTTCAGCCACCGGAGTGCAGGTCACTCCGATCTCATTTGACTTCACGGCGCAGGATCAGGCGCAAGCCTTGTGGCTGACCAACACCAGCAAACAGCCGGTGAACGTGCAGATCAGGATTTTCGAATGGAGCCAGGTTGGCGGTGAGGACCAGTTGACACCCACCAGGGATATGGTTCCCAGTTCGGCAATCCTCTCCATCGTTCCCGGCCAGCGACAGTTGGTCAGGTTGATGCGGCTCAATTGGGAGGGCCCAGCACGCGAATTGAGTTATCGGGTCTTTGTCGACGAACTGCCGTCCACCACGCGGAACGGCCATGGGCTGCGCTTCTTGGTGCGCTACTCGATCCCGCTGTTCGTGCTGCCGCCGGGCGCGGTTCCGCGCTTCAAGGCAGGTGGGCCGCCGCCGTCCACCGATCCTGCATCCTTCTCGGCGCGGGTGAACGAGCAGGGCGGTAAGACCTGGCTGGTTGTCCACAATAGTGGCGGCCAGCGCCTGCGCCTGCGCGAACTGGCGTTGGTCAATGCACAAGGCCGACGACAAACAATCGTGCCCGGCCTGGTCGGCTATGTGCTCGCGGGTCAGGATCGGCGATGGCAGATTCCTGTCACCATGGGGGCGCTTCGGGAGAATGTTCTGAGGGCGAAACTGAACGATGATCCGGACGAGCAAAGCCTGTCATTGGATCACGCAAGCCAATAGCCTGTTCGCTCTGGGTTTGCTGGTCGCTTTCCCCCATGACGCTTTGGGGGCCGCTGTGGATTCCATATTGGATGACGGCGCCAAAGCCGGCGCGACCGAAGTCCACTATCTAGAAGTCGTCTTGAACGAGATGCCCACGGGTCGGGTCGCGCCCTTTACGATGGTCGACGGCCGACTTGCCGCCACCGCGAAGACGCTGCGCGAACTCGGCCTGCGTTGGCCCGGCAGCCAGGAAGCGGATGACCAGGAACTGATCATCCTCGACCGGCTTCCAGGCCTTCACGTTGAATATGTCATCGCCAAGGAGCAGGTCCGACTGCTCGCGCCGCTCGATATGCTCTCCGGAACACGGCGGCACATCGGCTATGTGCCGCCGAACCCGGCTGTGATCGATCCCTCCACTCGTGCCACGGGTCTGACGCTGAACTACGACATCTACGGTCAGGACAGCGAATATGCCCGCTCCCTGAGCGGATGGACCGAGATGCGACTGTTCAGTAAGTTCGGGATCGTCAGCAACTCCATGGTCACCCGCTACTCGGACTCGAACGGAGCAGACTCACAGTTCCGCAACACCCGGCTCGACACCAGTTGGCAGGTCGATTTTCCCGATCATATGCTGTCGCTGGCCATCGGCGACAGCGCAACCGGGGCATTGGCGTGGACGAGAGCCACACGGTTCGGCGGCATTCGCTTGTCACGCAATTTCGCGTTACAGCCTTACCGCGTCTACACGCCGCTAATGTCGTTCACCGGCGAGAGCGTCCTCCCAGGCACGGTCGATCTGCTCATCGACGGCGTCCGACGATCCAGCAGTCAGGTTCTTCCTGGCCAGTTCCAGATTGACAGCGTGCCTTCGATGAGCGGCGCAGGGCAAGCCCAAGTCTCTATCACCGACATCAATGGGCGTGTACAGACCATCAACGTTTCCGTCTACGGCACGCAGCAACTCTTGCAGAAGGGGCTCTCCGACTGGTCCGTGGAACTTGGAAACGTCCGACGGGACTATGGCTTGAATTCATTTTCCTACCGCAGTGATCCGATGGCGAGCGCCACCGGCCGTTTTGGCCTTACCAACCGGCTGACCCTCGAAGGTCATGCCGAGGCCACCGATGGCCTGATTGCGGCCGGTGCGGGGGGCACCTGGCTGGTGGGCAGCCGCGGAGGGGTTTTCTCTCTCGCCGCAGCAGGCAGCCAACATCGCGGCCGACAAGGTGCGCAGGTCTATGCCGCCTATCAATGGAGTTCGGCTGGCTTCAATATCGGGCTCAGCGCCACGGAACGGACCGCGGATTTCCGAGATGTCGCAAGCCTGGAGAGCGGCGGGCTGTTGGCCCGTCGGACCCTTCAAGCCTACGCCGGCGTCAGCAGCCCGCTTGGCTATCTCAGCGCCAGTTATATCGAGCAGAAAAGAGACGGCGAGGCCCGCTCTCGTCTGGTGGGCATGAACTGGTCTAAACAGCTGTTTGACAATGTTCTGCTCAGTGTGAATGGCTATCAGGATCTTCGGGACAAGAACCCGAGCATCTACATGCATCTGTCCATTCCCTTTGGCCGTTACACCCGAACCGCGGTCAGCGCGCGTCACACGTCCGAGAGCGACGATGTCGCCGTGGAGGCAAGGCGCTTCGTACAGACGGATATCGGTGGCTGGGGATGGCGCGTGCAAGCCGCAACCGGTGACGCGACCAGTGGGCAGGCCGAAATCACACGCTTGACCCAGGCTGGCCAGTGGACTGCGGGGGTCAGCCAATATGAGGGCAGTAGTCGGCCGTCGGTATATGGCAGCGCATCCGGCTCCTTCGTCCTGATGGGCGGCCATGTTCGCGCCATGCGGCGCGTTGACGATGCCTTTGCCATGGTATCGACCGATGGCGTCGAGGGCGTTCCGGTTCGCCTGGAAAACAGGCTGGTCGGCCGCACCGACGCCGACGGCCTGCTCCTGCTCAACCGGCTCAACGCCTATCAGCGCAATCTGGTGTCAATCGACACACTGGACCTGCCTGTCGATATGCAGGTGGAGCGCACCCGGATCGAGGCCGTCCCCGCGACGCGCAGCGGAACGCTGGTGAAGTTCCCCATGCAGCGCATTCTGTCGGTGCGCCTTATCCTGCGCGATGGCCCCGGCACGCTGCTGCCCGCGGGAAGCGAAGTGCATGTCGTCGGCGACAAGATGCAATCCGGTGCGACTCTGGACACCGTGGTTGGCTTCGACGGCGTTGTTTATCTTCAGAATCCGGTGAGCGGCGCAACGCTCAGCGTCAGCACCGCGCAATCCCGATGCCAAGCGACCTTGCCGGATTTAACCGAGAGAACCGGGCTAGTGGATTTGGGAGAATTGGTGTGCCAATGATATCTTTTGCAAACAGGAACACTGTATTCTGTCGCAATGTCCGACCGTTTCTGGTTTGGGGGTGGCCGTTCTGGCTGGCCATTGTTCTTGGCATCACCTTCGGGCTGTTTCCTCCGTCTCTTGCGAGGGCTCAACAAGCAACCGGCAATTGCTATGTGCAGCAACAGGCGATGCTGGATTTTGGCACGGTCGATCCCAGCGACGGAGCTGGTCCGGTCAGTTCCACGATGACGTTCGGCTGCCAGGTAAACCCCATCATTCCTGACACCACGGTCAACATCCGCATCTGCATCTACATTGGAGATGATCCGCAGGCGCCAGGATATCTACCGCGGCACATGACCGGTGATGTGACGAATGATCAGCTAGCCTATCAGATCTACTTCGACCCGACCACTATCCGCCCGATTGGCCCTCCCGGAACCAATCTTCCTCAGGATACCTGGACGATCACCGTACCCGTCACCGGGAGCGGCGGCTCTGGCGTCGGAACATTCCCGATCTATGGCCGGGTGAACAGCGGACAAAGCGTACCCGCCGACCGCTATCAATCGCACCCGCAAAACTCGCAATTCCGCTATTATATCAGCACTGACTCGATCCCGGTCGTCTATTGCAGCCTCCCGCCCACCGAGGATGCCTATACCGCCTCGCTGCAATTTGGCGGCGTCTACGCGCAGGTGAATGAGACATGCCAGCTCCTCACCTCCAGCGATATGGATTTCGGGCAGGTGGCCAGCTTGGCTGGAGGCCTCGAGCAGGTCTCCCACATCAACTTGACCTGTCCGCAGGGGATGGCCTGGCAGGTCGGCCTCGACAACGGTGTGAATGCCTCAGGAACGACGCGCCGCATGGCAGGGCCAGGCGGAAACCTTATCGACTATGAACTCTATCGCGATAGCGGACGGACACAGCGATGGGGCAATACGCTCAACAACGACACGAGCTCCGGAACTGGACAGGGTAATACTGCTATCGATCTTCCGGTTTACGGAAAGGTTGAAGATCAACCGGCCATCCCTGGCCTATATGAAGATACTATTACGGTAACTATGACATTTTAAGTGAAAATTATTTCACAATAAATTGGAATAAAATTGCAATTTTTAATTGCATTGAATATTTTATAATAATAATTTATTATTAGACGTAGGGCGTCAAGATGCGATATGATCGAGCCGATCCCTTGGGAAGCGCCTGCCGTGATCGCACTCAAGCGCAAGGGTGACATCCACTACTGCCCGGAGATCGCAGGCCTGACGCTCAATTCAGCGCTGGAATATGCCGCCAACCCTGATCTCCTTGAAACCACCAAGGTTTGCATTCTCGTCAACTGGTATGGTGAAGAGAGAGCAATCGAGGGGCGCCGTATCTGGCAGTTGTCTGTCAATCCGGATCGTCCATCCTTGCCGATCAAATAGCACACGACTTCGCGGCCCGCACACCGGTGTGCTGCCGTTGGAAATCCTGCTGTGTTTCAGCTATCTTGTCGACGTAGGTCGCGTACATTGCAGCCATAGAGGCTGATCTTTCAATTCGCCCGCGCTTATCCACTCATCCCCGGTAACCGCGAGTGCGTCCCCGAGCATGATCTGTACGACACGCTCCAGCTCACGGCGTTTTGCTGTGAGAGATGGTCGAAGTTGGTGTGCGTGTGAGATGTCCGGCGCTGGCCGCCGGGCACATTTCAGGGATCGTCAGGTTAATGTCAACGGCGGAGCAAAAGTCGGCCATGCGGCGGCGTAAAACCAGGCCATCGTGTTACACGCCCGGGGGGAGTGGCGTGAGGGCGTAGCCCGAGGGCCACTCCCCCCGGCATTGGCTTGATTTTCA
>Ga0308159_1000621_pt1 | contig 73790 bp, 57 predicted proteins | sample PhyCR1_FD_201040 | JGI IMG/M metagenome (GOLD analysis project Ga0308159, IMG submission 201040) | Phyllosphere microbial communities from UC Gill Tract Community Farm, Albany, California, United States - DLSLC.R1 | ecosystem: Host-associated > Plants > Phyllosphere > Unclassified | place: USA...
GTAAGCCGATGAAGGTCGTATTAAACGGTGGGGTTTAATTATCCTGCCGTTTTTTTGTGCACTCTTGTTGCCGTTTTTGGTGTATTCTTATTTGCCGATTTCTGTGCAGATTAACTTACTGATTACAAATGAAGGCAAAAAGGTAAAAGAATTCTAAGAATTAAAACTCGTATTTCATTGTTTTCCTCTATCCTCGCTATAAGCTTCGAATTATCAGTATCTAAAATCAATAATGTTGGCTAAGAGTGAGTGTAAATTACAAGTACCATGTTTAGCATAAAATTATATCCTTACTCCTTAGTTGATCTGTACCTATTATCGAGATATTCTCAAACTCTCTGATAGTTTTGTTGGGTTTATAATGCTATTAGGCAATAGGGTAGAATTATGCTCGTTTTATAATACTAATCTCACTTTAATGTATTGGTAATAACAAAGTTAAATATTAACCTTTAGCTCCTAAAGAGTTGAATTTAGTAAGCTGATATGGTTGGGCAGGTTGATAAATGTTATATTTGTAAAAATTTGTATCATTATGCAGACGATAAAGGAATTGGAAAGTGGAGAATTGAAAGGATGTACATCATTGAAGTTATCTGAAAGATTAACAGATTTTCCTGTAGAAATCTTCACGTTGGCAGACACTTTGGAATATCTGGATTTGTCATCGAACAAATTATCTGTATTGCCTGAGGATTTCGGGAAATTAAAGAAATTGAAGGTTTTCTTTTGTTCTGATAATGAATTTACTTCTTATCCTCAGGTACTGGCTGAGTGCCCCCTACTTGAAATCGTTGGGTTTAAGGCAAATCGTATTCATGATATTCCTGAAGATGCAATTAGCCCCAACCTTAGGTGGTTAATTTTAACCAATAACCGGGTGTCTGCATTGCCGATGTCTATCGGCAAATGTTATCGCCTGGAAAAATTAATGCTTGCTGGAAATCGCCTAGCGACATTACCTGACGAATTGCAGTACTGTAGAGCGTTGGCCTTGCTTAGGCTCTCTGCAAATCAAATTGAAAGGCTTCCCGAATGGTTATTTACTATGCCAAAATTGTCTTGGTTAGCTTTTTCTGGCAATCCTTGCGGGAGAAATTCAGTTTCGGAAATTGAGGCGCCTGTTATCGCTTATGAAAGTTTGCAAATCAAAGATAGATTAGGTGAGGGTGCTTCCGGAACTATTTATCGTGCATCGAGAGATGGGATGATGCAGGATGTAGCGGTAAAGGTATTTAAAGGGAATGTTACCAGTGATGGCTACCCGGAAGATGAAATGAATTCGAGCTTAGAGGCTGGTGAACATGATACACTCGTTAAGATCCTTGGGGTAACAGATAATATCGTGGAATCAAAAACTGGTTTGGTCATGGAACTTATTCCCAAGCATTATGTCAACCTAGGCAATCCGCCAAGTTTGAAAACCTGTACACGTGATGTCTTTGATCCTAAAGTTTCCTATTCTGCAAAGCAAATTCTCAATATCTTAACTTCTATTTCATCAGTTGCGAACCACCTGCATGAAAGGGGAATTATGCATGGTGACTTATATGCGCACAATATGCTCATTGATGATGAAGCAAATACTTTATTCGGAGATTTTGGCGCAGCTACAATGTATGAGCGAGAGCTGTTAACTGATACTTATTCCCTGGAACGAATCGAGGTGAGCGCGTTTGGTTATCTGGTTGATGATCTTTTATCATTATACCACGTTAGCAAAAACGACGATTTTAGCACCGCGTTGACTTCTTTGAAAACTTTATGTCTTTCACCTATAAGCAATAGCCGTCCAAATTTCGAGGAAATTGAATCCATTCTGGCCAAGATAAAATCGGGTGTTTAATCTTAACTTTCTTTCACAGCTAACTGTCCGCAAGCTGCATCTATATCTTTTCCGCGACTACGGCGGATGTTGGTTGTAATCCCTTGTGATTTTAAATAATTAGCAAACGCATCAATTTTGTCACCTTCGGCATTGGTGAAATCGGCGAATGAAATTGGATTGTATTCGATGAGGTTCACTTTGCAAGGGATGTGTTTACAAAACTTTGCCAGGTCCATCGCATCTGAGATTTCGTCATTGAAATGATTAAATACAATGTATTCGTAAGTAACCGGATTTTTTGTTTTGGCAAAATAATATTTTAGGGCTTCAGCTAATGCCTTTAATGAATTTGCTTCGTTTATAGGCATAATTTCATTCCGTTTCTTGTCATCTGCAGCATGAAGAGAAAGGGCCAGATTAAACTTCGCGCCATCGTCTCCAAGTTTTTTAATCATTTTTGCAATACCAGCTGTAGATACGGTAATGCGTTTATAACTCATATTTAAACCATCTGGCGCGGTGATGCGTTCAATTGATTTCAATACGTTGGCATAATTTAATAAAGGCTCACCCATGCCCATATAAACAATATTGGTAAGGGGGTTATTGTAATTCTGTTTAGCCTGTTTATCAATCAGTACAACCTGGTCGTAAATTTCATCCGCATTTAAATTACGTTTACGGTCCATATAGCCTGTCGCGCAAAATTTGCACGTTAAGCTACAGCCCACCTGGGAACTTACGCAGGCGGTCATCCGGTCTTCCAAAGGAATGAGTACCCCTTCCACAATGTTGCCATCGGCGAGACGAAATGTATTTTTGATGGTATGATCGCTACTGAACTGCGAGTTATTTACCTGAACAGCATTGATGGTAAAGCCTTCATCTAATGTTTTACGCAAATCTTTTGAAAGATTGCTCATTTCATCAAAGTTTGTAGCTGATTTTTCCCATAACCACTGATAAATCTGCTTTGCCCTGAATGCAGGTTGCTGCATGGCCACTAAGTGCTGTTGCAACTGCCCTAAATCAAGTGAGCGGATATCGATCTTTTTTGCTATTACCATTTGGTGCAAAGGTACTTAAAAAGCTTTTAAGCTAAAAGGCTAAAGCAAAAAGCAAATGGTTGTGATTCAGAATTTTACAATTAACAGGCTATCTTGATTTGGGCCTGCTATTTGATTTTGGTGCAGACTTCCCTTTTGCAGGTCGGGCTTTTCTATTGGCCGTCGTATTTTTTGCGGCAGTTTTGCCTTTAGCTGACGCTGGACCCGTATGTTTTTTAGGTGTTGACTTAGCTCCGGAGGCCTGTTTTGGTTTTTGGCTTTTTTTATGCTCTTCCCTTAACTCCGGAACCTCTTCCCATGTATTTGACTTTTTTCTGGCAGGGCTTTTGGCTTTTGGACTGGCTTCTGAGGATGATTTTTCTACACTTTTCATAATCCCAGACATTTCCTCATCGGTAAGTTCTCTAAACTCTCCGGTAGGAATACCTTTAAGATTGATGTTCATGATTCGCGTTCTTTCTAATTTGGTGACCTCATAACCGAAATGCTCACACATTCTTCTAATCTGTCTGTTTAGCCCTTGAATCAAAATGATATTAAATACGAATGTGCTGACTTGCCGAACCTTACATTTTCTGGTATTTACCCCCAGAATGGGTACACCATTACTCATTTCGAAAATGAAGTCTTCTGTGATGGGTTTGTTTACGGTAACCACATATTCTTTTTCGTGCTTATTTCCTGCCCTTAAGATCTTATTTACAATGTCACCATTATTGGTTAGAAAGATAAGGCCGGAGGAATCTTTATCCAATCTTCCAATAGGAAAGATCCGTTCGCTATGGTTGATATAATCAACAATATTATCTTTTACGTTTGATTCTGTAGTACTGGTAACACCTGTTGGTTTATTAAAGGCCAGGAGGATGAAGTTGCTTTCTTCTTTTGGCTCGATGTTATGTCCATTTACCATTACCCTATCACCTGCAAATACCTGATCGCCAATTTTGGCCCTCTTGCCATTGATAAATACATTTCCCTTTTCTATAAAACGATCAGCTTCTCTACGAGAGCATAATCCACTTTCGCTAATGAATTTATTTAATCGGGTTGCAGGGTTGTTATTCATGCTACAATTTTACGGAAATAAATTTGGTATCAATCATCACAGGTGAGCGGAAGGCCGAAATTTTAGCTGAGGTGATTGCGCGAATTACCTGCCCCAAAAATTTATAATTCAACACTGATGCGTATAAATACTCAATCTTTCACACTTTATAGCTCTGTTTTGTGTAAAAAGAAACTAACAATGTGGTGCATAAACCTGAAAATTTATCTTATTTTTGGTCAGTCAATTACGGCAATATAGCTCCTACTCTCCTTGAAACTGGTATTAGAATTAATCGTTAAATGATTCATTTACCAATTTGGAGGCAGTTTTAAAACGTAATGATTTATTCCACCATGTTTCCCATTGTACGATCCAAAAGAATAGTTTACAAGCAACTAAAATTTAAATCAGATGTCTGCTGAGATTTCCGTTACTAAACCTTTATTTAAAATAAAAGAGACTGCATATACTTTTAATGTTGAAGAATACATCAGTTTTCTAGATCAATGCGAGGATTTTATGTCTGTAGAAAAAGAAAACTTTGAGGTGATCCTTGACTGTATTGCTGAGCGTTTGATAAATTGCGCTGATGCCAATACACCAATTGGTGAAATCAGGCCTCAGATCAAGTTGCTTAAAGAACTAGGTTTTTTTCTTAAAAATATAGTAAGTGTTGCACCGACAGTATAACCAGTACCATACTTTTGTTTTTGATGCAAACCTGTAAAAGTTCGTTGTACTTTTCGAGTAGTTCTATGTATTTATCTTTCCAATTTGAATCGTTCATGCCAGCTGCGTTTTCTGCAGATTCTGTATAATGAAGTGTACTCTTGCCAATGGTTTCGCCTTTAACAAACAGGGATGGAAATTCGGAAGAAAAATCGTGATTTAATACCGATCCTATTCTGAATATAATCTCTGGTTTAAGGTGTCTTTGATTAAACCAGTTATATACTGATCTGCGGTTCACCTGAATAATCCGGGCGAGTTCCGCGATGCTGTATCCGTTTCTTCTGATTATTCTTTCTACTGTTTGGCCATGGTGGAGTTCCATAATGATAATGAAATTGGGTTTAGGTGATTAATTTAATGTTTAGATGAAATTGTTTTCGACTGATCAGCAATGATGTTGCCAATATTCACTCTGATTTTTGCAACCAGGGCACAATCAAGTTGATTTAATATCAGTAATACTGTTTTTTCCTCTACTTCCAATATTTCGGCCTGACTGCCTGCTTTGAAACCTTGATTGATTAATACCTTATCACCAACACTCAAACGCTTACTTGTGATTGTTTCTATTCCATTATAGTTAGAGAGAATTTCATTGATCCTGCTGATGTCTTCATCCGGCATAACTGCTGGCTTTCCACAGAAATTTATATAGCTTAAAATGCCTGTTGTTGCCAATACTTTATATTCTTCGATGGCGCTTACGTATACAAATAGGTAAGATGGGAAAAGTGGTTTTTCGATCAGCTTATACCGGTCTGCCCATTTACTCTTGATGGTGATAACCGGGCAAAAACTGTGCAATCCTTGTTGACTTAAGAGCTGGTGTGCTTTTTTTTCATAGTTAGATCGTGTATACACGACTTTCCACTTTTTCTTTCCCGCAGCGTGTTGCGGAAGGGATGTTAAATTCATATTTATTGGGTAAGACGTTGTAAAATAAACGAAAATACGCCGGATATGTAGCTTAACGATTACATTTGTATATCATTATGTGAATTTATGTAAACCCATTTCTTTGATGACTAGGGTTTTATACTCTTTTTATGTTTAAGTCTTGATTTATTGGCTATTATCTGTAACACAGGTTTCCATAAGTCAACACATTTTCACTTTTGTGAAGTATTTTAGCTGTATAATGTTCCCAAAATACCACGTTCTACTAACCAACTAAACCGAATACTCGTTTCAAAATAAAATCTGCCCTACTTTCGCAGAAGCTTTTTAGGACGCTCATCAATTCAATCCCCGAGCATACCAATTCGTCAAAAAGGATCACTGTAAGTGAAATGGCGAAGCTATACCCCTCAGTGTAATCAACATTATTATGAAAAAAAGATTTCTATTGCTTTATGCAGTAACAGCCATGTTATTGCTTTCTGCGTGTAACGCTTACAAGAATGTGCCCTACTTTCAAGATCTGGACAAGAGTAAGCAGACTACTGAAGACATTAAAAACTTCAGTGCATTAACGATTCAAAACTCTGATATCCTCGGAATCACAGTTAGTAGTCTAAATCCGAAGGCTTATAGCGATTCCAGCGCAAGACTTTCAGGTTATTTAGTAGACCAAAATGGCGAAATTAAACTGCCCCTGATTGGTAAGATTTCAGCAGCTGGTTTAACGACGGGTGTTTTAGCTGATCAGATTCAATCAAAATTGACAACTTATTTGAGAGAACCTGCTGTAACGGTTAGAATGCTCAATTTTAAAGTATCGGTAATGGGTGATGTTTTAAAGCCTGATGTTTATAAGATTCAAAGTGAGCGTGTTACTGTTACTGAAGCTTTAACGATGGCCGGAGACTTAAATATCACAGCAAAAAGAAAAAATATACTGCTTATCCGTGAGGTAGATGGAAAAAGAGAATTTATTCCGATAGACATTACTTCTGCGAAGCTTTTCACTTCGCCATATTATTATCTAAAGAACAATGATGTTCTTTATGTACAACCAGACAAAACCAAATATGCATCAGTAGACGGAGGTTACCGGACAGTGAGTCTGGTACTTTCGGCACTGTCTATCGTTGCAATCGTTCTTTCAAATTCCTTGAGATAAATTTATGAAAACTAATAATGAACAATATATTTACACACCGTTTGTAGAACAAGCGGAGGTAAAGCAGAATAAAATCTCAGAACTAGTAAGTAATTTACTCTACCATTGGCCACTTGTCATCCTTAGTTTAATTACTGCTATAGTGCTTGCATTTGTATACATCAGTTCTACGAATTCGGTTTATAATGTAAAGGCTAAAATATCGATTAACGATAACAAGAATAAAGAGACTAATGTAAAGGAAGCTGCTATGGAGCAGTTGTCCTTATCAACAGGGAATAAGTTGGTGGAGAGCGAAGTAGAGGTCATTAAATCTCGTCCGCTGATTAGAAATGTAGTTGATTCTTTGCAATTATGGGTAAATTACAGTGTTAAACAAAGACTTAAGACAGTTGATGTTTATACCTCTTCGCCTTTTCGTCTCCAGTTAATTAAACCTGCTACATCATTATCGACTCAAAATTTTGAGGTAAATATCGTTGACGGCAGACAGTTTAAGATCATTCATAACGAGGAAGAGATTGCAGGTTACTTCGGCAAACCGGTAACTGCCAGTTTTGGAAGCTTCACTTTACTCGCTACTGATAAACTGGCGAACTATAAGGGCGAAACCATCCATGTAGATATGGTTCCTTTAGAAACAGCAGTAACTGCTTACCAGGAGAAAATATCAACCAGTTTTAACAAACAGGCGCCCTTGGTTGAGTTAAATATTGAAGATCAGGTTCCATTAAGGGGGATTAGAACGCTAAATACATTAATCAGTGTTTACAAAAACTCAAATATCCAGAATAAAAATAAAGAAACGCTGACTACCTTAAAGTTTATTGATGACCGGTTGACTTCTCTACGTGGGGAGCTTTCTCAAGCTGAAAAAACGGTTGAAGGTTACAAGAGTAGTGTGGGTTTAACAGAAATTTCTTCTAAAAGCCAATATTACCTGGATAATGCACAATCAAACGATGGTAAACTAGGTGCAGTTAGTGTGCAGCTAAATATCATTAACGGTATTGAACGTTATGTCAATTCTGAAAAGAACTCATCGAGCCCACCCGCTACCATTGGTATTGAAGATCCGGGATTAATTGCTTTAGTTGGAAAACTAAGTGCACTGATGTTGGAAAAAGATCAGTTATTGGCCACTGCACCAGAAAGCAACCCTATATTTTTTCCAATCAATTCTCAGATAAAAAGTACTAAAACAGCAATAAAGAACTCAATTAGCAATATTAAAGCATCGTTAGTTTCTACCAACCGCGAGTTGCGTAAAATCAGTTCTGGATTTGAAAGTTCCATAAAAGATATTCCGGTTCAGGAACGTCAGTATGTGAGTTTTAAACGCCAGATGGATATTAAACAAGGGTTGTACATCTATCTATTGCAAAAGCGGGAGGAAGTAGCGCTGAGTTATGCTACCACTTTGAAAGATGCACGGATTGTAGAAAATGCCTATGCCGGCAAACCTGAATCTAAGAAAAAAGGTCCGATTACCGTTGCGCTTCTTTTGGGCGTGCTTTTTCCGGTAGGCTTATTATCTTTCAGGAAAAATCTTCGCAACAAAGTATTAACGGTGAACGATATCCAATTGGGTACCGCTGTTCCGGTAATTGCGGAACTGATCCACGAGAGTGGAAAAAACGAGTTGGTTATGCTTAAGAAAGGTGCGTTTGCGATTACCGAGCAGATCCGTAACCTTCGTACCAATATTTTACAGCAAACCAGTGGTTCTAATAACCAGGTTATCTTATTTGGTTCGAGTGTAGCGGGCGAAGGTAAGAGCTTTGTAGCCAGTAATTTCGCTTTGTCATTAGCGGCAACCGGCAAAAAGACGATCATTCTGGAGCTGGATATGAGAAAGCCTAGAATTAGCAAAATTTTTAAAACTAAAAATACAACACTTGGTATCAGCAGTTTTTTAGAAGGGAAAGCTGAGTTAAGTGCTATCATTGAACCCTCTGTCTTTAACGAAAACTTATCTATCATTGGTTCAGGTCCTATTCCAATGTATCCTTCAGAATTATTGGAAGGCGATAAAATGGCTGATTTAATTAACCAGCTAAAAGAGGAGTACGATCACATCATTATTGATTCCCCACCAATGCATTTGGTAACCGACGGATTGATTCTTTCGCAGTTTGCAGACGTGTGTTTATATATGGTTAGGCATAACCATACTGCAAAAACTGAACTTAATTTCGTAGAAAAATTATATCAGGAAGATAAAGTAAGGAATATGTTCATTGTATTTAACGGTGTGTTTATGGATAGCAGATTTGGCTATGCATTGGATTACGGTTACTATAGTGAAAAAAGCAATAAAAAATTAGGTTCTGGTGCATTCACAGATCTTGCATTAAGATTCTAAGCTTTCCATTTTCATACTCAAATTTCATGTCTGCCTCAAAAAGAATACTTTCCGGAACAATAGCCTCATGGGTGCAAATTGCAGTAGCCATGGCTGCGCAAATTTTACTGGTACCCCTTTACTTAAGCTTCTGGGATGCGGCAACTTATGGGCTATGGCTCGCGGTATTGTCTTTTTCGAGTTTACTTAGTGCCTTTGATCTAGGGTTTCAGGAATACATGAACTATGAGTTCCTGAAACTTGGAGGCCAGCTGCCCAAGAAAATGAGCAAGTTGCTGTCATCGGGAATGATGGTTGCCATTATATTAGGTTTGATTCAAATTGCGGTTGTTTTACTGATTTACTTGCTGGATGTTTTGCCTATGATATTTAAAGATCTGGGGTCATCCTTAAGGGGAAAAGCAATTCAAGCTTTCTATGTACTGTTTATTCAGTCTATCGTTTGGTTGCTTTGCAATACAGCCGGCGGATTGTTAAACCGAATCATGGCTACATACGGCTATTATCCAAGAATGGCTTGGTGGAGTGTAGTTACCAATACAATGTTACTGGTATCACCGGCAATTGCAGTTGTATTTGGTGCAGATTTATTAACTGCTGGTATTGTAATGGGTGCAGCTAAAGTCGCCTTTGATATTCCTGTTTGGTTTGACATGTTAAGGTTATTGAAAAAACACAAAGTGAAACTAGTTAAACCATCTGTTGAATTGGGATGGAGCAGTTTCCGCAGGTCTACAAATCTTTCCGCGACCGGATTTTTAGAAAATGTTCGCCAGCAGGGGGCGCGGCTTATCATGTCTCCAATTGTCGGCGCTACGGGTATTGCAATTTTTTCTACGATCAGAACCGGATCGAATGTAGCCTTGCAAGGCCTGCGAACAATTATTAATCCGCTAATGCCAGAGCTGATGACCTTTCTCCACAAACGTGATCAGGAGCGGACTGAAGTTGCTTTTAGTACGCTTTGGGTAGTTACTATTGCGGTAATTGCACCATGCTTATTAGTGGTACAGACTTTTATGCCCTTTATCTATCATGCCTGGACAAGAGGAAAACTGAGCTTTGATCCCTGGCTATTTGCCTTGCTATCATTAAGTGTTCTCATCTATGCTTTATCTCAACCTGGTATTGCTGTAGTAAAAGGGAACAACCTGTTGAAACCGCAATTGATGATCTCTATCATGAGTGCCATTATCGCGGTAGTAGGAATTTTTATTCTTGTTCCTATTTACGGCATCAAAGGTGCTGGTATGGCGCTGTTGCTTTGCGAAATTGCTGCCTCGGTTGCCTTTACTAAAATTGCAGGGAAATGGCTGGAAGATGTAGGCTTGAAGTGGCCTCAGCGGGGATATAAAATCGCATTGTCATCGGTAGCCATAACCAGTTTGGGTTTGGTCACCATGATCATTAGTCCGAAATATGAACTGCTAACGCTATGTATCTCTTTATTTCTACTGGGATATAATTTTTATCGTTACTGGCTTACCTTACCACAATTGGCTGTAGTTAAAGCAAAAGCTATTTTGAGTGGTTTCGCAAGCAAAAATTAATCTACTTATGAATATTTCAGCATATCAAAAAAACAAAGCTTATCAGTTAAAAAAACCGATACCCCTGGTAAAGGTGATGGTAGGATCGGCATTTTTGGGTCAGGCCAAATTTTATTCACGGGTGATGCTGTTTATTGCATTATGTTTTCAGTGCTATTTCTTCTGGACTACCGATAACGTGATTGTGCTTGCCAACATTGCAATTGTTTGGCTGACTGTAACCGAGTTTATTCTTACAGACGATATGGTGAAGAAATATCCGTTATCGTTATTTATCGTACTCGGCTTTGCCTCGACACAGTTTTATTTCCCCTTGCTGTTTACATCAATGGAATTTAAACCAGTTGTCTATAACCTGGAGAAACCGCAGGATGTATTTTTTCATGCAAGCCTGGTTTTAATTGTATTATTTATTGCCCATTATATTTACAGGCTTTTGCCGACGCAAAGAGACCGCGAATCATTTATATTGAAGAAATTGGGTTTTTTCCAAACGCCACAGAATTTACAATTGTGGATTATGGGAATCATTGGTTTCCTGGCTAATATTTACGTTTTGGTTTTTAATCAGGCTTTGGCGACAGAAATTAGTGGCGATGCATCTGGAAAAGCCATTCAGGCATTATTTCCTTTTGCTTATGCACCTTATTTTATTCCCTTTAAAAGTTTATTTGGTGGCATAGGTAAGGTTAAAAAGTCTACCATTTATCTGCTGGCAGGCTTTACGATTTTACTTTTCATAGTGAGTATTGCCAGAAATAGCCGTGGTGTTTTTATGGTTGGTTTTGCCTCCATTGGTTTCGCTTATTTTCTGGGTTTGCTTATCGGTGTTTTCGGCGTTCCAAAAATTAATTATAAAATTGCTTTACTAGCTATTTTTGGGCTATGGTTCGTAAACGGTCCGCTTGGAAATTTAGGTACAGCAATGTTGCTTGTTCGTTCAGAACGTTCAGATATCAGTAAAAAAGAGCTGATTGAAAAAACGTGGATTGCCATGAAAGATGACCGGGCCATTGCCCTCCGCAGACTGGAAGACAGACAATTGGAAAGCGACTGGGATGAACGTTATTTAGACAATGCGTTTGCATCCCGTTTTGCTACGATAAAGTATAGTGATGCCAGCTTGGTGCAGGCAGAAAAAGTGGGTGAAAATAACCCGCTAATGAGGTCGCATACCATCAATTATGTTTGGGGGGCGCTTCCTGATCCAATTCTTAGGGTAATCAAACCCGGCATTGATAAAGAAAGCCTATATGCCCAATCTTTCGGTGATTATATTTATAATTTAGCCGGAGCGGGAAATATAACCTTTGGTGGTTACCGGTTGGGAAATATGTCTGGTACAGGAATGGCTGCATTCGGTTATTGGTATCTGCTTATCCTTGGTTTGGTAATGATTCCTGTTTTTTTATTGTTCGACAAATTCGTGATCAGAGGATCGCGGAAATATATTCTTAAAGGTAAGGTAGAGCATAATATTGTCTTCAGCGTTTGCGGATTACTGGCACTAACCTCTATTTTTCAGTATTTACCCACAGAAAGTGTAGCCGGCCCTTTTACTTTTTTAATAAGGGGTTATGTGCAAAGTCTATTTCTATATTTTATTGTTTTTAAGTTTTCGGGTTTATTCGTTAAATCTGGCACATCAGCCAATCTCAAATTGTAAACATTTTTAAACTTAATTACAGATTATGCTTAACATTTTATATTTCGGCGATAACCGCCATTTTTCAACCGCATTTCATCGTGCAAAGGCATTGGAAAGACTAGGGCACAAGATCCTGGCCTACCATAATCCAGAAGAAACATTGCCTGGTTATTTTAAGTCTTCTATTATGAGTGCGGTTAATTTTAGAAGTGGCTATCGCCTAGTACAGCCTACTATTTATGTAGAATTAAAAAAGATTTTGCATTCCGGGTTGAAACCTGATGTAATTTGGGTAGATAACGGAGAATTTTTTGGCAAAAAATGCCTGAGACTTTTAAAGCAGTTTAAATGCCCGATTATTTTATACAGCATCGATGATCCGACAGGGAAAAGAGACGGAAGAAGGTTTGATAGTTTTTTATCAGCGATCAAATTGTACGATTTAATTGCCGTGGTAAGGGAAGAAACCGAAGATGAATGCAAATTACTGGGTGCGAAAAACGTTTTGCGGGTAATGAGAAGCTATGATGAGGTTGCACATGCGCCATATAAAAGCGCCGCTGAAATACCTGCAAATTTCAAATCTGAGGTGGCATTTATTGGCACCTGGATGCGGAATGAAAACCGGGATGAATTTCTAAAAGTGTTAATTGATGCCGGTATTGCTGTTTCTATTTGGGGAGATCGCTGGCCTAAAAGTCAGCATTTCGAAGTACTTAAGCCTTTTTACCGGGGTCCAAATTTAGGCGGCAAAGATTATATCGCAGCCATTCAGGGCGCTAAGATTTGCCTGGGTCTGCTTTCTAAAGGAAACCGTGATTTACATACTACGCGATCTATGGAAGTGCCTTATGCAGGCGGGATGTTATGCGCAGAACGCACCAGTGAACATACTGAACTCTACGACGAAGGTAAGGAAGCCATTTTTTGGAATGATGCGCATGAATGTGCCGAAGTTTGTAAAAAGCTATTAGCGGAAAAGAACATCGAAACCATTAAAAATGCTGGCATGAAAAAAGTAAGGGCGTTGCGTTTGGGTAACGAGGATATTTGTAGACGCATCCTGGAAAGAGGATTATCCATCGCTGTATAAATTTATCATTTGAAATTGAAAGATGTGCACAGCCTCCTGTGCTCAACAGGGAACGAATTACCGCCTGTATCTTTTGATGTATTTCCAATATTGTTACAGGCCTCTTAGCCGGCTGGTGCTTTCAAATCTGTTGTAAAATTTCATGCTTAATATATTATTTTTTGGGGATAACCGCCATTTTTCTACGGCTTGCCATCGGGCAAAAGCGTTAGAGAGAATTGGGCATCGGGTGACGCATTTTAATCCGGAAGAAAATCTTTCAGCGTTTTTTAAGTCTCCGTTAATGAGGGCAATAAATTTTCGCAGTGGTTATCGCCTGGTCCAGCCCTCTGTTCAACGTAAACTAAAGCAGATTTTACAATCCGGCGTAAAGCCCGATGTCGTCTGGGTAGATAATGGAGAATTTTTTGGGAGGAAATGCCTGCAGATTTTAAAGCAATTTAATTGCCCGGTAATCTTATACAGCATTGATGATCCAACAGGTAAAAGGGATGGACACCGGTTTGATAGTTTACTCGAAGGCATAAATTTATATGATGTTATTGCGGTAGTACGCACCAAGACTGCCGAAGATTTTGAAGCGTTGGGTGCGAAGAAAGTAATCAGGGTGATGATGTGTTATGATGAAATTGCACATGCACCTTACCAAAATGAAGCTGAAATACCTGCAAAGTTTAAATCTGAAGTGGCATTTATTGGTACCTGGATGCGGAATGAAAACAGAGATCAATTTATAAAAGTACTGATAGACGCCGGAATTTCCGTTTCCATCTGGGGAGATCGCTGGAAAAAAAGCAAATATTTTTCGGCACTTAAGCCCTATTACCGAGGTGCAAATTTAGGTGGCAAAGATTATATCGCAGCCATTCAGGGCGCAAAAATCTGTCTGGGTTTACTTTCTAAAGGCAACCGGGATTTGCATACTACCCGATCGATGGAGGTACCTTATGCCGGCGGCCTACTTTGCGCAGAACGCACCAGTGAACACCTGGCGCTTTATGAGGATGGTAAAGAAGCTGTTTTTTGGAATGATGCACACGAATGCGCAACACTTTGTAAAAAATTGCTGGCCGGAGATAACATCGAAACCATTAAAAAAGCAGGAATGAAAAAGGTAAGGGCCCTGAAGTTGGGCAATGAAGATATCTGTAAACTCATCCTGGAAAAAGGATTATCTAACGCAAATTAACGACTGAATGATATGCTTAACGAAAGGGATAAACAAAGACAAAAGCGCCACCGAAAACGATTTGAAGCTAAAATAGATCCTTCGGCAATGGTGGTAGCCTTTAATAATCATGGCTTAAATGCCGATCTGTTTAGCCTGATCTATTCCATGCTTAGTGAATTACCGGAGCACATCCGTTTAAAAATCCACTTATATGGAATTGATTCCGGGGATTTTACCAATGACTTTACTGACTTTGGCACCAAAACCCTTATAGCGTATGGCGTGCCTTTGCATTATGTGCGCATCAATGGTCAAGATGAGTTATCTGAACATTATGATGCAATAGATATACTGATCTTGACTGACGATAATGAGCAAGGTTTAATCGCCGTAAAGTCTGCACTAACTGCAGGTTGCTCGGTCATTACAAACAGAAACATTGCAGGTGAAATTCACCTCAATATTAAAGAACGTTTAAGGGTAATTGATAAGCAATGTACCTCAGCGCTTTCTGCCCATGTCGCTGCGTTTGCTGCACAACGAAGAAAATTTGATTGCGCTTTAGCAAGCTAATTATTTAACCTGCCTCAATTTAAAACTTATGCAAATTATTTTCTTTTCAAACCCTGATTTTTTTGGATCAGAGAAAAGACCAGCGTTTTCCAGTATGCCACGTTTCACTAATATGCTTGTTGATGGCATGAAGGATAAAGCGCATGAGGTGAGCGTTTGGACACCGAAATCTACATTCTTCGATTTGCCTTTCCCTTCAAAATTTAAAAAATGGATGGGTTATATCGATCAATATGTCATGTTTCCGATTCAGGTAAAAAGAAGGCTTAAAAAAGTGAGTCCTGAAACGATTTTCGTGTTTACAGACCAGGCGCAGGGCCCATGGATGCCTTTGGTGCAAAATAGAAATCATGTGATGCATTGTCACGATTTTCTTTCTCAGTGGTCGGCCATGGGCGAAATTAAAGGCCAGGAAGTTGGTTTCACTGGAAAGATGTACCAGAAGTTTATTCGTGATGGGATTAAAAAGGGAAAACACTTTATTACCAGTTCTTATAAAACAGATGCTGATTTAAAGAAGTTACTGCCTGAAGCCAAAATGGATACCTATATGATTTATAACGGACTTGAAGAATTCTACAAACCGTTGGATAAAATCAACGTCAGGGCATCTTTATCATTAGCTCTGGGTATTAACCTAAGCAATGGTTATTTGTTGCATGTCGGTGGTAATCACTGGTATAAAAACAGAAATGGTGTAATTGAAATTTATAATGCCTGGCGATCGATGACTAAAAAAAGAATCCCATTGCTATTGGTTGGTCCGCCACCGGATGATTTTATCGCTAAAGTGCAAAAAGAATCTTCTTACCGTAGTGACATTCATTTTTTGGTTGGCCAAAGTGATGAAATTGTTAGTCAGATTTATGCAGGAGCTTCACTTTTTCTTTTCCCTTCTTTTGCTGAAGGTTTTGGCTGGCCGAGTGCAGAGGCAATGGCCTGTGGTTGTCCGGTAATTACGAGTAACGAAGCGCCAATGACTGAGGTGGTAAGTGATGCTGGGTTTTTAATCCCTTTACGGGATACCGAAAATCCGCGGCAATGGGCAAATGATGCGGCACTAGTGGTAGAGGATGTATTAAACACACCAGACCAGGAAGAGTTGATCTTAAAATCTATACAGAACGCCAAACGGTTTAATAAGAAAAAAGCGATGGATGACTTTGAGCAAGTCTACAATCGGATAGTAAGATTGAATTAATAATAACTGCTTAAAATTTATATATGGTTACGTTAGTTACTTCGCAAATTCCAAAGGCGAGTCCGGATATTACACATTTATTAGCTTTCGAAGAATACTGCAAGGATAAAAGTAACTGGACGATTAAACGCGGGCCAAAACTTTTTAATCCGCGATCATTTTCACTCCGTTTTTATGCTGCTGTTCAAGCGCTTTTAAAGCCGGTTTTAAAACGGGTTAAAATTAAAGGCGCGGTGGTATCATTAGGGCTTCCTTACTACTACTACCTCACTGCAAAAACATTTCCATATTATGGTACCCATTGTGATTTGCGGGTATTGTGGACTTATGATGTTTGGGAGCCGGATTATAAGCGTGTGGAAGAACTGGTAAATAAAAGTAAATTAGACCTTCTCTTGCTTTCTTCCTACCAGGCAACCGAGCATTTTAAAAAATTAAATTTAAGCAACTGCAAGGTACATTGGGTGCCCGAAACGATAGATGTTCATGCTTATCAACACAAGCCATGGAAAGAGAGATCCATTAATATACTCTCATTTGGCAGATCATGGCTCCAATACCATCAGGAGATTGTAGCAGGCTGTAATGAGCATCATATCAATTATCAGTATCAGGAGCGATCTGCATCACACGATGTTGCCGTTCACGGTTTGAAAAAGAAGCTTCAGTTTCCAACTACAGAAGATTTTATAGCGGGTCTGGCAGATTCGCAAATCTGCATCTGCTTTCCACGTTGTGTTACCCATCCGGCATTAGCCGGGGAGGTTTCTACACTTACCATTCGGTATTTGCAGGCCATGGCTTCGAAATGTGTAATTCTGGGTGCCGCACCAAAAGAAATTGCGCAGTTATTTGACTATAATCCTGTTATCGAAATCGATTGGGAAAAGCCGGTAGAACAGATCAGACACATCCTTGATTATCCTGAAGCGTACATGGAAATTGTAGAAAAAAATTACCAGATGGTTCATCAGCATTTTCATCATCATCATGCCATAGATCAAATTAACGAACTCGTAAAAGCCAATTTGACTTAAAAACTAAATATTATTATAATGAGCGAGCAGCCAGTGCAAAAGATTCTCCATGTCGTATCCTCTATGGATCCAAAGGAGGGGGGCGTGTGTCAGGCAGTAAGGACAATCGTTGCGGGTTTATCTACCAGAAACATTTATAGCGAAGTGGTTAGTTTAGACGACGCTGAATCTTTTTTCTTTAAGTCTGATCCGTTTACCGTACATGCCTTAGGGCGTGGTAAAGGACCCTGGAGATACAATAAAAGACTTACATCATGGTTTGTAAGCAACTTATCTTACTTCGATAAGGTAATTGTCCACGGACTTTGGACCTACATGGGCTTCTCTTTGCAGAAGGCCATTAAAAATATCTCAGCTAAACCGGGTGAGAAAATACCTAAGGTATTTGTAATGCCGCATGGCATGCTGGATCCTTATTTTCAGCGGGCATCTGGCAGGAAAATGAAAGCTTTACGAAATACTTTCTACTGGAAGTTTATCGAAAATAAGCTGATTAATACAGCAGACGGCATTTTATTTACCTGTGAGGAAGAAGCTGCCCTGGCAAAGTTGCCATTTAAGCCTTACCAACCTAAAAAAACCTACATCACTGGTTTGGGCGTAGAACATCCGCCAGTATATGTAGATGAAATGAAAACTGAATTCGAGAGCCGTTGTCCGCAATTGGATAACTCGCCTTATCTTCTTTTTCTCAGCAGGATAAACGAAAAAAAGGGCGTTGATTTATTATTGGATGCTTATTTATCGATAATCGAATCGGTAGAGACAAATCCACGCTCAGAGTTAGCCGGTTTGTTGCCAAAACTGGTTATTGCCGGCCCAGATCTGGAGAGCGAGTTTGGAAAGAAAATTCAGAAGCAGGTTGAACAACATCATTTGCTTAGAAAATCTGTCATTTTTACGGGCATGTTATCTGGCCTTTCCAAGTGGGGCGCATTTTATGGATGCGAAGCTTTTATCCTGCCCAGCCATCAGGAGAATTTTGGAATTGCAGTGGTAGAGGCGCTTGGCTGTTCAAAACCAGTGCTCATTTCCAACCAGGTAAACATCTGGCGGGAGATTAATGAAGACGGTGGCTGTTACGTTTCCAATAATACCATCGACGGGACAAGGAAACTTCTCGAATCCTGGGGGCAAAGTTCTTACAAAACAAAAAGAATGATGTCTAAAAATGCATTTTATTCCTTTACAAAAAACTTCGCTACAGTGCCTGCTACAACCAAATTTGTTGATGCAATATCTAACCCAAACTAAAATGAGTATTGAAACCGCAAACTTATTGGAAAGTGATCTTTCAAAATTCGACATCGGAAATTACAATGCCGGGAACAAATGGAAGGATATACTTTGGTACCCTTTTAACTATCTTATTTTAAATAGCAGCATCCCTTGGCCCAGTTCGATGAAGGCAAGTTTACTCCGGTTATTCGGCGCAAGGGTGGGAACGGGTTTGATCATTAAACCACGGGTGATTATTAAAAGCCCGCGAAGATTGTTTATTGGTGACAACTGCTGGATTGGCGAGTCGGTTTGGATTGATAACCTGGATGATGTGGAGATTGGCAACAACGTTTGTATTTCGCAGGGCGCGATGCTGCTTACCGGAAACCACGATTATAACAAAATAGATTTCCCTTATCGTTTAGGTTCAATCGTATTAGAAGATGGCGTTTGGGTGGGTGCAAAATCAGTGGTGTGCCCCGGAGTCAAATGTTTATCGCACGCCATACTCACTGTAAATTCTGTGGCGACAAAAAGCCTCGAACCCAGGAAAATTTATTCCGGAAATCCCGCAGTATATATCCGCGACCGAAAAATTACGGATTAATTATTTGAATCATATTACAGATAGATTAGCTGCTTTAAACCAAAGCTGATCTAAAGGATCACTCAGCACCAGCAATCATTTGAATTGGGCACGCGGTGATTTACTTTGCATAGAAACATCATTCGAAAGAATAAAATATTACCTCCTTCTGCTCACCGGTAAGCATAAACTACGCGTGCTCGCTCAAAACAAATTTTATGGAACAAATCAACACCGCAAAAAAGCGCATTTTATTACTTGGAATTAATTTTTCGCCTGAACTTACTGGTATTGGGAAATATTCAGGAGAGATGATTGATTGGTTGGTTAAGAATGGATATGATTGTACAGTTGTTACTTCATTCCCTTATTATCCTAACTGGAGCGTTCAGCAACCTTATAGGGGGTTGTTTTATAAGAAAGAGGTTAATGAAACCGGCGACCTGAAAGTTTACAGATGCCCGCTTTATGTACCCTCAACACCAACGGGAAAGAAAAGAATTCTGCACGACATCAGCTTTTTTTTAACCTCGCTTATCATGATGATTTACCTACTGTTTAAGCCGAAAAGCGATTATGTTTTTTGTGTAGCTCCGCCATTTCACCTGGGTTTTCTAAGTAGTTTTTACTGCTTTATTAAGGGAAGTAAGATGATTTACCATATTCAGGATCTGCAAATTGAAGCTGCCAGAGATCTTGGGGTGATTAAAAATCAGTCGTTGTTTGGCCTGATGCTTAAGATGGAGAAATTTATCCTTAAAAGAACCACTTACGTTTCTACCATTTCTGAAGGGATGCTGGAGAAGGTAGCACTGAAGACTGATAAGAAGGTACTTATGTTTCCAAATTGGGTAGACGTAAAGGAATTTCATCCGATTAATAAAAGGGATAAACTGAAAGAGCAGTGGGGCTTCAAACCGGATGCTAAAATTGTTTTATACTCGGGTAGCATTGGTGAGAAGCAAGGTTTGGAAAGTTTAATTTCCATTGCTGATGATTTTCAAAAGCATCCATTCATCCAGTTTATTATCTGTGGAAATGGCCCTTACCGGAACAAGCTGCAGGAATTTGCAAAAAATAGAAATTTAATGAACATTAGCTTTCTGCCGCTGCAGCCGCTTCATATTTTTAATGAGTTTTTAAATATGAGTGATGTTCACCTGGTGTTGCAAAAGAAAAATGCCTGCGATTTGATGATGCCATCCAAACTTGCAGGAATACTTTCTTCCGGAGGGTTGGCATTGGTTACTGCAGAACAGGGAAGTACGCTTCAGAAAATTATCAAAGCAAATAACATGGGGGTGGTGATTAACTGCGAAGATGAAAATCTTTTAGCCAGCACAATTCTAACTTGCTGTTCTGGTGATCACCAATCCAAAACGCAAAATGCCCGTGAATATGCGATGAGAGAGCTTAACAGGGATGTGATTTTGAAACGGTTGTTTTCTGAAATAGAAACCGGGAAAAAATCGAAAGCCCTTGTGCCGAAGATTAACGAGATTAAAACAGAACTGGTTTTCAGCAATAATAATTAAGCCCTCATCCCATCATGAACAATTTCAATCTATCTGACGAATCGATTATAGATCATTACGAAAAAGAACTGGCCGGCCACTTAAATAATCAGTTTGTACTCAGTGCAACGGTCGATGTGCTGAACCGGGAATATATTTTCCAGCAACAGCTAAAGAGGGGATTTGATATTCTTTTTAGTTTAACGGTTCTGATTGCTTTTAGCTGGGTTTATGTGATTGTTGCAATCCTCATCCGGGCAGACAGCAAAGGCAAAGTGATCTTTAAACAGCAGCGAACGGGGAAAGATGATCAGCCATTCTGGTGCTATAAGTTTCGTACCATGGTGGTTAATGAGCATGCACACACTAACCATGCGCAGAAGAATGATGCCAGAATTACCAGCATTGGCAAATTCCTGAGAAAATCCAGCCTGGATGAGTTACCTCAATTTTTTAACGTGCTTACGGGTACCATGAGCGTGGTTGGTCCGAGGCCACACATGCTCAAACACACCGAAGAGTACAGGCATACCATTGATAATTTCATGCTTCGCCACAGCATAAAGCCTGGTATTACAGGTTGGGCACAGGTGAAAGGTTTCAGGGGAAATACAACAGGGGATGAGATGATGGAGAACCGGGTAGAACACGATATCTGGTATTTAGAAAACTGGTCTAATAAGCTTGATCTGAAAATTATCATACTTACCGCAAAACAGGTTTTCAAAGGACATGAAAACGCATTTTAACGAAAAAATATAAAAATATTAAATAAAAAAGGCAATGAAAAAAAAGGCATTAATTACAGGGATTACCGGTCAGGACGGCGCGTATCTAACTGAACTTTTACTAGAAAAAGGTTATGAAGTTCACGGTATTAAAAGAAGAAGTTCACAGTTTAATACTGACAGGATTGATCATTTGTATCAGGGGCCGGAAGTAGAAAATAGAAATTTAGTACTTCATTACGGTGATTTAACAGATTCCACCAACCTGATCAGGATCATTCAGCAGGTACAACCTGATGAGATTTATAACCTTGGCGCCATGTCTCATGTACAGGTAAGTTTTGACGTTCCGGAATATACTGCAAATGCGGATGGTATCGGAACGCTAAGAATTTTAGAAGCCATTAGAATTTTAGGCTTACAAGATAAAACAAGAATTTACCAGGCCTCTACTTCAGAGCTTTACGGATTAGTACAAGCTGTACCGCAAAGTGAAACCACTCCTTTTTATCCACGCTCGCCTTATGCAGTTGCAAAAATGTATGCCTATTGGATCACTGTAAATTACAGAGAAGCTTATGGCATGTATGCTTGTAACGGAATTTTATTTAATCATGAAAGTCCGCTAAGAGGCGAAACATTTGTAACCAGAAAAATTACAAGAGGTGTTGCTAAAATAGGTTTAGGGCTTCAGGATATGCTTTACCTGGGTAATTTGGATGCGAGAAGAGATTGGGGGCATGCAAAAGATTATGTTGAGGCTATGTATTTAATTCTTCAGCAAGAATCTCCTTCAGATTTCGTGATTGCAACAGGAATTACTACACCAGTACGAGAATTCGTGAAATTAGCTTTTGCTGAAATCGGAGTGGAAATCGGATTTTCCGGTACTGGTGTAGAGGAAAAAGGTTTTGTGGTATATTGCAATAATCCTGATTATCAATTAGAAATTGGCAGAGAAGTGGTTGCCGTTGATCCAAAATATTTCAGACCTACAGAAGTTGATCTTTTGGTTGGAGACCCAACTAAATCAAATCAGTTGTTGAACTGGAAACCTAAATACGACTTGCAGATGCTGGTAAGTGAAATGGTTGAAGCGGATGTGGAACTTTTCAAAAAAGACCAGTTACTTAAAGAATCAGGTTACGTAATCAAAAATCAATATGAATAAAATGGAACAGACGGATTTAAAAAATTTGGACGCTAAAATCTACGTTGCTGGCCATAAAGGCATGGTTGGTTCGGCGATAGAAAGGGCCTTAGTGAAGCAAGGTTATACCAATATTATTAAAAGAACCTCTAAACAACTGGATCTTACCGATAAGCTCGAAGTGGATCATTTTTTTGCAACACAAAAACCGGATTATGTGTTTTTGGCGGCAGCTAAGGTGGGCGGAATTCTGGCCAATAATACTTATCCGGCAGATTTCCTGGTTCAGAATATTAATATTCAGAATAACGTAATCCAGGCATCCTATAACAATCAGGTTAAAAAACTCTTATTTCTGGGTTCTTCTTGTATCTACCCAAAAATGGCGCCACAGCCAATTAAAGAAGAGTATTTGTTAACCGGTGCGCTCGAAGCCACGAACGATGCTTATGCAATTGCCAAAATTTGTGGAATAAAGATGTGTCAGGCTTATTCAAAACAATATGGCATTAATTATATCAGCGCAATGCCAACTAACTTGTATGGCAAAAATGATAATTATCACCCCGAAAACTCACATGTTTTACCGGCTTTGATTCGTAAAATCCATGAAGCAAAAGTGACCGGGCTTCCAGAGGTAACTGTTTGGGGTACGGGTACGCCTAAGCGGGAATTTTTGTATGCTGATGATTTGGCAGAAGCCTGCGTTCACCTGATGAAAGTTTACAATAGCAGTGAGATTGTCAACATTGGTACGGGAGAGGATTTGACCATTAAAGAGCTGGCAGGAGCCATTTCTAAAGTTTTGGAATACGACGGGAATTTAGTTTTCGATGTTTCCAAGCCGGATGGAACGCCAAGAAAACTGCTTGATGTTTCGAGAATTAAAAATACTGGTTGGGCACCCAAAGTGGAACTAGAGGAAGGTGTTCTTCTGGCCTACCAGGATTATTTAGAACAGATAGATTACCCAAACATAGCTGTTGGCAGTAAATCGCTTTGTGCATAACACAAAGCAATTTATACTGACAGTAATTCCAGTATAATAAAGAAACACTTTTTTTATAGTGTGTCACTGGGGACAATTGAAAAAACCCTGAGCCGGATGGCCAGGGTTTTTTATTTTTTGCCGATTCCAGTGACTAAAATCCCTGTTCATCTGCACTAGGGCCATAGCTGCCAGGAATAGGAATGTTTAACAGGCGTAAGTAAACGCCAAGCTGAGCGCGATGGTGAATGATTTGGCTAAATGACATACGCATCATCTCATATTTGGTTAAATCAGCCAGTATAACCGCTCCGTTGCGCATAATCCACCGCTTATCAAAATCTTCTACGCTCGCTTGCGCCAATCCAGATCTGCCTTTCTCGTAACAATCTTCCAGAAGTTTAAGCAAATCATCACTCGTTTCTACCATTTTTTCCTGGTAGGGAGCCGTTTCAAAATCTAGGCCATCAGTTGTTAATGACAGGTTAATCCATTCCGGTAGTTCGGCAATGTGACTGGCGAGCGATTTTAATTTCATGCTCTTTTCATGTGGTGCCCAACCAAATTTATCTGCCGGTACAAGGGCCAGAAATTTTTTGGTCGTGGTAAATTCAGATTCCAATTCCTTCAGTAATGCTTTGATAATGTCCATATTTTTTTGTTTTGATTTTTCAATTCCCTGTAATTCCATTAATAGTAAGTCGGCGAAGCTCATTGTTTTTTGTTTTGGTATTACAAAGAAACCATGGCGTACTGACAACCCTATGGCAGTGCCAAAAAATATATTTAGTTTTATTTTTATCGCATTGAAGGATCAGCCATTTGGAATGGATGAACAGTGTTTTAGAGGCATGTATAGGAAAAATTTTAGCAGACGGCACTTTTAGAAGTTAACCGGTAACATACTCATATAATCACTTAAAGGCATATGGTCTGTTTTAGAAAACGGCGTTTCCAGGTTCTTAAGACAAATAATTCTGGTTAGATTGAAATCGCGGTATTGATTTCTAAAATGACACCAGGCAATCAGGTGCCAGCTAAAAGCATAAAAAATCAGTCCAATGGGTTCGACACATCGTTTACTGGTTAGCTCCTTTGCATTTTTGTATTCGAGTTCCATTAAACTTTTCTCGGAAATGGCATGCTGGATAAGGGAAAGGTATCCATAATTAAACGTTAAACGTTCCGGAATCTGCAACTTGATATGCTGATTCATTTTTTCTAATTTTTCTTTTTGCGCAGTTTTTAAAACGGCTTTTACTTTGGTTAATGCTGTCGAGTAATGAGAACGGATAGATTGATCGGCGAAGCCATTCACCAGGCTTTCTACCAGGAGCAGTGCATTTGCCTCATCCATGTTGAAAGATACCGGAGGTAAAAAATATCCCTGAACCAAAAAATAGCCTTTGTTCGCCTCGAAGCTAATGGGAATTCCCTGCTCACCAAGTGCCTTAACATCGCGGTATACGGTTCTAATGCTCATGTCAAACCGCTGTGCAATCTTCTCCGCAGTAATATACTTAGTAGATTGAAGAAGTGTGAGGATGCCGAAAAGGCGATCGATGCGGTTCATGTTTTCAGGCTTACAACAAAACTAAGTAAATAATTTAAACCTTTTAGGGGTACAATTGTATTATATTGTTCGATATGTCTTTTGGGCGAAAATTTCGTTACTATAAAGACACAAATCTACAGTTCATGGCAGCCGCAATTCAGAAGCGTTTTTTTCGGGCAGTAAAAAGTAAGGTCATCATCGGGTTTCTATTGGCTTGTTGTGCGTTGCTACTGGCCTGGGGAATCAGCAAGTTTGCCTTTACAAGAATGTTAAATACTGTTGAAGAAATTTCTGCACCAAATGACAGGTTAAGAATAGTAAATGATTTATCGCATAAAATTGCGCGATTGGATCAGTTGCAAAGAGATGAAGCTTTTAATAAGCAAGGCAATTATAACTTTTTACGCGAATCCAGAAGATTAAGATCAAGTTTGGATACCCTTAGGGTGCTTTATGCCGGAGATTCAATACAGCTTAAGCGGATAAAATCTATTAAAAGCTTGCTTGGGCAGCGCGACAAACAATTTATCGCTTATCTAAAGGTTAGAGAAACGCTGGTCAATACTAAATCTTTCTCCAATGAAGTTCAAAAACTGAACGAGTTGGTAGCTACCCGGGCCCGTCAAACCGATAGTGCTGTTTTGACTACTGAAACTACAACATCTACCACCACTGTTGCACCAGAAGAGGAACAAAAATCCAGAGGGTTTTTAAGTAAGCTATTTGGGAAAAAGAAATCTGACATTTATAAAATCATTAACGAAGAATTTAAAGTGAAACGTGATACGTTGAACGCAAAAGCGGAAGACAGTATCATGAAAAGCATGACGGGTTCTTTGAAAAACATCGAGAATGAGCAGCGTCAAAAAAGCCGCAAGTTTTTAAAGCGTGAAGCAGATTTATCTACTGCCAGTAATGCTTTAACAAATCAAATACTCCAAATTTTAAGGGAAGTAGAAGGGGAAGCCGTAGCGCAGGTAGATTTAAACGGCATTCAGGCTAAAGAGGTAGTAAATGATGGGATTACGCAAATCACGGTTATCATTATTACATTCTTTTTTCTTACCATCATTTTGCTTTACCTTATCCTCACCGATATCACCAGGAGTAACAAATATCGTAAGGCGCTGGAAGAGGCTAAAGATTTAGCTGAATACCACGGGAAGGCCAAGCAGCGGTTCCTCTCCAATATGAGCCACGAAATCAGAACGCCTCTGCAATCTATCCTGGGCTATGCAGAATTAATCGCTCAGCAAGATCAGCCTAAGAAAAAAGATGTTGATGCGATTTACCAATCTTCTATTCATTTGCTTCAGATTGTAAATGAAGTACTCGATTATAACCGGATAATTTCCGGAGAGTTTAGCTTTAATAACCAAGCTTTTGACATTAAAAGAATTATTGAAGAAGTTACATCTGTCATTCGCCCATTGGCTGCCCAGAAATCATTAACCTTGATTACAAACTTAAATTTGAGTGATGTAGCGTTTGTTCGCGGCGATGCTTTCCGGTTGAAGCAAATTCTTTTCAATTTGCTGGGGAATGCAGTAAAGTTTACGTTGAAAGGCGAGATTACGTTGGCGGTTACCTGTAAAAAGCAGGAGGGAAACCTTCATTTCAACTTCACAATCAAAGATACCGGAATAGGTTTTGATGAAAGGGATATTTCAAGAATATTCAATGAGTTTGAACAGATTGAATCAGCAGAAAAATATGTACTCAATCAAACCGGAACCGGTTTGGGCCTGGCAATTGTTAAAGCTTTAATTGATGGGCAGGGTGGAAGAATCCACGTAAAAAGTAAAACAGGAATTGGAACCACTTTTAATCTCTATCTTACTTATCAGGAGAGTAGGGAGGCCATAATTGATCCATTAGATTTAGAACATTATGCTATTGTGAACCCGGGTATGGTTTGGGTGATTGATGATGACAGGCTAATTCTGGAACTTTGCGGATTAATTTTTGAAAAGAATAAAATACCCTATAAGATTTTTAACCAGGTTGCTGATATTTTACGTGAGGAGGCCGATGCTCAACTGAAATATGTTCTGGTAGATATGCGACTTCCTGAGATGACCGGGCTGGAACTTTGTCATATCCTCAGAAAGAAGCTCCCTGCCAGTGTTAAGTTTTATGCTATTACTGCTCAGGTATTACCAGATGAGCGGGAAATGGTATTGAGCGAGGGTTTTGACGGCTTGATTTTGAAGCCTTTCCGTGCAGCGGATCTACTTTCTATCTTTGAGAAAAGAGCACTTGTAAACGAACCGCCTGAATTTGATTTTTCGTCTATCGAAAAGATGACCTTCGGTGACCAGCAGATGCTGGAAAAAATCCTTGTCAGGTTCAAGCAGGATTGTATCGATGATTCGGAGGCACTAAAATGTCACCTTGAAGAAAATGACGAGGATAAAAGCAGGCTAATTGTTCACCGGCTTGCTGGAAGAACGGCACAAATGGGTGCTAAAACATTGGCTCAGGCATTGCGACAATTGGAAATTGAAATTGCGGAAAACGGCTTAAACCAGGAGAGAGAGGATGCCGTAAGGAATCAACTTAAAAAGTTGGATGCGCTAATTGTAGTGATGGGAGAGCTGGAGCCCCAATAACCAGGGCCGCCTATTTACAAAGGTTAGCCTTTAAGCAATCCCATATCTTTCCATTTTAGAATAAAGCGTCTTCCTGTCAATATTAAGCATTTTTGCTGCTTTTGATTTGTTATGCCTGGCCTTAATTAAGGTTTCTGTAATTAAAGCCTTTTCATTTTGCTCAGTTACTACTTTTAAGTCAGAAGAACTTCCGGGCATGGTTTGCTGATTTACAGCAATCATCATTTCATCAGGCAAAGCATTTACCTGTGCCACCTCTCCCGGGGTTAATAGCACCATGCGTTTAATTACATTGCTGAGTTCCCTCAAATTTCCTGGCCAATCGTAATTAAGTAATAGCGATTTTGCCTCTGCCGATATGCTTTTTACCTTTCTATCCAAATCACGATTGGATAGTTGTACAAAGTGATTGATAAATAATTCAAGATCACTGCCACGTTTTCGAAGTGGGGGCAGCTGAATTTTAAATTCGTTTAGGCGATGATATAAATCTTCTCTGAATTCGCCGCCCGCTATACTATTTAACAAATCATCATTGGTAGCCGTAATAATTCTAACATCCACAGCAACAGGTTTTGTGCTTCCTAGCGGTTGGATTATTCGTTCCTGAAGCGCACGAAGCAGCTTAATCTGAACTTCGTAGCTCAGATTTCCCACCTCATCCAAAAACAAAGTTCCGCCATTTGCGGCTTCAAACTGACCTTTTTTATCGTTCAAGGCACCTGTGAATGCACCTTTTACATGGCCGAATAATTCACTTGCTGCTAAATCTTTTGATAACGCACCACAATCTATGGCGACAAAAGGTTTACCGGCACGTTTGCTTTGTTGATGTAGGGTTCTGGCTGCAAACTCCTTTCCTGTGCCACTTTCGCCCTGAATAATGACAGACATATCGGTTGGTGCAACCAGGTCAATGTGTTCATAGAGCCGATCGGCAATGGCACTTTTGCCTTTAATGAAATCTGTTTCGGAAGTTTCGGTTTTTACATTATTAGGTTCCTTTTTTGTTAAGGAATTTTTAATTACCATTAGAAGCTCATCCGGATTCACTGGTTTAGTGATATAGTCGAATGCACCCATTTGCATAGATTTGACTGCGGTACGAACATCATTGAAACTGGTCATGATGATGATAGGAGTGGAAATGCCCAGATTCCTATTGTGTGTAATAACATCGAAACCTATTCCATCGGGGAGGCGATAATCGATTAAAAAAAGATCGAAAGTTTCATTTTCTATCAATTTAAAAGACGACTTAATGTGCGTAGCCAGTGAAATTTTGTGGCCGTGTTTGGTTAAAAAACCTTCAAGTAATTGTGCAAATGTGGTGTCGTCTTCTATAATCAGGATTTTGGCCATATAGCAAAAATAAGAAAAGCCAGTTAAAAACTGGCTTTCTTATACTAGGTAGATGTAATATTTGGGTTTACTCAACCGGTTTACCGTCTTTGTCAATTTTAATTGAACCAGTTTCGGCTTCTTTTTTTACGTTAATAATGTAATACTCTTTTGTGCCTTCCTTAACCGACCAGGCTTCAGTAGCTGTCCAGCCTTTATAGGTATCAGATTTCAATGCAGTTGTTATCGGCTCTGGAAGCTCTTCTAACTTCACCGGAGTTTTTACTGCGCTATCTTGAACTGCAACAATCGCAGCATTTTTCATTGTATTCACTTCACTTGCCTGTACTGCTGAGAATCCTGCAAAAGCTAAGAACGCAGCTGATAAAATTAATTTTTTCATCTTATTATATATTTAATGGTGATGAAACTATCAAATAGTTTCGTGATTTGTTTAGTTGAGCATAACCCGGAGGCTACACTTATTGATTATGCCTTTGGGGCAATTATTATTGAACTGGTTTGCCGTCTTTATCAATTTTCACAGAACCTGTTTCTGCTTCTTTTTTAACATTGATTAAGAAGTATTCTTTTGCACCTTCTTTAACTGACCATGCTTCAGTAGCTGACCAACCTTTATAGGCATCTGATTTTAATGCTGTTGTTACCGGCTCTGGAAGTTCTTCTAACTTAACCGGAGTTTTTACTGCGCTATCTTGAACTGCAACAATTGCAGCGTTTTTAATTGTATTTACTTCACTTGCCTGTACTGCTGAGAACCCTGCGAACGCTAAGAATGTAGCTGATAAAATGAACTTTTTCATAGTATATAAAATTTGAATTTTAATATGTGTAACAATACTTGCTAATGTTTCATAATAATGCCAAACCAGGCGCAAAACACTAACGGTCTGTAATTCAGTTTTTTGTGCTTATGCCAACAATTTAATTGTGTGGAATTATTCCACAAATTGTGGGATTTGGTAACATATTTGTTCTTTTATGTATGTTGTTGCTGGGTTTTTATAGGTTAGACCGACCGTTACCTCTTTTTCTAAGTAGGGGCTTATGATGAATCGTTCCTTGCTCAAGTGCATTTATTTTAAGCAGCTTATAGCTTATGATCTTCTTTCTTCACCCAAAAAAATAAGAAAATGAAAATAAATTTTTTAGAAAAGAATATTTTTTTCTATCATTGCAGCCCGATTAAAGCCTCCTTAGCTCAGCTGGTAGAGCAACTGACTTGTAATCAGTAGGTCATTGGTTCGATTCCGATAGGAGGCTCTTTTCAATTTTCGAATGCAGGATACGATTTTAGATTTTCTTAATTCTCCAATCACTTTTCATCTAAACTATTTGCATGCTTGCAAATCGTAATTCCTGAATCTAAAATCCTAAATTCGTTTCATGCTTAAATATTATTCTGCAGATTGGATTTTTCCTGTAAGTATGCCGCCAATCAAAAATGGTGTGGTTTCCGTCAATGAGGCTGGAGAGATCCAGGAAGTCCTTAGTGAACAACAAGCTCAGCAACTTTTCTTAGCAATAAAAAGATACAAAGGTGCAATTGTTCCTGGTTTCATTAATACGCATTGTCATCTGGAATTATCGCATATGCTCGGCGAGATTCCGGAACGAACAGGCTTGGTGGCCTTTGTACAAATCGTTATCAAAAGCAGATCTGCTGATCCGGAAGAAATTCAGTTGGCCATGCATCATGCTGACCAACAGATGTTGGATAATGGAATTGTAGCGGTTGGCGATATATCCAATCAGCTTATCTCAAAAAAAATTAAGCAGCAAAGTAAAATCTATTACCACACCTTTGTAGAGGCGTTGAGTTTTAATCCCGATAGGGCAACTGCAACAATGGCATTCGCTCGCGATATCAAAGACCAATTTTCCCCTTTGCCTGCATCTGTGGTTCCACACGCACCATATTCCGTTTCGCCTGAACTTTTCGGGTTAATTAACGCAGTGGCTGAAGAAGAGCATGCTTTTATTAGTATTCACAACCAAGAAACCCCCGATGAAAACGAATTTTTTGAGCAGAAGTCGGGAAAATTTCTGGAGCTTTATCAATTTCTAGGGCTGGATTTAGCATTCTTCAAGCCATCTGGTAAAACCGCTTTACAAACCTGGCTACCTTATATTAAAAAGCAGAAAACGTTGCTGGTTCATAATACCGTTTCCAGTAAAGAAGATGTCGCATTTGCAAAACAGCATCCTGCTGATTTATATTGGTGCTTATGTCCGCAGGCAAATGTGTATATCGAAAATGCCCTACCTGATGTAGATTTATTTATTTCAGAAGGATTGAAAATTACTTTAGGTACAGATAGCTTAGCGAGTAACCACCAGCTCAACATTTTGGCTGAAATGAAAACCCTGCAATCACTAAAGGGGCTAGAATTCAAAAAGCTTTTAGAATGGGCAACCCTAAATGGTGCAGACTTTCTCGGACTATCGCATCAATTTGGATCGATTGAAGTTGGGAAATCGCCTGGATTAAACCTGATACAGTTATCAGCAGGTTTTAAAATTGAAAGTGATCAGGTGATTAAATTGGTGTGAGTGATAATGTAATTGTTCACTGATAAGTTTATCTTACATTAACTATATAAATACATGATGAATCCAATCTGTGAACTCCTCAACATCAAGTACCCGATTATTCAAGCCGGCATGGTTTGGTGTAGTGGTTGGAAATTAGCATCCGCAGTTTCTAATGCGGGTGGTTTAGGGATTATTGGAGCGGGCTCGATGTACCCCGAAACCTTGCAGGAGCATATTCAAAAATGTAAGCGTGCTACCAGCAACCCTTTTGCGGTGAACATTCCGCTGATGTACCCGAATGTTCAGGAAATTATGGACATGGTAATTTCGGAAGGTGTTAAAATCGTTTTTACCTCTGCGGGTAATCCGGCTACCTGGACAGCCATTCTAAAAGGAAAAGGCATCATCGTGGTGCATGTTATTGCAAACACTAAATCTGCATTGAAAGCTCAGGAGGCCGGTGTTGATGCGATTGTTGCCGAGGGTTTTGAGGCCGGCGGGCATAACGGCCGCGAGGAAACCACAACGTTATGTTTAATCCCGATGATTAAAGCTGCCGTTAATATTCCTGTGATCGCCGCAGGAGGAATAGGCAGTGGTAAATCAATGTTGGCCGCCTTTGCGCTTGGCGCTGATGCCGTTCAAATGGGTTCGGCTTTTGCCATTGCAGAAGAATCTTCTGCTCATCCTGCATTTAAAAATAAAATCATTTCCTCAACCGAGGGCGATACCAGGCTGGCCATGAAAAAACTTGTGCCGGTAAGGTTATTAAAGAACGGGTTCGCTGAAGCGGTTGCAAAAGCAGAGGCTGAAGGTGCAGATCGAAGTCGTTTAATTGAGTTATTGGGTAAAGCACGGGCTAAGCTTGGCATGTTTGAAGGCGATATGGAAAATGGAGAACTCGAAATCGGTCAGGTTTCAGCGATGCTAACCGAGATTAAGCCTGCAAAACAGATTCTTGATGGAATCTGGCAGGAATTTATGGCGCAACAAAAACATTTATCACACTTAAATTTCGCATTTAATACGATATGAATACAAAATACCTTATGGTTTCTAGCAGCATTTTCTTTAGTTTAATGGGATTAGCCTGCTCATTTGCGCCAAAAGAAATATTAAGTTATCTGCATTTCGAAAACCTGGAGCTACTTGCTTTAATTATTCAACTGTTGGGTGCGCTTTACCTTGGTTTCGCTATTTTAAACTGGACAGCCAGGTCGAATTTGATTGGAGGTATTTATAGTAAACCCGTTTCGCTTGGAAATTTTTTACATTTTTTAGCGGGAGGATTGGCAATAGCCAAATACTATTTCAAGCACACCGCAGATACGGTATTGATTGCGCCAGCAGTTATATATGTACTATTTGCCATTGCCTTTGGACTAGTTTCCTTTGGTAGACATGAGTTTAAAAAACAAGCGTAACATCACACAAAAAAATTAACTTTGTTGGCATGATGAAACACATCGATATAAAAGTCACAGGAAAGGTGCAGGGCGTATTTTTCAGGGCGAGCACAAAAGCGGTAGCCGATCAAATGGGCATCCGTGGCTTTGTTAAGAATGAGAAAGATGGTTCTGTCTATATTGAAGCCGAAGCAGAACAATTTATTCTAGATGCTTTCATTGATTGGTGTAAAGAAGGGCCAGATAAATCAGTGGTGGACAATGTAGAGATTAGTGATGGCGAGCTTAAAGATTTCCGAAATTTCGAAGTGGTAAAAAAGAATTTGCTTTGGTAATATTAAGTTGCGATTTTAGATTGATGAGTTACGCTTTGAAATCTGGAATCCTATTATTTTATAATTAAATCGATTTCAATTTTAGCACCTTGAATGGCTATTCAATCTAAAATCTAAAATCTAAAACTAAAATCAATTGTCTGTATATAAAAAGTTTCTTGGGCAAACAATGGTTTATGGGATCAGTACGATCGCTTCAAGATTATTAAATTTCATTCTAACACCCATATTTACCAGAAGTTATGGCGCTGCGGCGCTGGGTGTTTTTACTAAAATGTATGCCTATGCTTCTATGACCAATGCTATTCTCGCATTTGGAATGGAAACTACATTCTTTCGGTATCTAAATAAATATGAAGATAGAAAAGCCCAGGTTTACAACAATTCCTTTCTAATTGTGGCCTTTATTTCCACGCTATTTTTAATTACAGGACTTGTTTTTACAGAGCCGATTACCAAATGGTTGCTCAACAATAACATGTCTCACTATCAGGATCAAAGAAAATATGTTCAATATTTTTTATGGTTATTGTTTTCTGATGCCATATGTGTTATTCCTTTTGCCAGGATCAGGGCCGATGGAAAACCATTTCGTTATAGCATTATCAAATTTGTAAATATTCTGAGCTATGTATTGCTGAGCTTATTTTTTATTTATGGCATTCCGCTAATTATTAAACATGATTTGCCCGGACGTGAATTCTTTCAAGGCTGGTTCCGCGATAAGTGGGTTGGATACGTTTTCATCTCCAACCTGATTGCAAGTGGAATTACATTCCTGCTTTTAGTGCCTGAGTTTTTAAAGGTGCAATTCAAGTTTGATGGTGCATTATTTAAAAATATGTTATCGTACAGCTGGCCGGTACTGGTTGCAAACTTGTCTTTTATCATTAATGAAAATTTAGATAAGATTCTGTTAGACCGTTATACCACTGAAGCCCAGGTTGGTATTTATGGTGCGGTTTGTAAGCTAGCCATCTTCCTGAGTATTTTCAATATGGCTTTCAGATTAGGTGCTGAACCATTTTTCTTTAGCTATGCAAAAAATGAGAATGCAAAAGTTACCTATGCTAAAATCTTAGAGTATTTTGTAATCGCCCTTTCCATTCTTTTTGTGGCCTTAACGGCTAACATCGAAATCTTAAAATATTTTATCAGCCGAGATAAAGCTCACCTGGCCGAATACTGGGTAGGATTACCAGCTGTTCCATATCTATTGGTTGGTTATGTGTGTTTAGGGGTTTACATGAATCTTTCTATTTGGTATAGATTGTCTGATCAAACCCGTTTCGGACTATATATCTCGCTTGTTGGCGCAGTGATTACTATTGTTTTTAACATGATCCTGATTCCAAAATACAGCTATATGGGTTCTGCGTGGGTATCAATGGCAACGTATGGTACCATGATGATTATCTCCTATATCCTCGGGCAAAAGTATTATCCAATTCCCTATAACCTGAAAAAGATTCTTGCTTATTTAATTGTTTCCACTATAATCGTATTTTCATCGTTTTTTATTTTTGATAAAAACATTTATATCGGCAATGCCATGCTTATCGCGTTTATTAGCGGAATTGCGTACTTTGAAAAAGACGATTTAAGAAAAATGTTAAAACGATAAATAATTATTACACAGACTTACTTCCCCTTATTAAAATGAATATCAACATCATCAATAAATCTGGACACCCATTGCCTCAATATGAAACTGCTCATGCTGCGGGGATGGATTTAAGAGCATCAATTACTGCAGAAATTACCTTAAGACCTTTAGAACGCCAGCTCATTCCTACCGGTTTGTTTATAGAATTGCCAGTTGGTTTCGAAGCACAAATCAGACCAAGAAGTGGCCTGGCTTACAAACATGGCATTAGTATTGTAAATTCACCCGGAACTATTGATGCAGATTATCGTGGTGAAATTAAAGTGTTATTGGTAAATTTATCTGATACCGATTTCAAGATTGTTAACGGAGATCGTATTGCCCAAATGGTAGTCGCTAAACATGAAGCCGTACAGTGGAAAACAGTAGAGGCGCTAGGCGAAACGCTAAGAGGTGAAGGTGGATACGGGCATACGGGGAAGGGTTAAGTTTTGAAAGATAGAGCTTGAATGCGTGAATTATGAGTGAGAGAATGTTTTTGCAACTTGTATAATCATTCCAGCATTCATTCCATTTAATATATGATAAAGAGGCATATTTTTTTTGCATTGTTGGTTATTGGCGGAAAAACTTTCGCCCAGGTTCCTGTTGTTTCCGCTGCCCGGGATAGCAACATGGTAAAACAGTTTTTTTTTGCTGGCTTGCGGGATAAAATGACCGATAATTATGCCCTGGCGTTAACCAATTTTAACAAGGTTGTTAGTTTGGCGCCAAACAATGATGCTGCGTTATTCGAAATGGCCAATGCGAACCTACGGTTAGATCGTCTATCAGAAGCAGAATTAAACATCAGGCAAGCGATCATTATAAAGCCGAACAATCCCTGGTACCAGCGCTTGCTGGCGGAGATTTATAAACGGACCAACAAAATGCCTGAGTTGATTGAAGTATTTAATCAGTTAATTAAGATAGAGCCGGAAAATGATGCCTACTATTTTGATAAGGCAAATGCACAGTTTCTATCTAATCAAACAGATGCTTCCAAAAAAACTTACGAGGAGATTTTAGCAAAATTTGGCGAATCTAATGAACTGCTTGCCGCTAAGAAACGCTTCCAGCAAAATTCTGGTGCTTCAGAAAGTGATATTGTAAAGCTTCTGGAAGGCAATCAGGCTGATATCAAAAACTATCTTTATGCAGCGGGCCTGTTGTTGCAAAAAGGTAATGATGCAGAAGCATTAAAGGTTTTACTAAAAGCGCAGCAACTGGCCCCTGATAATTTCGAAATAAACCTGGGGCTTGCAGATATCTATGTTAAGCAGAAAAATGATGAAAAGGCATTTGCGTATTTAAAGCAGGCTTTCGGAAGTGCAGGGATGCCTTTGAACGAAAAAGTAAAAATCATTGCATCATTGTTTTCCAAATTGAGTCAGCCCGTTGTTGCCGAAAATGTGACGGCACTAAGTAAGCTTTTGGCCGAGAAAAACCCTTCGGATGCAAAGGTGCTGGCACTTTATGGGGATGTTTTATATCAGCAGAATAAATTAAAAGATGCACTAATCCAGTATCAGGCGGCATTAAAGATCAACGATCAGGTTTATATGGTATGGGAGCAAATTATTAATATCCAAACCTTATTAGGGCACTATGATGATGCCGTGAAGATGGGTGATGAAGCGCTTACCATTTATCCAAATCAAGCCAGCCTCTATTACTATACAGCTTATGCCTTATTCAAAACAGGTAAGTTTGATCTGGCTCAAAGTAACTTGAAAACGGCCTTACAGTTAGATGTAGAGAACAAAAGCCTACAAGCGCAGGTCTTTGCGCTGCAAGGTGATATTTATGTCAATCAAAATAACTTTGCTTTGGCCAAAGTGGCTTTCGAAAAAGCCATTGCAATGGAGCCGGATAATTATTTCATTATGAATAATTATGCTTATTACCTTGCCTTAAAAAATGATGACCTGACTAAAGCTGCAAAATATGCAGAAACTGCGGCCAATGCGATGCCTAATAATTCATCCATTACAGATACTTATGCCTATATCCTGTTTAAACAACAAAAGTATGATTTGGCCAAGGTTTGGATAGAAAAAGCCCTGCAAAACAATACCAATAAAAACGGTGTTTATCTGGAGCATTACGGAGACATTCTCTTTATGAAGGGAGATAAAGATGCCGCCCTGGTACAGTGGCAAAAGGCAAAATCTGCAGGAAACGGATCTGAAGTATTAAATAGAAAAATTAATGAGAAGAAGTATTTTAAATAGCTTGCTAATTGCAGGTACAGTAATTTCTGTATCTGCGTGTAAACCTAAGAAAGTAATTGTTGTTGCACCTCCGGCTGCTGAAGAAGTAAAAACGGATAACACAAAAGCAGAAGCTTTGGCTTTACTAAATAGTAAGCAATTGAAGTTTAATACGCTTTCGTTAAAAGCGAAAGCCACATTGGATATGGCCGGTAATGCTAATGATGTAACTATGAATTTCAGGTTGAAAGATAAGGAAATCATTTGGGTAAGTATCACCGCATTGGGTGGCGCATATGAGCCAGCCAGGGCTTTAATTACACCTGATAGTATTAAGGTAATGAACCGGGCAAAAGGTGAATATCTAAGTAAACCATTTAGTTATATCTATAATTTTACCAATAAACAAGTTAGTTTCAATACCCTGCAAGCCATGTTAACCGGTAATGCGATGGGAGAATTTTTAACACAAGACTCGGGCTTGAAACAAGAAAATGGCGTTTGGGTAGTCACCGGAAGTAAAGAAGGCCTGGATTATAAACTGCTATTTAATACCCTTTTAAAAGTTGAGGAAACGAATCTGAATGATGCAAAAACTGGTCAGGCGTTAAAGGTAATGTATTCAGATTATCAGAATTTAAATGAATCATTATTCCCCAGCGCGCTTAATATCAACACTTTATCTGGAATGAAGAAAGTTAATATCGATTTGAAATTTGTAAAAATAGACGGTAATGTTCCATTGGAATATCCTTTTAAAGTTCCGGGTAATTATAAGCTGGTAAAGTAATATTCTTTGCCTGGTTTAAAAATATTTTAAACAGTCATCAAATATTTAGGTTGAATTTTCATCCGTTTATTTGCCGGCTGTTTTTTTTATGAGCTGAATTTTTCTAATGAAGATGAGGTGAAGTTTTTTTGCAAAGCCTTTTGTATCTAAATTTTAATATCTTTTCCTATAAAATTTTTATACTTTTGAATTAATGAAGCTACAAAAAATCATATTTATACTGTTTTTAAGCGTATTTGCCTATTCGGCCACTGCACAAACCGAAAGTCAGCTCAGAAGGAAAAAAGAAGCTATACAGCGTGAAATTGAACAGCTCCAAAAGAACTTGAATAAAACTGCAAATGGTAAGAAATTAACTTTACAGCAGATTAATGCAATCAATGCACAGATTCGTCTCCGTCAGGATAAGATTGGCACGATTAATTCTGAAATAAAAAACCTCGATAATCAAATCTCTCAGAACACCAATACCGTACATACATTACAAGGTCAGTTAGGTGATCTTAAAAAGGAATATGCGGGAATGATCCGTTTTGCACAAAGAAACAGAAATGCTTACGAGAAGATGATGTTTATTTTTGCCGCCAGGGATTTTAACCAGGCTTATAAAAGAATAAAATATCTGCAACAATTTAGTCAATACCGTAAAAAACAGGCTGGTTATATTGAAAATACCCAACAGGATTTAAACGGAAAAATCAAGGTGCTGGATAAAACCCTGAGAGAGAAAAGTGATTTGCTAAAAGAACAGGAGCGGGAGCGGGAGCGTTTAGGGAAAGATAAGAATCAGCAGGCAGTGGCATTGAATCAGTTAACAAAGCAAGAACGCCAATTTAAGCAAGATATCAATTCCAAGAAAAAAGAACAGGCCCAAATTAACCGGGCAATTGCTGCGGCAATTCAAAGGGCTATTGAAGAGGCCAGAAGGAAAGCAGCAGAAGAAGCACGTTTGGCAGCGGCGAAACGCGCAGCTGAAGAAAGAGCTGCTGCGGCGAAAGCAAAAGCGGAGAATAAACCAGCTCCAACCACCAGCACAGCGCCTGCTGTAAGAGCGAAAAGCACTTCAGAGTTGTTAACCGCTACACCAGAGGCAGCAAGACTTTCTGCAGGCTTTGAAAATAACAGGGGGAGACTGCCATGGCCGGTATCAACCGGAACGATTACAGAAAGGTTTGGTTTGCATAAAGTAGATCAGGCTTCATATTCAAATGATGGGGTAGATATTACCACGGCAGATGGTGCTGCGGTAAGGGCTGTATTTGCGGGTAAAGTCGTTATGGTTCAGAACATTATGGGTAGAACCGCAGTGGTGATTAACCATGGAGAATACTTTACGGTTTATCAGAATTTAAGAGGAGTGAGCGTAAGTGTGGGTAGTTCTGTTGAAACCAAGCAAACCATCGGTGCGGTAGCCAGCACGGGTGATGATGCGATACTTAAGTTCCAGATTAGAAGAGGCCAGGGCGCTTTAAATCCGGAAGCCTGGATTAGTAAATAAGAAAGTTTTAAAATGTTTATATTTGTATAAAATAGATTAGTGATGTATCAAGGAACGTTGTTAGAGTTTTTAAATATGGGTGGATCTGAGATCGTACTTATATTAGTGGTAGTTCTTTTGTTATTCGGTGGTAAAAAATTACCGGAACTGGCCCGAGGCTTAGGAAAGGGAATCAGAGAATTTAAAGATGCATCTGATGGTGTTAAACGTGAAATCCATAGAAACATCAATGCGATGGATCTGGATAAAGAAGAAGCTGAAGAGAAAGTTGCAGCTAATCAGGCTGATCAACCAGCAGCTGAAACAGCACCGGTAGAGGAGAAAGTGAATACAACAGATCATCATCCGTCAAGCACTCCCATAGATGAAAAAATTGTAACTGACAGTCAAAAAGTTTAAACAAAAAAGTTATGTTAAATACAACAATAGCAGCAATGCTTGGAACGCCAGAGATTATCATTATTGCGGTAGTGGTATTGTTATTATTTGGTGGTAAAAAAATTCCTGAACTGATGCGTGGTTTAGGTAAAGGTGTTAAAGAATTTAAGGATGGTAAGGATGGCGTTGATGGAGAACAAGTTGACCCATCGAACCGTGATAAAACCGTTTAATTGCTATAATTTTAAGTTTTGAAGAAATACAGCTCTCTAAAAGAGATCCAGGCACTCATTTCGCAAAAGCAACTTACTTTACCCGGTTTATTGGCTTATTATTTTAAGCAAATTTCAGATAATGAACACCTCAATGCATTCAATGAGGTGTTTTTTTATTCGGCAGAAGTGCAGGCGAAAGCGGTACAAGAAAAAATAGCTCAAGGTACCGCAGGTAAACTTGCCGGGATGATTATTGGTATTAAGGATAATATCTGTTATCAGGATCACATTGTTACGGCATCATCAAAAATGCTAGATGGCTTTGTGTCGCCTTATTCATCTACCGTAGTGCAACGCTTATTGCAGGAAGATGCCGTAATTATCGGTCGCTTAAATTGTGATGAGTTTGCAATGGGTGGCTCTAATGAAACCTCTTACTTCGGGCCAGCGAAAAATGCTGCAAATCCGGAATTGGTGCCAGGTGGGTCTTCTGGCGGTTCTGCTGTAGCGGTTCAGGCTGATATGTGTCTTGCTGCCCTGGGTACAGATACCGGTGGATCTGTAAGACAACCGGCAGCCTTTTGTGGGCAGATTGGTTTAAAGCCAACGTACGGACGGATATCGCGGTATGGTGTTATTGCTTATGCTTCGTCATTTGATCAGGTTGGCCCGATCACTTCATCCGTGGAAGATGCGGCATTATTGCTTCAGGTTTTAGCAGGCGCTGATGACTATGATTCTACTGTATCTTCATTAGCCGTGCCCGATTATCCTGCCCTGCTGAACGAGGAGAAAAGTCAGCGAATAGCTGTTTTGAAAGAAACTATTGATAGTGACGCGCTCGATCCTGAAATTAAGGCTGCTATTTTAAAATCTATAGCCGATCTTCAGAAGAAAGGCCACACAGTTGAATATGTATCTTTTGATCTTTTAGATTACCTCGTTCCTGCTTATTACATTTTAACCACAGCAGAAGCGTCATCAAATTTATCCAGGTACGATGGGGTACATTACGGACACCGGAATACAGATGCAAAATCGTTGACTGAGCTTTATAAGTTATCACGTGCGGAAGGTTTTGGCGAAGAGGTGAAAAAGCGTATTCTATTGGGCACATTTGTTTTGAGCGCAGGTTATTACGATGCCTATTATCAAAAAGCACAACAGGTTCGCAGGTTAATCAGAGAAAAGATGGATAACCTGTTCCAGGATTATGACTTGATTTTATCGCCGGTAGCACCAACAACTGCTTTTAAAATAGGAGATAACATGCAGGATGCATTGGTAATGTACCTTGCAGATATTTTTACTGTTTTACCTTCATTGAGCGGAAATCCGGCAATTGCCTTACCTTTAGGCAATAATGCAGCTGGCTTACCGTTAAGTATTCAATTTACAGCCAAACATTTTGAGGAAGATAAGCTCCTTGCTTTTTCTCAGGCATTTTTAAAATAAGCGTATTTTTTCTAAAATATGCACAGCGTTTTTTGTGTTGCTCCGGCCAAAACCGGAGAACATGCTGATTAATTCGGTAGGAGAACTGAAAAAAATAGCGCTGGATAAACCAAATTGCCCATGATAAAAAAAATACTTTTTAACAGTGTATGCGCCCTCATAGGTTTTGTTTCATTCTCTTCTGCCCAGCAGAAGGTGAATATTGATAGCCTTCCGAAAATACAGGATAATATTTTCATCAATACCGACCCGGTTTCGGTACCACTGATCTACGAAAACCCATTATTAATGGGCCAAAATTACATCTACAAGCTGCGGTTGGATTCTATTGCTAAAACCGTTCCCCTACCTTATAATGAATACGTTCAGCAGTATATAGACATTTATGCCAAGCGAAAAGATTTATTTGGCAAGATGATGGGCTTATCAAATTACTATTTTCCAATTTTTGATAAAGCATTAAAAGAGTTTGATATTCCGCAAGAGATTAAATACCTCACCATTGTGGAATCGCAAATGAATCCCCATGCCATTTCCAGAGTCGGCGCAACCGGTATCTGGCAGTTTATGTTTGGCACAGGTAAAGCCTACGGTTTAAAAATGGATAATTTTGTAGATGAACGCAAAGACCCTATTCAGGCCAGTTATGCGGCTGCACAATATTTCAGAGATGCTTATGAAGAACTGGGCGATTGGTTACTGGCTATTGCAGCCTATAATTGTGGCAAAGGCGCAGTAGCCCGTGCAATGATTAAGGCAGATTCGCGTGATTTCTGGGTAATCAGGCAGTTTTTGCCGAAAGAAACCAGGAATTATGTGCCGGCTTTTATTGCTGCGGTATATGTGATGAACTATTCAAACAAACATCAAATTTCACCTCAGGCCTGCAGTTTATTTCTAAAGACAGATACCGTTCAAACCAATAAGTTCGTTTCTCTTTCCGACCTGGCAAAAGCCTTAAATGTTGACGAAACAGCCCTTTTTGCACTTAATCCATCATACAAAAAACAAATTGTTAATGGTACTGATGAAGATCCAAAACGGATTGTAATGCCGAAGCTTAGGGATATTGATTATGCCGGAATTTATGAAGTGCTAAATAACACTGAGTTAGAGACAAGCATGCGTGTGGTACAGGCGAGTACAGATGATGCAAGAGACCTGCGAAAATTAAAAGTTACTAAACATATATCCAGCAATTCGGTAGTGCTACATAAGGTTACTGCGGGGCAATCGCTCACCACCGTTGCCAATAAATATGGTGTTGAAGTGCAGGATTTAAGGGTATGGAACGGACTGAAAAGCAAGGCCCTTGTGCCTGGCCAAAACCTTAAAATCTTCGCTAAAAATGTGAGTCGCTTAAAACCGTCCGTTTCTTTCCTGAAATACACGGTAAAATCTGGCGATACCTTATCTGAAATCGCTGAGAAATTTAATGGCGCCACGGTTCAAAGTATCAAACGGGATAATAAGTTATCCAAGGCAGGCTTGCACGCAGGAATGATTCTAAAGATCAGCAAAGGATAGTTGGTAGGGATCTACTTAATTTCATTATAAACTGATAAAAGTATATTGCCCCTTCCAAATAACAGGGCAATATATTTGAATTACCAATCAAAAAAGGGCTGCATTGCCTAACTTCTTTCCTGAGGCTCCGCATTAAATATAGCGCTCTTTCTAATTTGGTAATTGTTCAAATTGAACAAAATAAATAGCGCTCTGATTTCTTATTCTTTAAATTGTCATCATCATGGTTTTGTCTGTCCAGTAGCGGAGTATAACCCTGAGTGTTGATTTGGTACGACTAATTTTGCTTACATTATGTTTTCTGCCTGATAAAAGAATCGTACCTTTGCCCCGTCACTAATAAGTTACTTAATGAGTAATATCAATAGAAAGCAAGATGCGCTCGATTACCACTCGCAAGGGCGGCCAGGAAAAATACAGGTAGTTCCTACAAAACCAACAACTTCACAACGTGATTTAACCATGGCTTACTCGCCTGGTGTTGCAGAACCTTGTTTAAAAATAGCAGAAAATACTGATGACGTTTACAAGTATACCGCAAAAGGGAATCTTGTTGCTGTAATTAGTAACGGAACCGCCGTTTTAGGGTTGGGAAATATTGGGCCTGAGGCCAGCAAACCAGTGATGGAAGGTAAAGGTTTATTGTTTAAAATCTTTGCCGATATCGATGTATTCGATTTAGAACTGGATACCAAAAACATAGACGATTTTGTAAAAATTGTTAAAGCTTTGGAACCAACCTTTGGAGGGGTTAACCTCGAGGATATTAAAGCGCCGGAGTGTTTTGAAATAGAAACCCGCTTAAAGCAGGAAATGAATATTCCTGTGATGCACGATGATCAGCACGGAACGGCTATTATTTCTGGCGCAGCATTATTGAATGCCTGCGAAATTCAGAAAAAGAAAATCGACAAAATTAAGGTAGTGGTAAGCGGGGCAGGTGCGGCAGCCGTTTCCTGTTCAAAAATGTACCTTTCACTTGGTGTAAAGAAAGAGAATCTGGTAATGTTTGACATTAACGGATTGATTAATACAGAACGTACCGATCTGGATGATATGCGGATGTATTTCGCAACCAGCAGAAAAGATATTGGTACCATAGGCGAGGCTATGAAAGGCGCAGACGTTTTTATCGGTCTATCTGCAGGAAACGTGATCCAGCCAGAAATGCTGGTTGGAATGGCAAAAAACCCGATTGTTTTTGCAATGGCTAATCCCAACCCGGAGATTGCTTATGAGTTGGCCATTAAAACCCGTAAGGATCTGATTATGGCAACTGGTCGTTCTGATTATCCAAACCAGGTGAACAATGTATTAGGTTTCCCTTATATTTTCCGTGGTGCGCTGGATGTTCGTGCAACCACCATTAATGAGGCCATGAAAATTGCAGCTGTGAAAGCAATTGCTGAATTGGCTAAAAGATCAGTTCCTGAGGCTGTTAACCTTGCCTATAATGCGCGTAACCTGAAATTTGGAAGGGATTATATTATTCCGAAACCAGTAGATTTTAGGTTAATTACAGAGGTTTCCATCGCGGTAGCAAGAGCTGCTATAGAAAGTGGTGTTGCTCGTAAAGTAATTACCGACTGGGATGCGTATTCTGAGGAGTTAAGGAAGCGTTTAGGTTTGGATGATGCCATTATGCGCTCTATTACCACCAAAGCCAAAACTGATCCTAAACGCGTGGTGTTTGCAGAGGCTGATAATTATAAGATTTTAAAAGCTGCTCAAATTGTTAAAGATGAAAATATCGCAATTCCGATATTACTGGGGAACAGAGAAAAAATTCAGGCGATTATTGATGAACATGCGCTTGAATTAGACGGTGTTGAGATCATCGATCAGATGCAAAATCCAGCTAAAACGAAACAATATGCCGCGGCATTATACAAAAAAAGACAACGTAAAGGAGTATCTATAAATGATGCCACTAAGCTGTTGAGAGACCGTAACTATTATGGTGCATCGATGGTTGAGTTTGGTGAAGCAGATGCTATGATTTCTGGTTTAACAAAAAATTATGGCGATACCATTAAACCTGCATTGCAGGTGATAGGCGTTGAGCCGGGCGTGAAACGTGTGGCTGGTATGTACATGATGATGACCAAAAAAGGTCCGGTGTTTTTTGGTGATACTACCGTGAATGTAGATCCGACGGCGGAGGAGCTGGTAGATATTACTTTGCTGCTGGATAAATCGGTAAAACAGTTCAATATAAAGCCTAGAATTGCTTTATTATCATATTCTAACTTCGGTTCGAATGATGGGGTAACGCCAAATAAGGTAAGAGAGACAGTTAAAATACTCCATAAAAATTACCCCGAAGTGGTGGTAGATGGCGAGATGCAAGGCAATTTCGCGATCAACAATGAACTCTTGAAAGATAATTTCCCGTTCAGTACGCTAGCAGATGGGCCTGCAAATACACTGGTTTTTCCTAATCTGGAATCAGGAAACATTGCTTATAAACTTTTGCAAGAGCTCGGTGGAGCAGAAGCTGTCGGGCCAATTTTATTAGGTTTGAATAAGCCTGTTCATATTGTTCAGTTAGGAAGTTCGGTGAGAGAGATCGTAAATATGGTTACTATTGCAGTAGTGGATGTTCAGGCAAAAGAAGAAATTGCTGAAACATTAAAACGAAAAGGTATATTTACAAAAACAACTAAGAAGTAATACTCCATGTACGCCTATATTGATGGTAAATTAACATACAAAAACCCAGCGTTTGTTGTGGTTGAAGCCGGTGGTATAGGCTATCATATAAATATTTCATTAAATACTTACAGTGCTTTGGGAGATGCAGAAAGGTGTAAACTCTACACCTGGCTCTATGTAAAAGAAGATGCACATACCTTATACGGGTTCGCCGATGAGGGCGAACGCCGTTTATTCTTACATTTAATCTCTGTATCGGGAATAGGCCCCAATACGGGTAGAATGATTTTGTCTTCCATAACACCTGAAGAAATTCAAACAGCAATTGTTAAAGCAGATTTGCCACTTATCCAAAGGATAAAAGGCCTGGGTGCCAAGACCGCACAACGCCTGGTGCTGGAGCTACAAGATAAATTAAAAAAAGAGGGAGTAGATTCGTTAATTTCTATGCCCCAGCATAATACCGTCAAGGATGAGGCATTATCTGCATTGGTCATGCTCGGATTTGCCAAACAAACTGCTGAAAAAACCCTCGACCAAATATTAAAAGTAACAGAAGGAACACTTTCAGTGGAGCAACTAATTAAACAAGCTTTAAAAAAATTATAGATCTTAACGCCTTTGAAGAGACTATCTACACTCTTATTTCTCATCCCTATTTTCCTGATTGCTCCCAAAAACGTCTTCTCACAAGTGGTTCAGAGCAAAGCAGATACTGCTTTGTCTAAGAATAATTTCGGTTTAAAGGAAAAACAGCGACTGGGTATCAGTTCTTTACGTAGTCCGTTTTATCCAATACCGAACAATGTGAGGCAGGTGGTGGAATATGATGCAAAAAATAAACGGTACATCGTAAAAGAATTAATAGGTGATAGATATGTTACGCAAACTCAATATTTAACCATTGATGAGTATTCACGATTGGTTAATAGTGAAATAAAGCGTGGCAACTGGCGTAATATTTCTAATGCAGAGGTTGGTGACTATAGAAATACAGGTATTATTCCAAAAATTCAGGTTAACAGCAAAGCGTTTGAGAAGCTTTTTGGTGGAACAACCATCGATATTCAGCCTCGCGGTGAAGCCGAACTTACCTTTTTAGGACGTAGAAATAAGAATGAAAATCCTTTATTTAATGAGCGGCAAAGGGTGCAAACCAATTTTGATTTCAATCAGAGAATTCAAATGGACCTGGTCGGGAACATTGGTACAAAGCTTAAGATAAAAAGTAATTACAATACAGAAGCACAGTTTGATTTCGAAAATCAAATTAAGTTAGATTATACTGGCGGCGCTGATGATATCATTAAAAAGATAGAAGCTGGTAATGTGAGTTTACCATTAAATACCAGTTTAATTACCGGTACACAGGCATTATTCGGGATTAAAACCCAACTACAATTCGGAAAACTGAATGTAACGAGTGTTTATACCCAACAGAAATCAGAGTCACGCGAACTTCGGATTACCAACGGTGCACAACAAAACGAATTTGCTGTTACTGCAGATAATTATGAAGCCAATAAACATTATTTTCTGGCACAGTATTTCCGCAATAACTATAACCGGCATTTGGCCAATGCGCCCATTATTACCTCGCCGATTCAGATCACAAAAATTGAGGTATGGATTACCAATAAGGCTGGAAATACCACCGACTCGAGAGACATCCTGGGTTTCCTGAACTTAGGCGAAAATCAGCCGTTTAATCCAGGTGCGATTGCCGGCGGGGGTTCAGCATTGCCAGCGGGTACAACGGCAACAGGGTTTCCGCAGCAATCTAATAATTTATTGGCAAGCTTACCAGCTGATGCCAGGTTTACCAATTCAAATTCGATTATACCCTTTTTTCAAGCTAACGGCGCTACAGACCAGTATGCGAAACTAACCTATGCCAGAAAATTAACCGAACGCGAGTTTACTTTTCAACCGCAATTAGGTTATATCTCCCTGAATAATCCGCTCAATGCAGATGAGGTTTTGGCAGTAGCTTATCGCTATACCTATAATGGAGTGGAGTATCAGGTGGGTGAATTTTCTACTGATGTAACTTTTGATGCTGCAAATCCAAAAGTGCTTTTCGCAAAATTGCTAAAGAATGAAACCACGAAAATCAATCTCCCAACCTGGGATTTGATGATGAAGAACATTTATTCCATAGGCGGTTATCAGATTAGTCCGTTGAATTTTAAACTGGATGTATTTAGGATTGATAATGAGACCGGGGTAGAAAAGCCGATCATGACAGAGGGGCAGAATACCGCTAACAAACAGTGGATCTCTTTAGTTGAATTTGACAGGTTAAATCAGCAAAACGAAAAAAAGCCAGATGGGATCTTTGATTTTGTAGCCGCTAACAATGCTTTTGGTTCCTATTTTTCTAACAGTTCTACAGCAAACAGTACCTTCGGATCTAACTTATCATTAAGTGGATTGGCAGCCTTAATTAACAACACCAATACCGGATATATTACAATTGATCCTGCGAACGGCCGGATTATCTTTCCTATTGTAGAACCATTTGGTCAGGACCTGGCAAGCAAATTCGCACCCGGCGAACAGGCTTTGATTGATAAATACACCTTCACCGCGCTTTATGATTCCACGCAGTTGATTGCCAAGCAGCTGTTTCAGAATAAAAACAGGTATGTTATTAAAGGACATTATCAATCGGAGATTTCTTCAGAGTTCAGTTTAAATGCAATTAATGTTCCGGAAGGATCTGTAAAAGTTTTCGCAGGTACTATGCCTTTACAAGAAGGAGTAGATTTTACAGTAGATTATCAGGGTGGCAGGGTTAGTATCATCAATCAGGCATTGTTAACATCCGGTCAGCCGATTCGAATTACCACTGAAAATAATGAGCTTTTTGGTTTGCAGCAAAGGTCGTTGTTCGGAACACGTTTAGATTACAGGCTGAATAATAAGCTGAATCTTGGCGGTACGTTTATGAATTTAACGGAGAAACCACTTACGCAAAAAGTAAATATTGGCGAGGAACCAATTTCCAATACCATTTGGGGCGCAGATATTAACTATACTTCATCTTCGAGGTTTTTAACCAAACTGGTTGATAAACTCCCTTTCCTTTCTACTAAAGCACCATCGAGTGTTAATTTTTATGGTGAATTTGCGCAACTGGTTCCGGGCCATCCGCGGGCATTAAATTTTGCAGGTAGCCGAAGTGGAGTAAGTTATCTTGACGATTTTGAAGCATCCAGATCCGTAATAGATTTGAAGAGTGCAATATCCTGGCAGTTATCGGGTACGCCTCAGGATTTTCCCGAATCGCAATTGTTAAACGACCTTACTTATGGTTATAACCGGGCGAGAATTGCTTATTACAATATCGATCCGACTTTCTATAACTCGAATGCAACCACTACGCCAACCAATATCAGAAACAACAGAAATGAACTTTCTAATCACTATGTGAGGCAGGTAATTGAACAGGAAGTTTTTCCATTTAAAGAAACTGCTACCGGCCAGGCTTTAAACATTACTACTTTGGATGTTGCCTATTACCCAACTGTTCGCGGACCTTACAATTATGCTACTACTGGTTTTTCGGCTGATGGCAAGTTAACCAATCCAAGACAGCGTTGGGGTGGTTTCCAGCGGAAAATTGAAACAAACGATTTTGAAGCTTTGAATGTTGGCTTTATTGAGTTTTGGGTACTGGATCCATTTATCTACAACAGAAATTCGCAGGGTGGTGATATTTATTTCAATTTAGGGAATATCTCTGAAGACATTTTGAAAGATGGAAGAAAATCGCTTGAAAATGGATTGCCAGCCACAGATGATGGCTCTAAGTATGAAGAAACAGCCTGGGGACGCGTTCCAAGATTACAACCCATAATTCAGGCTTTTGATAATGACCCGGATGCAAGACGCGCACAAGATGTTGGTTTAGATGGTTTATCAGATGCCAATGAAAAGACAAAATTCGCTGCAGCCATTAATCAAATCAAATCTCAGTTAAATGCAACTGCTGCAGCAGAGATTGATACCGATCCATCATCCGATAATTATTCTTATTTCAGAGGTCCGGCTTTAGACCAGGTTAATGCCGGGATCTTAAAACGTTATGAGCGATACAACGGACCAGAAGGGAATTCGAAAACATCTCAGCAATCGCAGGCGGAGTTAGGGATAGAAAATTCTGCCTCAACCTCACTCCCCGATGGTGAAGATATTAACCGCGATAATAACATGACGCAAAGCGATGAATATTATCAGTACAAGGTAAGTATGAGACCTGGGATGGATGTTGGTCAAACGCCATTTATTACGGATAAAGTAACCTCGCAGGTGAGATTGGCAAATGGAAATTCACAAGCGGTAACCTGGTATCAATTCAGGATTCCTATTACGCAATATGAGAAAAAAGTGGGTAACATTCAGGATTTCAAATCAATCCGTTTTTTCAGAATGTTTATGACCAACTTCGCAGATACTGCCATCATGCGTTTTGCAAAACTGCAATTGATTAGGGGAGAATGGAGAGAATTTAACGCTAAAAATACTGCCGACCAGGTAATCGTTGATCCAAGTTTACCCGCATTAACGCCTGATAATTCTACAGTTGAAGTATCAACTGTAAACATTGAAGAAAATGGGAAGAGAAGTCCAATTCCTTATGTAACGCCTCCAGGTATTCTTCGGGAGCGTGACTTTAGTAATTACCGCGGTGATACCCGTTTGAATGAACAATCTTTATCGGTTACGGTAAAAAATCTTCGTGATGGTTATGGCCGGGCCGCATTTAAAACGGCTTACAGCGATTTCCGTTCTTATAAACACCTGGAAATGTTTGTGCATGCAGAGGCCATTAATAATCAGTTGCTAAGCGACCGAGATTTGAGTGCTTTTTTAAGAATTGGAACGGATAATCAGGATAATTACTACGAATACTTAATGCCTTTGAAGATTACTACTCCGGGCACCAGTGATCCTGACGCCATTTGGCCGGAAGCAAACCGGATGGATATCAATTTAACTTTATTCCAAAATGCCAAACTTGCCAGAAATGTGGCAAAGCAAGCGAACGGACAACCATGGCCAATCAATGTACCTTTTACTTTTACCGATGGTGATCGCACAATTATTGTAAAGGGCCAACCCGATATGAGTAAAGTGCGGGTGTATATGCTCGGGGTAAAAAATCCGCTGCGCAATCTCAATACGACTGAAGCTGATGATGGGATTGAAAAAAATGTGCTGGTTTGGTTTAATGAACTCCGCTTAACTGAGTTTGATGAAAGAGGGGGGTGGGCAGCCACTGCCAGATTAAATTTAAAACTGGCAGATTTTGCGGATGTGAATATTTCCGGCAGTAAATCAACCATTGGTTTTGGTACAATAGATTCGAAGGTAAGCGAGCGTAACCGTGCTGACAATGTTTTATTAGATGTTTCTTCTGCTGTGGAGCTGGGTAAATTTTTACCGCAGAAATCTGGGGTGAAAATTCCAATGTTTGTCAATTACTCTAAGCAAGTTTCTACGCCGCAATACAATCCAAGAACCCCAGACATAGAATTGAAAAATGCTTTAGATCAATCAACCAAAGCAGAAAAAGATTCGATATTGAATTTTGCACAAGACTATACTGTACGCAGGGGAATTAACTTCACCAATGTGCGTAAAGAAAGAACGAATAACAGCAAACCTGTTCGGCTTTGGGATATTGAGAACTTTGCAGCCAGTTATGCTTTTACACAATATGACCATAGGGATTTTATCAATCAAAGCAGTATTCAAAATACCTACCGGGCTTCCTTACAATATAGCTATGCGAAAGAGGCCAAAACATATGCCCCTTTCGAGAAAATTATTAAATCAAATATGCTAGCCATACTGAAGGATTTTAACTTTAGTATTTTTCCCAGTGCCATCAACTTCAGAATTGATGTAGACCGGCTATATTCTGAAAATACGTTGAGAAATAATGATCCTAATAATTCAATTCCAATATTCCAGAATGGCTTCGGAACAACTTTTAATAAGAATTTCAGGATGAGTAGAATCTACGGAATTGCATGGAATTTAACGCGTTCACTGCAACTGGATTTTAATGCTACGAATTACTCTATTATTGACGAACCGGATGGACGAATCGATGGAATGAAACGAGACACCGTTTGGCAAAACTTAAAGAAGTTAGGGCGCACAACAGATTATAACCACAACCTGAATGTTACCTATACTTTGCCCATTGATAAAATACCAGGTCTTAATTGGGTAACGGTAAAAACCAGGTATGGGACAAATTTTAACTGGCAAACGGAGCCTTTATCAACGCTTTTGGATCCAAATATCAATTTAGGAAATACGGTTCAAAACAGCAGGAATATTCAGGTTAATCCAACCTTAAATTTAGCTACCTTATATAATAAATTCGGTTTCATCAGAAATGCGGGTAATAGTGAGGAGACGGGAGATAAGCTTAAGAATTTCTTCGTCAACTTACTTACCAGTGTAAAAAATGTGAGTGCCAATTATGTGCAGACAAAAGGGATTTTCTTACCAGGATACTTGCCTAATACCAAATATTTCGGTATTGATAATGTAACCGGAGCACCTGGCTTAGGCTTTGCATTTGGAAGTCAGCGAGACATTAGAGACATGGCCCTAAACAATGGTTGGTTAACTACAGATACCTTGCAAACGCAGTTATATGTAAATACCCTTCGCGAAGATTTACAGTTTACCGGACAGATAGAGCCTTTCCGTGATTTAAGAATTACCATTCGGGCAAACAAATCACAAACCAGAAATTTCTCCTCAAATTACAGGTATGTGGCCAGCGTTGCTTCTTTTGAAAACTTAAGTGCAATTACCACGGGAGATTATAGCATTTCATACATTGCCCTGGGTACCGCATTCAAAGAGAAAAATTCAAGTGTTATTTCTTCTTTATTTAATCAGTTTATGGCCAATCGGATTATCATTTCCAGAAGGTTAGGTACGCAGAATCCAAATTCAGCAGGAGTGGCGGGTGGTTATTCAGATGGTTATGGCAAAGAAAGTCAGGATGTCATTATCTCTGCTTTTATGGCTGCATACGCGGGTAAAGATCCAGGTAAAATGAGCATGAATTCTTTCCCGAGAATTCCACTTCCAAACTGGACTTTAACTTATAATGGTTTAACCAAAATTGCGTTCGTTGCAGATCATTTTTCGTCTATTGATATCAGACATGGTTATCGCTCTGCATACAACATTAATGGTTTCAACTCTTTGTTGAGGTACCAGGAAAGCAATGGTTCTTCTGTAAACAGAGATGCCAATAATAACTTCCTGCCGGAGTTTCAGTTTGCGCAGGTAACTGTATCAGAATATTTTTCTCCTTTAGTTGGAGTAGATACCAGGTTCAAAAATAACCTGAGCGCTACTTTTGAACTGAACCGATCGCGTTTGCTGGGTTTGAGTTTAGCGAACAGCCAGCTGGCACAACTTTCTGAAAATAATGTGGTTTTAGGGATGGGCTATAGAACAAATAAATTCCGGTTTCCTTTCGGCTGGTTTAAAAGTTTGAAAATGGATAACAATATGGATTTCAAGCTGGATGTTGCCATCCGTGATAATAAAACCGTTATTTACAGGGCTGATGTGGAGGAGGCTGAAATTTCATCAGGAGCAAAGAACATTACCTTAAGACCAAGTGTGGATTATGTATTGAACCAGAAATTTAACGTGAAGCTATTCTACGATTCCAATATCACAAAGCCTTACACTTCGCAAACGTTTAATACCTCTTTCAGTAATTTTGGTTTCAGTTTAAGGTTTACGCTGAATTAAGAATTTCGGTATAGAATAGCGAATAACACTTCAACATTCCAACATAATATTTAACTTTGCCTAAACTAATTTAAAATACATGAACTTTCCATCAGAATTAAAATATACCAAAGACCACGAATGGGTTAAGGTTGAGGGTAACGAAGCTTTCATCGGCATTACAGATTTCGCGCAACGCGAATTAGGTGATATCGTTTATGTTGATATCAACTCAGTTGGTGATGAAGTGGCAAGAGAAGAAGTTTTCGGTACTGTTGAGGCTGTAAAAACGGTTTCTGATTTATTTATGCCGGTAACGGGTACTGTACTGGAAATTAATTCAGACCTGAATGATAATCCTGAACTTGTAAATTCTGATCCTTATGGAAAAGGCTGGATGGTGAAAGTGTCACTGTCAGAACTTGCAGAAATTGAAGATTTATTAACTGCTGATGCTTATCAGGCATTGGTTGGCGCTTAATCTCATTATATTTTGTACAAAGCACTGAAACGGCAAAAATGGGCCATATTCTGGACGCTTATCATTTTAGTGCTTTGTAACATAAAGTTGCCTGAGTCTAATGGTCCGGGGTTCTTTTTTGTAGGATTTGATAAGATGACCCATTTGGGTTTTTTCTTCGTACTTTCTGTTTTTCTGTTCTATGGAAAAATAAAATACCAGCATAGCTATGGATTTAGAACATTAACGATATTCAAAATCCTTTTAATTAATTTTATTATCGGGGGAGCCATAGAACTCTTACAATGGAAGGTATTTACTTATCGCTCTGCAGAGTGGTGGGACCTCGCTTGTGATATGATTGGTGCACTAATGGCTGTTTTTAGCTATATCTTACTGCATAAATTAAATTTCGATGAAAAAAATAATTAGTTCAGTATTTATAATGATCACCTTATTCTTGAGCGGTTGCAGCATTTTTAAAAAAGATTGCAACTGCCCAAAAGTTTATTACAAAAGTTACCCATCCCAACATAGGTAGCCAAATATTATCATCCCAAATGATATAGCAGTGGCGTTCGAATCGCTGTATTTAAAATGTTACCAAGCATTTAACAATCGATAACAAACCTTTAAGCTTTAGCCTAGTCTGATAGCTTAGTTTTGTATTATCATATCTAAATTTTTTTAATGAAAAGGAACGTTCAAAGGGCAATTATCATTGTTCTTATTTTTTGTAGCTACATCGCTCAGGCACAGAATCCGGGTTCGATAAACGGGAAAGTTATCAATGCTAAAGATAAGCAGCCTGTGGACTTCGCCACCATTGCGGTGAGAAATCTCAAAGATTCTGTTGTGGTAGCATCAGGCCAAACAGCGCCAGACGGAACGTTTACTTTTAAAGCCATCGCACCCGGAAAATATAGAATTTACGCCGCTTTTTTAGGTTTAAAGACGGCTACAAAAGATGTTGAAGTAACAAAAGCTGCTGTTAATGCGGGCGAAATTGCTATGACAGATGATGGGGTGGATCTAAATACCGTAAACGTTACCGCGAGCATTCCGGTCGTGGTAAAAACTGACACCTTAGAATTTGATGCAAAAACCATCAAGGTTAGGGAAAATGCTGTTGTGGAAGATGTATTGAAAAAACTTCCCGGTGTTGAAGTTGCTAAAGATGGGAGCATTAAAGCGCAGGGTGAAACCGTTACCAAAGTGAAGGTAGATGGGAAAGAATTCTTTGGAACAGATCCTCTACTGGCAACGAAGAACCTGCCGGCTGATATGGTCGATAAAATCCAGGTGATTGATGAGCAATCAGAGCAATCTCAATTCTCTGGTGTGGATGATGGTTCAAGAACGAAGATTCTGAATATCACGACCAAAGCCGGAATGAAAAAGGGGTACTTCGGGAATAGTACTGTTGGCTATGGTACTCAGGATAGATATGATGCAAGTATCAATGTAAACAAATTTGATAACGACCAGCAGTTTAGTGTGATCGGGCAGTTTAATAATGTAAACAAGCAAAACTTTGGGCAGGGAAATGGTGCAGGTAATGGTTTTGGTGGAGGTGGCCGTGGCAACTTTGGCGGCGGCGGAAGTGGTGCGGGAAGTGGCGGAATCACGAATACTAACGCGGGCGGGATAAATTTTGCTGATACCTATAAAGACGGAACACAAATTCAAGGCAGTTATTTTTTCAACCGATCTGATGTTTCCAATCAGCAACAGAGTTTTACACAAAACTTTTTAGGCAATAGCATTACAACAGTAGCCAACAACGCTGATAACAATACGGACCGGATCAATCATAGATTTAATTTCATGATTGATACCAAGCTGGACTCTTCAACAACCATCAAAATTCAGCCGAACGTCTCTTATACTCAAAGTGATGCAACAAACCTCAGTAATTATGACAGAAACTTGCTGGCATCTCAAACGACAGGCTTGCAACGTTTTATTAGTGGTAGCTCAACACCAAACATCACCAACAATTTATTGGTCAGAAAGAAATTCAAAAGAAGGGGAAGAACGCTGTCACTTAATGTTAATACATCGATCAACAATAATGATGCAGATAACTATAATTATATATCAGAAGCAAATACAATTAATAGCGTAGTAACGAATACCCTTACCGATCAGTTAAACAAAGTTAATACCAATTCAATAAACAATACTTCCAGATTGGTTTATACAGAACCACTTTCTAAAACTACAAGCTTAGAATTTAATTATCAGAATGGTTATAACCACGATAATCAAGGTCGGCAGGTATTGGATTTTAATTCGGCCAGCGGTCAATACGATTTAGTTAATTTTGATTATACCAATACCTACGAAAATCAAACGTTAACCAATGCCGGAGGCGTAAGCTTTACCACTAATGAAAAAAAATATAACTGGAACATTGGTGTAGCGGCCCAGCAAACCAACCGCGTAAACTCTAACCTCACTACAGGATTAGTTCGCACGCAGAATTTCATCAACTTAACGCCTTCCGCAAACTTTAGATACAATTTTAGTAACTCCAGGAGGTTGAATATTCGATACAGGGGGAACACACAACAACCAAGTATCAGCCAGATTCAGCCGATTCCGGACAATACCAATACACAGAGTGTTTTTATTGGTAATCCTGGATTGAAACCAGCATTTAACAATACCTTAAATATCAATTATAACAATTTTGACTTTGCAAAAAGCAGAATGTTCTTCGCTTTCCTGAGCTTAAGTCAGACTTTTAATGCCATTGGAAACAGTAGTCAGCTGATTACCGATCGTAATGATGAAAACTTTGGTAAAATAAGAACCACTTATGTGAACGTTGATGGAGTTTATTCTGGAAATGGAAGTGTGAATTTCGGGGTGCCGATTTTGCCGGAAAGAAAATTAACTTTAAATGCATCATTAAATGCAAACTATAACCGTAATGTGAATTTCACAACAGGCAATGACAATCCGAATGATTTGGTAAGAAATGTTACAAATTCAATCGGAATTACCAACAGATACAATTTTGTAACCAACTTTGATAAGTTCGATTTAACCGGTGGAATCTCCGGTACGTACAATAGGGCAACCTATTCTGCCCAACCAAATGCCACAACTAACTTTTACACCTGGAACCCAAGCTTTGATGTGAGCTACGTATTTCCTGGTAACATCCGCCTGGCTGTAGATTTAGATTATATTAAAAATACCGGCAGGGGAGAAGGATTTAATACGCAGTTTACCTTAGTTAACTCCTACATCAGTCGTCAGTTTTTTAAAAACAGGGGAACTTTCAAAATTGCAGTAAATGATGCTTTTAATCAAAACCAGGGGATTAGCAGGACAGCAACAAACAATACCATCACCGATTTAAATTACAATGTGTTGAAAAGATACTATATGTTTTCGTTCACTTATTCGCTTACCCGAATTGGAGGAAGAAATATGAGTGGCGATATGCAGATGCCTACACCAGGACAGGGTGGAGGACAACGCATGAGGATGTAAAATCGATTAGTTAATTTTTAAAGGCTCGTGTAAAAACGGGCCTTTTCGTTTAGTAAGGAATTAATAAATGTCTAACTAACGTTTATGTATTTCATTTGTTACCTGATACAAATAAACCATTAAAGTGCAGAATAGTCTTTAAGTTTAAAGTCAGAAAACTAACCGAATGAAACATCTTTTTACGCTGCTTATTCTTTTATCATGCTTCATCACTTATGCTCAACAAACCGGAACGGTCAGTGGCCGTGTTCTGCAGTCTAAAGATAAACGACCACTTGATTATGCCTCTGTAGCCATTAAAAATCTTGCCGATTCTTCTACTGTTGGCGCGATGAATACCGGTGAAGACGGTACATTTAGTTTTAAAGGCCTTAAGCCAGGATCATACCGGATCTATGCAGCCTTTCTCGGATTAAAGAATACGAATAAAGACTTTACTATTTCTGCAGGGCAGCCAGGCATAAATATTGGCGATATTATATTGGAAGGTGGAGCCATAGATCTTCAGACTGTAGAAATTAAAGCCGAGATTCCGCCGATTGTGGTGAAGCAGGATACGTTGGAATTCAATGCCAATTCGTTTAAAGTAGTAGAGAATGCAGTAGTAGAAGATTTACTTAAAAAGCTTCCGGGGGTAGAAGTTGATAAAGCTGGAACAATAAAGGCACAGGGAGAAACCATCACAAAAATCAGGGTGGATGGTAAAGAGTTTTTCGGTAATGATCCGCTGCTGGCTACCAAGAATCTTCCGGCAGATATGATCGATAAGATTCAGGTCATTGATGAACTTTCGGATCAGGCACAATTTACAGGGATAGATGATGGTTCCAGAACAAAAATCATTAACATCACTACCCGGAAAGATAAGAAGAATGGCTACTTCGGCAATACCACAGCAGGTTATGGCTCCGATAAACGATATGATGTTAACGCCAATGTAAATCATTTTAATCAGGATAGAAAACTGAGTGTGATTGCCCAGTTTAACAATGTAAACAAACAGAATTTTGGTGGAGGCCTGGGTGGTGGAAACGGAGGTGGTAATGGCGGCAGAGGTGGAATTACGGAAACCAATGCTGCGGGTTTCAACTTCAATGACACTTATACAGATCAGACAGAGGTAAGCTTTAATTACTTCGTCAACAAATCAGATAATCTAATTCTCAGAAATAGTTTAACGCAAAATCTTTTAGGCGATGTAACCACTATTTTTAATAATGATCAAACTAATCATGCAGACCGTTTAAACCATCGGCTGAATTTTATGGTAGATACCAAACTGGATTCGTTAACGTCGCTCCGCATCCAACCCAATCTAAGTTATACCAGCAACAGCGGTTTAAATAGGAGTATTTATACCCGCGATTACGATACTTACACCATTAACGGTACCCAAAATTTAAGCAACAACAATACTTCGCCCGCTGTAAGCAACAATATTCTTTTTCGAAAAAAGTTTATGAAAAGAGGAAGAACACTATCATTAAATTTAAATACCAATATCAATAACAACGATGCTGATAATTACAATCGGAACAATGAAACCCGAACGGAGGGCGGCTTAACCACGCAAAAAATAACCGATCAGTTAAATGATCAGGAAAGTGAGTCGATTAATCAGAATACAAGATTAGTATATACTGAGCCTCTTGATAAAACATTAAGCCTGGAATTTAATTATCAAAATGGCTATAATCATAATAAATCTAATCGGTTTACTTATGATTTTAACCCTGCAACATTGCAATATGATTTGCTTGATACTACCTTTAGTAATGCTTATGAAAACACTATTCTAATCAATACTGCGGGCTTCAGCTTTAATAAGAACGGAAAAAAATACAATTGGAATGCGGGGATGGCGGTGCAGAATACAGACCGAACCAATGACAATATTACCCGGGGATTTATACTGAAACAGAACGTTTTCAATTATACGCCCTCAGCAATGTTTCGGTATAACTTTAGTAACAGTAAAAGATTTGTGATTAATTACCGTGGTACTACGAATCAACCAACAATACAACAATTACAACCCATTCGAAATAATACCAATACGCAAAATATCCCGGTCGGAAATCCTGATTTAAAACCTGAGTTTAACAACAACCTTCGACTCGCATTTAATACTTTTACCGTTGGTAAAAACAGATCTCTGTTTATCAACGTTAACCTCACACAAACTTCAAACAAGATTGCCAATAGCAGTAGTTTAATAGAAAGTGGCCCCGATCAGGGAAAATTAGCCATCCTCCCGGTAAACGTAAGTGGCGTTTATGCCGGCTCTTTAAATTCATCGATTAGCCTCCCGCTAATGGCAGAGAATAGACTGAATTTTCACATCAACATTGGCGGTAATTACAATCGGGATGTCAACTTTACCAACTCTCTAAAAAACATAACAAATAGTTGGGTGCTAAGTAATGGATACCGTTTGGTGTCAAATCTCGATCGCCTGGATTTAACAGCAGGCATAAATGGGTCAATTAATCGTGCTACCTATTCCGTGCAGCCAAATTCCAATACCCGCTTTTACACGTTTAGTCCGAATGTGAGTGTGAGCTATTTGTTTCCCGGCGATATCCGTTGGGCGATTGATGTAGATTATAATCAGAATACCGGAAGGGGAGAGGCATTTGATACTCGATTTACCTTATTGAATTCTTATATGAGTAAACAGTTTTTTAAAAATCGGGGGACGCTTAAGGCAGCTGTTAATGATTTGTTGAATGAAAATCAGGGAATCAGCAGAACCGCAGATAACAATACCATACGGGATGAGCGCTACAATGTGTTGCAACGCTATTTTATGTTCTCCTTCACCTATTCTTTAAACAGAATGGGTGGTAAAAATCGAATCAGCGAAAAAGGTGAAGGTGGAAGACGTAACCGTGGAGGTGAAGGCTTTGGCAGAGGAAGATCAGGAAATTAATCATGGGTTAGTCAAACCTGGTTTTCAGCATCAAGATACCATTCATCTATTTGGAATAAATCTAAAGAAAGGCTAACTTGCACCTGATTTAGCACATGAACCCAAAAGGATTGAGATAGTATTTTAATCGTGGAGGCTCATCTGAGCATAAAACAAATACAGATGAAACTTTCAAATTTAAAAGTCGGAGAAAAAGGAACAATCATTTCATTTACAGACCTTGATCTTTCTGTAAAATTGATGGAAATGGGTTGTTTGCCAGGTGAAGTTGTTGAGGTTGAGCGCTTTGCTCCGCTTGGCGACCCAATGGCGATTCGTGTTGCTGGTTATCAGCTTTGCTTACGTAAAAGTGAAGCCGATGTCGTTATCATCAATAAATAAGCTGGTTTGGATATTAAAGTTGCGTTAGTTGGTAATCCCAATACAGGTAAGTCTACTCTGTTTAATCGCTTAACGGGATTAAATCAAAAAATTGGAAACTTTCCGGGGATTACGGTAGATAAGAAAACAGGTTTTATGAAACTTGCCAATGGCAAGGGTGCAGAAGTAATTGATTTACCGGGAACCTATAGCTTGTACCCAAAAAGCGCTGATGAAAGTATCGTTTTTCAGGTTTTGGCTGATGAGCATAATAATAGTTATCCTGATGTAATTGTACTGGTAGTTGATGCATCTAACCTTAAGCGTAACATGCTTTTGTATTCGCAGGTTGCAGATTTGGGAATTCCGATGGTACTGGCGTTGAACATGGTTGATCTTTCCGAAAAACAAGGGATTAATATTGACTTAAATAAACTCGCTCAAAAATTGGGTGTGCAGGTGGTTTCAATTTCTGCACGGAATAATATTGGGATTGATAAACTTAAAAATGCAATCTCCAATACCAATAAAATTGCCACACAGTTTCAGGATGTCGACGTCAATGTTCTTGCGCCCGCGGCAATTAATGCCATTAAATCAAAACTGAATTCTGATAACGATTACTATGCTTTGCAGGTTTTGCATCAGCATGAATACCTTAAATTCTTTTCTGAAAAGGAGCAGCAAGAAATAGAAGAAATAGAGCAATCACATCAATTTGAGTCTTCTAAAACGCAGGCAGCCGAAACCATTATCCGTTATAAATACCTCAGTTCTATATTGGCAGATGTAGTTTCTGATGAAGGTGCGAAGAAATTTACTTTTAGTGATAAACTCGATTCAATTTTAACACATAAAGTCTGGGGATTCGCGATATTCATATTAATTCTCTTTGTGATATTTAATGCCATTTTTGCCTGGTCTTCTTACCCGATGGAATGGATTGAAGCAGGCTTTGGTTTTATTACGGAAATTGGCCATAAGTATTTACCAGAAGGTATGTTCACCAACTTACTCCTCGATGGTATTATCGCTGGCTTGGGTGGGATTTTCGTATTTATTCCTCAAATTGCGATTTTATTTGCATTCATTTCAATTCTGGAAGATACCGGATACATGTCCAGGGTGACTTTTATGATGGATAAAATCATGAGTAAAGTCGGCTTAAACGGCAAGTCTGTTGTACCCATGATAGGAGGTTTGGCTTGTGCGGTACCATCTATTATGGCAGCGAGAAATATTGAAAACTGGAAAGACCGGATGATTACCATCATGGTTACGCCTTTGATTAGTTGCTCTGCCAGGCTTCCAGTTTATATTTTAATCATTTCGCTAATTATTCCCTCAGAAAATATTTTTGGAATCTTTAATATGCAGGGGTTGGCTTTAATGGTGATGTATCTTGTTGGTGTTGTTGCTGCGGTATTGGTTGCATGGATCATGAAGTTGATCATTAAAACCAAAGAGCGGGCCTACTTTATTATGGAACTGCCCATCTACCGTATGCCAAGATGGAAGAATGTACTTTTCACCATGTATGAGAAATCGAAAACTTTTGTTTTTGAAGCCGGTAAGGTGATTATTGCCATTTCAATCATTCTTTGGGTGTTGGCTACTTTTGGTCCGGGTAATCGCTTTGAGACTATTGACAAGAAATACGCAGCTGCACTAGCTGATACCACAAAAAATATAGGGCATATTGAAACGCTCGTAGCCACAGAAAAGCTGGAAAACTCCTACGTTGGCATTTTAGGTCATTGGATTGAGCCTGCTATTCGACCACTAGGTTACGATTGGAAGATTGGTATCGGTTTGATTACCTCCTTCGCTGCGAGAGAAGCTTTTGTAGGTACAATGGCGACTATTTATAGTGTGGATGGAGGGGATGAAGATACTTCTACAATTAGAGCGCGCATGTCGGCCTCTGTGAACAGCCGTACAGGTTTGCCCGTGTACACTTTCGCTACAGGTATTTCTTTAATGTTGTTTTACGCCTTTGCCATGCAGTGCATGAGTACTGTTGCCATTGTATACCGGGAAACTAAAGGCTGGAAATGGCCGGTGATTCAGTTGGTTTACATGACAGCCATGGCTTACTTTGCGGCACTGATTGCCTACCAGGTGCTGAAATAGATTTAGTAGTATTGAAGTATCAGGTATCAAGTATTAAGTGCCAGGTATCAAGACCATAACTAAATAACACGTGCAGTTTTTGTTCGTTCTAGAATTCTCACCTGTTATTTTTTATGCTATTTCAACTTATAACTTTCAACTTAAAACAATCGCCCGGAGACTCCCAACTAAAGACTCCTGACTCTCGATATAAAACTACCCCAACTCAATCTGCCTTTTAATACTTTCCTCCAAAGAGATTAAAGTCTCAGTTCTTTGAATACCGTTAACTGCCTGAATTTCTTCGTTAAGTACGTGACGTAAATGATTCGTGTCTCTGCAAATTATTTTAGCAAACATACTGTAGGCACCTGTAGTATAGTGAAGCTCTACCACTTCCTTAATTTTACTGAGTTGGGCAACGGCGTCTTTGTACTGAATCCCTTTTTCCAGGTAAATGCCTAGAAAAGCACAGATGTCGTAACCTGCTTTCTGAGGATCTATGATCAGGTGTGAGCCTTTGATAATGCCCATTTCCTGCAATTTTTTCATTCTGACGTGTATCGTGCCACCAGAAACAATCAGATCTTTAGCAATTTCAGTATAGGGTTTTGTAGCATCTTGCATTAACTGTTTCAATATATCGATATCGAGGTTGTCAATTTCTAAATTGGAATTATCTTTTTTAAGCATATTTTTGAATTATGATAAGCGAATTTACAAATATTTATCAATATTATAAAAATAAAATTAAATGTTTAAAATATTTGCAAGGTATTAGTTGTTCCTTTACATTTGTATCAAGCAAATAACAAAAAGGAACGTTCTTTAACAAATTGCTAAACATACTGTAGGGTGGTGAAACAGGCAGACACACCTCCTTGTCTCGGTGGCGGAGAATAATGGGAAAACCAGCAATGGCTAACCACTCCTTGGAGGTTCGATTCCTTCCCCTACAGCGGCTTTAGCTCTAAGTCAAGAGTCCATAGTCTTTAGTAGACTTACGACTGCAGACTTTGGACTAATGACTAAAATTGTTGGGTGGTGAAATTGGCAGACACGCCTCCTTGTCTCGGTGGTGGGGAATAATGGGACAAACGCAGTTTATTGGGTTGACCACAATTAATTTTTTGAACTGTAGCTAACTACCCCTTGAAGGTTCGACTCCTTCCCCAACAGCATTTTTTATGAATAATAAGTTAGTTAATTGAGCAATCCTGGATAGGTTGCTCTTTTTCATTTTCTAACCTTCTGGAAAAATATCGAAAATATTACATCAGTTATCACTATATTACCGATCGATTACACTAAATACTTAGTAATCCCCTGTAATGAAGAGAGTATCAATAAAAGACATAGCCAAACAACTAAATATTTCAATCACATCTGTTTCCTTTGTGATTAATGGAAGAGCAAAAGAAAAAAATATTAGCGACGCATTAACCAAAAAAGTATTGGATCTGGTTGCCGAGCTTAATTATCAACCGAACTCTCTTGCAACGAGTTTGCGCACTGGAAAGACCAGAATTATTGGCTTTCTGGTTGATGATATCTCAGAACCTTTTTTTTCCGGTATTGCAAAGCGCATTGATGAAATTGCCTCGGAACTTGGCTACAAAATTTTGTTCAGCAGTACAAGGAACGATACAACCAAGGCAATAGAGTTGCTACAGATTTTTAAAGATAGACACGTAGATGGTTATATCATGGCCCTGCCCGAGGGTTTAGAAGATGAAGTGAAGAAACTGATTGCAACGGATGCTCCAGTGGTTTTATTTGATCGCTATGTGCAGGATGTACAGGCTGATTATGTAACTATCAACAATAAGGAAAGTACAGCACTCGCAACCGAGCACCTCATTTCCAATGGCTATAAAAACATCGCTTTTATCACTGTTGATTCTGTTCAGCTACAAATGTTCGATCGGCTGGCTGGCTATGAGGAAACGATTGCAAAGCATAAACTAAAACCATTCGTAAAAAAGATCAATTACAGTACTTCAGCAACAACGATAAAAGAAATGTCTGAATTTTTTAATGCAAATAAGAATTTGGATGCTGTTATCTTTGGTGCAAATTACATTAGTCTTGATGGTCTTAGGACTTTTAGGGCTATGGGCCTGCGGATTCAAAAAGACCTCGCCATGGTATCATTTGATGATTTTGAAATTTTAGAGTTTTGTGATCCACCGGTAACAGCAATTGCGCAGCCTTTAGAGGCTATTGCAGAGAATATTATGAAAACCCTGATGGATAGGCTTAAACAAACCACCACAGATAAAAAATACACTGAGGTGGTGGTGCCAACAATATTTAACATCCGCGAATCCAGTCAAAGAACTAAGGCGTAAAAAAAGGGAACAGATGATAAATCTGTTCCCTTTTCTTTATTTCTTGATAGCTGATTAAACTGTCATTACATCTTTTTCTTTGGCCTCTGCGTGTTTATCTACCTTAATGATATAGGCATCAGTTAGTTTTTGAACTTCACCTTCACCTGTTTTGATTTCATCATCAGAAACACCTTCGCCTTTAAGCTTCTGAATCTTGGTGTTTGCGTCTTTACGGATGTTGCGAACGGTAATTCTGCCACGTTCAGCTTCTTCCTTAACTTTTTTAACCAGGTCTCTTCTTCGCTCTTCTGTTAAAGGAGGCACTACCAAGCGAATTACAATACCATCGTTTTGTGGATTGATCCCAATATTCGCCACTTGAATAGCTTTTTCGATCGGTACCAAAAGCGATTTTTCCCAAGGTTGAATCACAATCGTTCTTGCATCGGGCGTGTTGATGCTGGACACCTGTGATAATGCCGTAGAAGCGCCATAATAATCTACATAAATACCATCAAGCATTCCTGCAGATGCTTTACCAGCCCTAATTTTAGTCAGTTCAGATTCACAATGTTCGATCGCTCTCTCCATAGCAGATTCTGCATCCATCAATTGTAATTGTATGAGTTCGTTCATAATGTGTGTGTTCTACAAAAATAATAAATTAATATACTATTTAACCAATGTTCCAATCGAATCGCCATTTGCGATCTTCATAAAGTTCCCGTGCTTATTCATGTCAAACACAATAATGGGTACCTGGTTTTCTTCGCAAAGGGTAAAAGCAGTCATATCCATTACATTTAAACCTTTATCGTAAACTTCTCTGAAAGAAATTTCTTCATATTTAGTTGCTAACGGATCTTTTTCAGGATCTGCCGTGTAAATACCATCTACGCGGGTTCCTTTCAAAACAACATCAGCTTTAATCTCAATGGCACGTAGCGCTGCTGCAGAATCTGTTGTGAAATACGGGTTCCCGGTACCTGCTCCAAAAATAACCACACGACCTTTTTCTAAGTGGCGCACAGCTCTTCTGCGAATAAATGGTTCACAAATCTGTTCCATTTTGATGGCGGTAAGTAGACGGGTTTTAATTCCCACCTTTTCCAGGGCATCTTGCAAAGCCATGGAGTTAATAACTGTGGCCAACATCCCCATATAATCAGCCTGAGCACGGTCCATCCCACTTTTTTCAGCACTTAAACCCCTGAAAATGTTTCCGCCGCCGATAACGATTGCGATTTCCAAACCTTTATCGTGAACAGCTTTAATATCTTCAGCGTATTGTTTAACGCGTTCATTATCAATGCCGTATTGTTTATCGCCCATTAGCGATTCGCCGCTAAGCTTTAGCAGGATGCGTTTGTATTTCATGACCTCAAAAATATTAAGATTTTTTTAATACCTGGCTATCCTTTTCGATAAATGATGTAAATATTTAGAAAGACAAATAGATAGCAGCATGATCCGGCTTTTTGGAAAATAAAATGGCCGGGTTAATGTTGTAACCCAGCCATTGATTATGTGATAAAGATTATTGATTAAACCTGTACCTCAATCCAAATTGAATTCTCCAGCGAGCAGTCTCATCCACGCTGCTCGAAAATGTGTTCACTAAAGGGGTATTATTATCAGCATTTAAATAAGGGAATGAAAAGGTAGGTTTACCTGTAGCATCAATCCCTTTAAAGTTCAGTAAGCCGTTTGCTCTGTTGGCAAATTTTGGAACACCCCATGTTTTATTGATCATGTTTCCGAAGTTAAAGACATCAAAAGTAAGCTGTAGAGAGTGTTTTTTCCCTTTCAAACTTCCGAATAAATCCTGGGCAATGCGGATGTCAAGTGTTCCTATCACGTTACCGACTAAACCATTTCTTTCTGCATATTGGCCTCTTCTTTGGTTTAAATAGCTATCCTGAGTGATGTAACTATTCAATTGCGACCAGAGCTGATCTGTGGTTCTGGTATCTCCTGAATTCTCCGGTACCAAAACAATGTCAGACTTATTAGCCGGAACAAAAATTAAATCATTGCCACTTAAACCGTCATTATTTAAATCATTACCATAGGTGTAAGAATACCTGAAACCATCCTGCAATTGATAGAACATTGAAAATGTTGTTCCTAAATGATGGATATATTCTTTTCTATAAACCACAGAAGCAATGAAACGATTTTTAACCATGTAGCTCGAATAAGAAAGTGCATCTGTGTTCGGGCTGCCGGAAACCTGGCGGTCTCTCCACATGGATTGGGCGATAGAACCCCCATCATTTACCGATCTGGAATCGGTATAGGTATAACCAGCGGTAGCAAATAAGCCACCAGCAAATTCTTTAGATATGGTTCCTGTTAGAGATAAACTATGACCTTTATCAGTATTGGTCATCACAATGGCGTCAGATATATTTGGATTGGCCGGTGTCGGAGTAGCTGAACCATAGATTCTTGAAGCGGTATATCTTGGGCGGTTATCCGCACCCTGAAGGAGCGTATAGGCAGAAGTATTCAAATTTGCATTGCGGAAATAAACAGAATTGATATCTTTTGAATATAAGGCTTCCAGCGTTCCGGTAAAGCCTGCAGGTAATTTTTGATCAACAGCTAAATTAGAACGCCAAACCTGCATAAATTTGAAGTTCTGATCAGCCACTGCAAGATTATAGGCCGTATTGTTCGCTGCGGTAGATTTGTTTAAATTTCGGTAAGCATCAACATTAGGTGTAAAAGGTCTGTTTGTCGGATTGGCTATAGATTCCGAGCCAAACTGAACGCCATTATTACTGGCCTGGTTGGAAATCCAAACTAAAGGAGGACGGCCAGTAAATAGCCCTGTTCCACCTCGAACCTGTGTATTTCCTTTATTATTAACGTTCCAGTTGAAGCCCAGGCGCGGCGACCATAATATTGCGTTTTTAGGAAACCTGCCTACATCAATTTTCTCGCCATTTTCGAAAGTCAGTCTTTCTACATTAGGGTTGGCAAGTAATGCAGGGGAAGAAACATTTGTTAAATCTGCACGCAAGCCGGCTGTTAACTTTAACTGATCGCTAACGGTGAAAGCATCCTGCGCATATAAGCCATACATATTGGATTGAATTTCTGCATAAGGAAATGATCCATCTGCCAATACAGAATATTGAACCTGATACCGGGTAGCATTGGAAACACCATTGTTGGCGCTATTATAAAAGTCATCTAAACTTTTAAATGTGTAAGTGCCATAGTAGTTTGGCGCAAAACCATTACTGGTTCTATATCCTTCATAATTGGCGCCAAGTGTAATTTCATGACGGCCTGCATAAATGTTAAAGTTATCTGTAACCTGATAAACTTTAGTTTTTAAACTATTAAATGCCGTAAACGGTTCGTAGCCGAAGGCCGTGTATGAACTTCCATCAGGATTCATGATGTCAACCAGTGGAAAAGGCTTATTCCCTTTAGATTCCCTGAAGTCGTTCATGTTATTATAACCAACTGTCAACTGATTGGAGAACTTATTGTTGAAACGTGTTCTGAATTCCAGGTTAACATTATCCATGTTGTTGTTAATGCCATATCCGGCAGATTGGAATGGAAGCCCGAGTTGTGACGGCTGACGGTTATTTTTTGGCGCGCCGCTATTGCTTGGTAAAATATCTTTGTATGATCTGAAGTAGAAATATTTTAAGCTTAAGGTATTTTTATCGTCGATATTATAATCCAGTTTGGCAGATAGTTTGTCACTTCTGGTTTTCAGGGCATAGTTTTCGTATCCGCCGGCATCATAACCAAGCGTTTGCAAAAACGTACTTAATTTGTCCAGATCTTCACCTTTAGCCTGTGAGATATTTGGACCAGTGCTTCCACCTCTTGATGCAGTAAAGCCCGTTCCGGGATCTGACCTTCTTTCCAGTTCACCACTTGCGAAGAAAAATAATTTGTTTTTAATAATAGGACCTCCAAAAGTAAATCCATAACCTTTCAGATTGAAATTCGTTACCGGCACTTTAAGGTTTGCATAATTGTAATCACTTACCAAATCCTGATTTCTATAATAGGTATTTAATGAACCCTGGAACTCATTGGTACCACTCCTGGTTACTGCATTTATAGCCGCACCGGTAAATCCACTCTGGCGAATATCATAGGGAGCAATGTTTACCGTAATTTCTTCAAATGCATCCATGTTAATGGGCTGGGAACCTGTCTGGCTGCCAATGGTGCCTTGTAAACCGAATGCGTTATTAAATAAGGCACCATCAACAGTGAAGTTATTGCCAAGGTTACTTCTTCCGGCAATACTTGGACTACCAAATTGTAGTGAGAATTGCGGGGTAAGCTTAACAAAATCGGTAAAGCTTCTGTTTAAGGTTGGCAGATTTTGAATTGCTGTTCTGGAGATGTTTTGTGAGGCACCTGTTCTGCCGGAGTTGAAAACTTTACTTTGTTTGCCTGACACCACAACTTCGGAGAGATTGTTTGCATCCTCACTTAAAGTGATGTCCAGGGTAGAGCTTTGTCCGAGGGCTAATTTCTCCACACGCTGTATCTGGTTTTTAAAACCGATAAAAGAAACGGTAATGGAATAAGGACCGCCGATGCGCATGGCAGGTAAGTTATAACGACCATCAGATCGGGTAGAGGTAGCATAACGAGAACCGGAAGGTTCGTGAATGGCAATTACCGTGGCACCGCTTATTGGCCCTTTGCTATCAGCTACAATACCATTTATTGATGCAGTGGTTTCATTTTGGGCTACTGCATCAATCTTCAGAAAGATTAAAAATATGAATGCAGTAAATAATAGTAAGGTTTTTTTCATGAATTTTTTTTCACAAAAGTACACCGACTTTTTCTACCCCATATGTTGTTGATGTTAATTTATTATTAACAACCTTCCCTGTTCGGGGAAGATAAAATTAAATCCAGGCTTATTCTGCATTACTAATTGCTGTTTTATTTTCAGCATATTTTTTAACGGTGGTTTTCGATGAGTGACGATCAGCGATACCTTTTTCATGGCTTCAGGCGTTGTTAGTTGTTGCAACTTTGCAAGCTCATTAAAGAAAAGCTGAGGGGTAAGGTGACCAAACAATTGATTTTCAGGCTGCTCATTTGGGAACGATACTTCCAGAAGTATCGCCTTAAGTTTACCCGAACTAATGAGCGGGGCCACTTCCTGCCATAGCCTGGAGAGCTTATCAGATTTTTCTATTTCATCTGCACCTGTATCGCCAAGATATAGCACGTAATTATCTTTTGCCTGAATTAAAAAAGCCGTGCTTTTATAAGGCTTGCCGTGGCTGAGTTCGAAAGCACGAACCTTCATTTCGGTATTTGTTAGAGGATAAAATATTCCTTCCTCTAAATTGGTATAAGTGTATTTCTTAAGTTGAGGTTTTTCGCCTTCGTTTCCGAAATTTGCCCAAGCATCCCAGGTAAAGTATTTATCTCTAAGAATCTGAAGAACCGATGGTATTCCGTAAATATTCTTTGCTGTATCGGCTGGCGAATTGATGATGAGCCCGGCAACATGGTCTAAATGGGCATGCGATATTAAATACCCTTTTATTTGTTTACGTTGAATGTCTTCACTAATGCCTTTCAACGTTTTCCTATCTATGGCTTTCTGAATTCCTGCATTGATGGTTCCCGCATCCAGGCAAATAAAATGATTACTGCCGTACGGCGCCAGCATATAAGATGATAAGTTACTTTCGTCATCACCACCTTTAACCCCAAGCGGTATAATTTTAAATGCATGGTTCTTTTGTTGTGACCAGGAGCTGAAGGAAATAAATAAGAGGATTAATATCAGGTAGCGCTTCTTTAACATCGTTATGGGTTTGAATAGATTAATAGGAATCCCCTTTGAAGATTACCTTTTTTAGGTTTAAATTTTCATCTAAAATGAGCAGGTTAGCCTGACTTCCGATTTCAATCTTTCCTGCCAAATGATGCATGCCGATTACCTTCGCCGGATATTGAGTTGCCATTTTTATGGCCTGAGCCAGATCAATTCCGCAATAATTTACACAGTTTTTTACCGCTTCTAACATGGTTAAAGAAGAGCCTGATAATGTGCCATCAGGCATGACAAATTTGTTTCCTTTTTTGATGTGTTGATAAGGACCGGTTGAGCAAGGTGTAACAGCATCGGTAATTAAAAATAATCTATCACTGGCGAGTTTGTACGCTAATTTTACTACTTCAAAATCTAAGTGCTGTCCATCTGCAATGATGCTTGCCATTGCTTTGTCATGGTTGAAAAATGCCGTAGGAATACCAGGTGCCCTATGGTGAATTGGGGTCATCGCATTAAAGAGGTGGGTAGTGGTTTGAATGCCGCTATTGTAAGCATGAGTTGCTTCCTCGAAGGTGGCGTCGCTGTGGCCTAAAGATACCACTACATTATGATCTAAAAGGTATTGGATCACCTCATCTTCATGTAGCTCTGGTGCGATCGTCATCATTTTAATTACACCATCACCAAAATCCAGAAGCGCTTTGATTTCATCTAAGCTCGCTTTCCTTACAAGAGCTGGTATATGTGCGCCCAGGCGTTTTGGGTTTAGGAAAGGGCCTTCCAGGTGTAAGCCCAGGAAATTTCGGGCGGATGTACGGTATTCTTTTGCTGCTGTGATACAGGCATTGAAAATTTCCTGTGTGTTAGTTGCCATGCAGGCCAGGAAACCGGTAGTGCCTTTCTGCAATAAATCATCCTCCATAATGGACAGTGATTCTACAGTGGGTTCTGCAGAAAATAACCTGTCACCACTGCCGTAAATTTGCAAGTCTATAAAACCGGGAACAACAAACTCGCCAGCCGAATTAACAGTAGCTTTTTGTATATCTGTTATCTTACCCTGATCTATACTGATGCTGTTTCCCTGTTGCAGCAGATCGTCAACATAAAACTTAGCATTTGGAATCTCTAACATATTACCTATTTTGATTCGCTCAAGTTACTAACTTGATACTTAATTTATGTGCTGTCTTGCTAAATTTATGTATTTGAAGGTACTTCATTCTGAAGCCAACAAAGGTAAATTCAAGTCGTTCAGGGCGTTTAGGCTTCTCTAAAAATTTTGCATAAAAAAAGTCCCGATTCTCATCGGGACTTTTTTTAAATATTTATAAATGCTTAAGCACCTAACTGTACACGTTTGAAAGCCGATACTGTTAATCCTTTAGAAGTATTATCTAAGAATTTACGAACATCTACAGAACCATCTTTAACAAATTCCTGGTTTAATAAAGTACTGTCTTTGTAGAATTTATTCAATTTACCGGCAGCAATTTTTTCGACCATTTCTTCTGGTTTACCTTCAGCACGGATTACGTCTTTAGCGATTTCAATTTCACGCTGGATAGTAGCTGGATCAACACCTTCTTTATCTACAGCAACTGGGTTCATTGCAGCAATCTGCATTGCAACATCTTTACCAGCTTCAGTAATATCAGTGCCGTTAGCGCCTTCAAATACCACTAATACGCCCATTTTTCCGTTAGAGTGGATGTAAGAAACCACTTTCTCTCCAGATATATTTGCATATTCCTGAATAACGATTTTCTCTCCAATTTTACCGGTAAGTTCAGTAATGGTTTCAGCAACTGTACGTCCATCTTCCAAGGTAATTGCTGATAATTCTTCAGCTGAAGCAGGATTGTTGGCTACTGCTGCAGCTAAAACAGCCTGAGCAAGATTGCGGAAATCTTCTACTTTAGAAACTGGCTCAGTTTCACAAGCCAAAGCAACTAATTTACCATTTGTGCCATCTGCTGAAACAGCGATTGATACCAGACCTTCAGAAGTAGCATTACCAGAACGAGCGGCAGATACTTTTTGACCTTTTTTGCGCAATAAATCAACAGCTGCTTCAAAATCGCCGTTAGCTTCTACTAAAGCTTTTTTGCAATCCATCATACCAGCACCAGTTTGTTGGCGCAACTTATTTACATCAGCGGCAGTAATTTGTACTGTAGACATTATTTGAGTTTTTGAGTTTTTTATAAAATGCTATGGGTTAAAGATTACAGATTCTAGGTTTATACCTACAACACGCAACCCTCAACCCATAACTTTGATTATTATTCTTCTGTTTTCGTTTCTTCTGATGAAGACCCTTCAACTTCCGCTTCAGCAGTTTTTTTACGTCTTGGTTCTTTAACCTCTGGCGCATCAGCTGCAGCTTTAGCCGCTACTGCTTCTTTTTCTGCTTCGTCATCTTTCTCACGTTTACGTTCGTCTAAACCTTCTTCAATCGCTTTGATAATTACATCAGTAATTAAAGAGATTGATTTAGTTGCATCATCATTCGCCGGGATAGGGAAATCGATGTTTGAAGGATCAGAGTTAGTATCAACCATCGCAAAAGTAGGGATGTTTAATTTTAACGCTTCAGTAACTGCGATATGTTCTTTCTTAACATCAATTAAGAATAATGCTGCAGGTAAACGGTTTAAATCAGCAATACCACCTAAAAGTGATTCTAATTTAATACGCTCACGTTGAATCATTAAACGCTCTTTTTTAGATAAGATCGAATAAGTACCGTCTTTAGTCATTTTAT
>Ga0308159_1000627_pt1 | contig 73615 bp, 72 predicted proteins | sample PhyCR1_FD_201040 | JGI IMG/M metagenome (GOLD analysis project Ga0308159, IMG submission 201040) | Phyllosphere microbial communities from UC Gill Tract Community Farm, Albany, California, United States - DLSLC.R1 | ecosystem: Host-associated > Plants > Phyllosphere > Unclassified | place: USA...
CGACCCGATCGGGCAGAGCACGCGCCAGCACTACACGCTCGCCGACGGCCGCTGGTCGGGCCGGATCCTGGCGGGCTGAGTCGTGGACATCACCACCGTCACCTCGTACCGCGCCGCGCGGACGCGCGCCGACCTGGCGCTCGCGCCCGGCGAGGTCGTCATCGCCGGCGGCACCTGGATCATGAGCGAGCCGCAGCCCGGCACCACCGGCTTCGTCGACCTGACCACGCTCGGGTGGCCCGACCTCGAGATCACCGACGACGGCCTGCGGATCGGCGCCACGTGCACGATCGCGCGTCTGCTCGCGTGGGTCGAGACCGAGGCTCCATCCGCGTGGACCTCGCTCGCTCTCGCCCGCCCCTCGGCAGACGCCCTGCTCGCGTCGTTCAAGATCTGGAACACCGCCACCGTCGGCGGCAACGTCTGCCAGGCCTTCGCGGCCGGCGCGATGATCGCCCTGCTGTCGACCCTGGACGCCACGGCCCTGGTGTGGACGTCCGACGGCGGCGAACGGCGCATCGCGGTCGCCGAGCTCGTCGTCGACAACGCCGCGACCTCCCTGGCGCCCGGTGAGGTCGTGCGCGCCCTCGACATTCCCGCGTGTGCCCTGGGGGCGCGGGTCGGGCTGCAGAAGATCGCCCTGGCCGAACTCGGCCGTTCCGGCGCCGTGGTCACGGCCCGAGTCGACCCCGACGGCACCGCGGTGTTCGTCGTGACGGCCGCGGTGCGTCGGCCCCGCGTGCTGCGCTTTCCGCACGTGCCGGGGGCGGGAGAGCTGCGGGATGCCGTGGCCGCCGCCAGCGACTTCTACACCGACCCGCTCGGAAGCGCCGACTGGCGCCGGGGTGTGAGCGTCGTGCTCGCGGAGCGCCTGCGGGCGCGCTTCGTCCGGGAGTTGCAGGAAGGCGCGGCGTGAGGTTCGAGGTCAATGGAAACGCCGTCGAGGCCGACCCGCGCCCCGGTCAGAGTGCGCGCACGCTGCTGCGCGAGGCGGGCCACGTCGAGGTGAAGAAGGGCTGCGACGCCGGCGACTGCGGCGCGTGCTCGGTGCTGCTCGACGGCACGCCGACGCACTCGTGCATCATCCCCGCGATGCGGCTCGAGGGCCGCGCGATCACGACCGCCGCGGGCCTCGCCCCCGGCGACGACCTCCACCCCGTGCAGGAGGCCCTCGCGACCGGCTTCGGCTTCCAATGCGGCTTCTGCACCCCCGGCATGAGCGTGACGGCCTCGACCCTGACCCCCGACGACCTCGGCGACCTCGACCGGCGCATGAAGGGAAACCTCTGCCGGTGCACGGGGTACCGCCCGATCCGCGAGGCGATCCGGGCGTCGGTGCTGGGTCCGGTGCGTGAGACCGGGTCGGCAGCGCCGGCCGCGGCCCCCGCCGGCTGCGGTGGCACGTGCGCGGGGCACGACACACCTCCTGCAGATCCGTCCCTCACGGCTGCCCCGACCCCCATGCCTGCCGATCTGCAGGAGGTGTGCACGCCGATCTCCCCCACCGGACGCGTCGGCACCTCCGCGATCCCCGAAGCCGCGCGCCGCATCGTCCAGGGCCGCGAGCCCTTCACCTTCGACGAGCCCGTGCCCGGCGGCCCGCCGCTCATCCTGCGGGTCGTGACGTCGCCGCACGCGCACGCGCGGATCGTGTCGATCGACACCGCCGATGCCCTCGCGATCCCGGGGGTCGTGGCCGTGTTCACCCACGACGACGTGCCCGACGTGCGGTACTCGACCGGCCGCCACGAGCACCGCACCGACGACCCCGACGACACGCGCATGCTCGACGACGTCGTCCGGCACGTCGGCCAGCGGGTCGCCGCGGTCGTCGCCGAGACGGGCGAGGCGGCGGATGCCGGATGCCGTGCCGTGCGGGTCGCGTACGAGGTGCTGCCCGCGGTCTTCGACCCCGAAGAGGCACGCCGGCCCGGTGCCCCGCTGCTACACCCCGACCGCACCCCCGACGAGCGCGTGATGGCGGCCGAGCGCAACGTCGTCGCCGGTTTCCACGTCGGCCACGGCGGCGACATCGACGCGGCCCTCGCCGCGAGCCACACCACGGTGACGGGCGAGTGGCGTTCGTCGCGCGTGACCCACGCGGCCCTCGAGACGCACGGCGCGGTGGGCTGGCTCGACGACGACGGTCGCCTCGTGATCCGTTCGTCGACGCAGGTGCCCTTCCTCGTGCGCAACGAGCTCGCGCACGTGTTCGACCTGGAGCGCGATCGCGTGCGCGTGTACGCGGCCCGCGTGGGCGGTGGCTTCGGCGGCAAGCAGGAGCTGTTCACCGAAGACCTCACCGCCCTCGCGGTGCTGAAGCTCGAGCGGCCCGTCGCGTACGAGTTCTCGCGCACCGACCAGTTCGTCCGGGCTTCTCTGCGGCATCCGATGCGCGTCCGCACGACGCTGGGGGCGGATGCCGACGGCACCCTGACCGCGATGAAGCTCGACGTGCTGAGCGACACCGGGGCCTACGGCAACCACGCGATCGGCGTGCTGTTCCATTCGTGCGCCGAGTCCACGACCCTCTACCGCGTGCCCACGAAGTGGATCGACGCCGAAGCGGTGTACACGAACAACCCGCCCTCGGGCGCGTTCCGCGGGTACGGGCTCGGGCAGGTGGTGTTCGCCGTCGAATCGGCCATGGACGCGCTCGCGCAGGAGCTCGACATCGACCCCTTCGACCTCCGCCGCATCAACGCCGTCCGAGAGGGCGACTCCCTGCACCCCGACGACGGCGAGGAGCCCCACGAGGAAGACCTGATCTGGGGCAGCTACGGCCTCGACCAGTGCCTCGACCTCGCGCAGGACGCGCTGCGCCGCGGCAACGGGGTCGCCGCGCCCGAGGGCTGGGTGGTCGGCGAAGGAATGGCCGCGGCGATGATCGCGACCATGGCGCCGCGCGGGCACATCGCCCACACCAGCGCGACGCTGCGCGCCGACGGCACCTACCTGCTGAGGGTCGGCACGGCCGAGTTCGGCAACGGCACCTCGACCGTGCACCGCCAGATCGCGGCGACCGTGCTCGACGCAGCCCCCGACCGCCTCGAGTTGTGGGCCGCCGACACCGACGCCGTGCGCCACGACACCGGCGCGTTCGCCTCCGCGGGGACGGTCGTCGCCGGCAAGGCGCTGTACGGCGCCTGCCTCTCGCTGAAGCGCCGCATGATCGCCATCGCCGCCGAGCTGTCAGGGGCGGATGCCGCGGGGGCCGAGGTCACGGCATCCGGAATCTCATTCGCGGGAGAGACCGTGACGTGGGCGCGCATCGTCGAGGCCGGGGGCGCCGACGACCTCACCGCCGACGGTGCGGAGTTCGGTGACTTCCGCTCGCTCGCGTTCAACGTGCACGCCGTGCGCGTGGCCGTCGACCCCGAGACGGGGACGGTGAAGGTGCTGCAGTCGATCCAGTCGGCCGACGCCGGCGTCGTGATCAACCCGGCGCAGTGCCGTGGACAGATCGAGGGCGGCGCCGCGCAGGCCCTCGGCGGCGCGCTGTACGAAGAGGTGTACCTCGAGGACGGCGTCGTGCAGAACCCGGTGTTCCGCACCTACCGTGTGCCGCAGTTCGCCGACGTTCCCGACACCGAGGTGTCCTTCGCCGAGACCGACGACACCCTCGGCCCGTTCGGCGCGAAGTCGATGAGCGAGTCGCCGTACAACCCTGTCGGAGCCGCGATCGGCAACGCCGTCTCGCGCGCCCTCGGCCGCCGCGGATACGAGCTGCCGTTCTCGCGCGACCGCGTATGGAGGCTCGCCGGCGGGGGTGCCGCGTAGGCTGACCGCCGTGTACGGGATCACCGCGGGCGAGACGTTCGACTTCTTCGAGGGACGACGACTGGATGCCGTGACCTTCGGCCGCTACAAGGTGTCGCTGTTCTTCGACGAGGGCGTGGGTCTCGACGTCGAGGGGAGGCTCGCCGTCACCGTCGCGGGAGGCGACGAGAGATCCGCCGAAGATGCCCGTGCCCTCGCCACCCCGATCCTCGACCTGCTCTCGCTGACCGTGACGGCGGTGCGAGTGGACGCGCCCTCGAGCCTCGCGTTGGAGTTCGAGAACGGGACGATCGTTCGCGCGATCGACGACCTCGGCCCGTACGAGTGCTTCGACGTGCACCACGGCGAGCGCATCTGGATCATGTGAGGCGCAGCCCGGGCACGCGCCTCAGCGCGGTTCGGCGCCCAGGTGCAGCACGGCCTCGGCCAGGGCGCGGATGCCCGCGGCCACATCCGCCCCGGCGACGGCTTCGTCGGGGTGGTGGCTGATGCCGTCGGGGTTGCGGAGGAACAGCATCCCCACCTCGGTGATCGCACCGATCGACATCGCGTCATGGCCGGCGCGGCTGAAAAGGGTGGGTGCGTCGGTGCCGATGCCCGCGCGCACCACGTCCTGCAGCAGCGGGGCGCAGAACACCGCGGGCGCGCTGTGCACCTCGCGGGCGTGCCAGCGCAGGCTCCGGCGCCCCATGATCGCGTCGAGTTCGCGCGAGATCTCGTCCCACACGTGATCGCGCGTGGCGTCGAACTCTCCGCGCAGGTCGAGCGAGAGGTGCGCCTCGCCGGGCACGACGTTGACCGCGCCCGGGAAGGCCTCGAGCTGACCGACCGTGCCCACGATGTGGTGCTCGCCGCGGCAGATGCGCTCGACCGCCAGCGCCGCCTCGCTCGCGCCGAGCAGGGCGTCGCGCCGCATGTCGTAGGGCGTGCCGCCCGCGTGCCGCGCCTCGCCCTCGACGACGAGCTGGAACCGCCGCGCCGACGCGATCGACGACACCGCGGCGAGGGCTTGTCCGCTGCGGTGCAGCTCGGGCGCCTGCTCGATGTGCGCCTCGAGGTACGCCACGAGCTGGTCGGGCCGGCGGGCGGCCTCGCCCACGCGGCCCGGGTCGAGCCCGAAGTCGCGGAAGGCTTCGCGCAGGGTGAGTCCGTCGGCATCCGCCAGATCCCACCACGTGGGGTCCCACTGACCGGCCACGGCCGACGAGCCCAGCAGAGCCTTGCCGAAGCGCGTGCCCTCCTCATCGCTGAAGGCGATGACCTCGAGGGCGAAGGGAAAGGGGCTGGATGCCGCGCCCTCATCGTCGACGCGGCGCAGCAGCCGCACGACCTCGAGCGCCATCAGCACCCCGACGATGCCGTCGTAGCGCCCCGCGTCGGGCACGGTGTCGAGGTGCGAGCCGAGCAGCAGGGCGGGAGCATCGGGCATCCCGGCCGGGGCGAGACGGCCGACCTGATTGCCCGCCGCGTCCTGCCGGGTGGTCATGCCGAGCTCGCGCATCCACTCGGCGGCGAGACGGTTCACCCGCGCATGCTCGGGCGAGAGGTAGACGCGGGTGATCGAGCCGGGCGTCGAGGTGACGCGGGCCAGTTCTTCGCAGCGCCCCATGACGCGGTGCGCCGCCGTCGCGATGCGCTCCTGCGAGACCTGGAGGCGGGTGGATGCCGTCACGCGCGGGCCCCGCGGCCGCCGCAACCCGTCGCGGGATCGCGCACGCCGCGCCCGGCGACGGTCGCCCTCACGCCCCGGCCCCCGCGTACACGCCCTGTGCCGCGTCGACCCCGCCGCCGGCCGCGACCGCGGCACCGTGCCGGCGCAGCACCGCCTCGAGGGCGGCGAGGGTGGTGAGTACCGCGTCCTTGCGCGCGTTGTATCCCATCGTGCCGATGCGCCAGACGCGGCCGTGCAGCGGCCCGAACGACGTGCCGATCTCGATGCCGAAGTCGCTCAGCAGCTCGCTGCGCACGGCGTCGCCCACCACGGCATCCGGAATCTCCACCGCCACCACGTTCGTCATTTTGTGCGCGATGTCGCCGAAGACGGTCAGGCCGAGGCCCTCAACCCCCGCGAGCATCGCGTCGCCGTGCAGCCGATGACGCGCGATGACCTCGTCGCGCCCCTCGAGCAGCAGCACCCGGGCGCACTCTCGGGCGCCGTAGAGCATGGTCGTCGCCTCGGTGTGGTGGTTGAGGCGGCGCGGCCCCCAGTAGTCGAGGATCATCGCGAGGTCGAAGTAGTTCGAGCGGATGAAGTCGGATGCCGAGGCATCGCCCTCTTCGCGGATGCCGGCCTCGACGCGGGCGCGCGAGCGCACGACCTCGACGGCGCGGTCCGACAGGCTCAGCGGCGCGGATCCCGACGGCCCGCCGAGGCATTTCTGGAGCCCTGCGGTCGCGGCATCCAGTCCCCAGGCGTCCATCTCGAAGGGGTTGCCGCCGAGCGAGGCGGTGGCGTCGGTGTAGAACAGGGCGCCGTGGGCGCGGCAGATCTTGCCGATCTCTTCGAGCGGTTGGAGCATCGTGGTCGAGGTGTCGCCCTGCACGCACGCGACGAGGTGCGGCTTCACCCGCTCGATCGCTGCGCGGATCGCCGACACCGGGAACACCTGCCCCCACGGCACCTCGATCGTGTGCACCTCGGCGAGCGCACGCTCCGCGATCTCGGCCAGCAGGTGCCCGAAGCGGCCGAACACGGGCACGAGCACGCGGTCGCCCGGGCGGATCAGCGAGACCATCGCGGCCTCGATCCCCGCGCGGCTCGTGCCGTCGATCAGCAAGGTCGCGTCGTTGGCGGTGCCCCAGACCTGGCGGTAGAGCTCCTGCGTCTCGGTCATGGTCGCCGTCATGAACGGGTCGTACTGGCCGACCAGCGGGGCGCCCATCGCGCGCAGCACGCTCGGGTAGGCCGAGATGGGGCCGGGGCCCATCAGCAGGCGGGCGGGCGGGTCGATCGGGCCGGGGAGGTGGGACATCAGGACTCCGTGGTGCGTGGGCGGGACTTCGGGCGGGCGAGACGGCACGGTGGGGGCGGCGGAGCGGGCCGAACTCCTGAAGAACCGGCGGCAGCTGCCACCCCGGGGAGAGCCGTCGCCGCCGCGGGGGAGAAAGTCAGGAGTTTCGCACGGCCCGACGACGGAACGACGCCGCTCATCGGGCGACCCCCGCCCGGGCGAGTACGGCGAGCCGCCGTGCCACGCGGACGAGGGCGATGTCCGTGCCCACACGGGAGACGAGGCACACGCCGACCGGAGCCCCGGCGACGGTGAGCAACGGGACCGAGACCGCCGGGAGCCCGCCGATCGCCGCGGGTGCCGTCATGCGCAAGGTCGCGGCACGCACGGCGTCGACGTCTGCCGTGCGCTGGGGCGCGGGACCGGGAACGGTCGGGAAGATCATCACGGCGCCGTCGACGAGTTCGGCGAGATGCGCGGAAATGGGCTCAAGGTGTTCGCGCGCGGCGGCTTCGTCGGTCGCCGTGATGCGCGAGGCGATCTCGAAGCGCTCCGCCACGGCCGGGCCGACGGCGCCGGGGTGCGCCCGCAGCCATTCCCCGTCGTTGCGCCACGCCTCGGCGCCCTGCACCGTCCGGAACGCGGTGAACGCGGCATCCAGGTCTCCGCTCGACACGGCCCGGAAAGGCGGCGGATCATCGGATGCCGCGAGGGCAGCGAGTAGTCGGCTGAACGCCTCGCGGGTCGCCGGCTCGACGCAGTCGAGCACCTCTTCGGGAACGACGAAGCGCCAGGGCAGGTCGTCGGCCGAGGCCCCGAGCACGTTCTCGGTGGACGTGGACCCGTCGTAGCTCAGGCACCAGTCCGCGACGCGCTGCAGCGTCTCGCCGTCGCGCGTGAGCCAGCCGATCGTGTCGAAGGACTGCGCGAGGGGCAGCATGCCCTGCCTCGGCACGAGGTCGTGGGTCGTGCGCAGGCCCCAGAGCCCCTGGTACGACGCGGGCACGCGGATCGAACCCGCGGTGTCGGTGGCGAGGCCGATGTCGGCGTGGCCGAGGGCGACGGCGGAGGCGGGGCCGCTCGATGATCCACCGGGAAGGGCCCCCACCACCGCACCGTTGGGCGGGGTGCCGTAGTGCACGTTGTCGCCGGCGATCGAGTAGGCGAACTCGTCGGTCCGCGCGATTCCCCGCAGCGACGCTCCGGCGCGCAGCAGGTCGGCGACGGCCGGGGCGGTGGCCTTCTCGGGCCGCGCCTGTTCGAGGTAGGTCGGGTTGCCCGCACCGATGCGAAAGCCGGCGATCGCGAAGAGGTCTTTCACCGCGACGGTGAGCCCTGCCAGCGGCCCCTCCCATGCTCCCTGCAGGAAGGGGTCGCCGACGCTGCGCCAGATGGTGCGGTCGAGCGGGGGTGTGCGCGGGGCGACGTGGGCGGCGGTGATGAGCCACTGGCCGTCGATCCACTGCCAGACCTGCGTCTGCAGGCCGCGGCCTCCGCCGTGGAAGCGCGAGACCGACATGAGCAGGGCACTGTCGGGCCCGAGCGGCCGGTAGTGGATGTCGGCGATGTCGCGCGGGGGGACGCCACCGCGCAGCGAGCGGAACCCGCTGATCGCGTCGTGCCCGACGAGAAGTCCGGCCGGGTCGCCGCGCAGGGTGTCGGGTCCGGGCGCGAAGAACGCGTCGAGGGCGTCGAGGTCGTTCGCGACGATCGCCCGCTCGTAGCCGTCGAACGCCGCGCGCAGGTCGGCGGGGATCGTCGGGGCGTCCGTGGGTCCCGCGGGCGCCCCGGCCCCGGGCCTGGCGGTCTCGGGCGTCGCTCCCGTGGCATCCGTCATCGTCGGTGCCCCTCTCCACGCTGCGCTGAGTGTCCGAAACACCCGGGCCATGGGAAAAGCCTTCCGCGTGTTTTGGACACTCGGTGGGGAGGGGCAACGTCGCAAGCGACCAGGGCAGACGGTGAGGCCACCCCGTCGGCGGTGAGAACGGACGCGAGGTCGCCCTCGACGGCCAGGCCAGCGTCGGCGGCCTCGGCACGGGCCAGGGCGGCGGCGAGGACGGGGCTCATGAGGCGTCTCCTTCATCGTGGGTCGCCATGTCGAGGGGTTCGGGTGTCGAGACGGCGTCAGCTCCGGATGCCAGCGGCACGGGCTCCGCGGCGGCGACCCCCGCGAAGTCGGCCTCGCGGATGCGCGCGTGCACCCCCGAGACGATGTCGACGACCTGCGAGATGTCGAAGTCCGTCGCGGCGGACAGATAGGCGTAGGCGAGGTGCTCTTGCATGCCCCAGCGCGCGTTCAGCAGCGCCAGCGACGAGCGCACGCACGCGCGCATCGCGGCGTCGAGGTCGGGGTCCATGCCGGTCGGCACGAGATAGTCGGGCGTGCGCACGAGCGGTCCGGTCACCTCGCCGAACGCTGCGCGGGCGGCATCCGCGGGAATCACCTCGAAGCGCAGGGTCGCGCGCAGCGAGGCCTCGAGAGCGGTGAGCGCCACCTCTCCGTCGCCCTGGGCGAAGTGCGGGTCGCCGACGTACGCCAGCGCGCCATCGACCTGCACGGGGAGGAACAGCACGGTCCCCTCGACGAGCAGGTTGATGTCGATGTTGCCGCCGTGGGCGCCGGGGGGCACGGAGTGCGGGCGCTCCTCCCCCGCGACCGCGACGCCCATCGTGCCCAGGAACGGAGCGAGCGGGAACGAGACCACGGGATCACCGCCCTCGACCACGGGAAGAGTGCCGTGCAGGATGCCGCCGCGCTCGGTGACGGCAGAGAACACGCTGACGTTGTGCTCGCCGCGGGGCAGCTCGCCGACGAGGGCGCCCTTGCCGTGGCGGTTCGAGATCACGCCGTACGGCACGCGCGGCACGAGGGTCTCGACCGTGATCTTGAGCAGATCGCCGGGGCGCGCCCCGCGCACGTGCACGGGGCCGACGACGACGTGCGGACCGTCGGCGAAAGGGTCTCGAGCGACGGATGCCGCGATCTCGATGGCATCGTGCAGCACGGCGTCGGCGGGGACGCCGTGCGAGGCGAAGTACGCGGCGGGATCCTTGCCCTGATCGTCGAGGATGCCCTCGTGGCTCACGGTGTCGAAAGTGACGCTCTCACCCGAGGCGATCTCGAGCACGGGGGCGTCGGCGGCGCAGGGCAGGCGTCCCCAGAGGACGGTGTCGACGGTCGCGGCGACGTAGTGATCGCCGGGGATCGGGCCGGCGTGGGGCTGCAGGATCGGGAACGGGCGGGTGCCGGCCCCTTCGACAGGCTCAGGAACCTCGACGGGCTCGACCACGCTCACGCCTCCACCACCGCGGCCGCGCGCAGCAGCTCGCGGCCCTCGCGCTCGGTGACCGCGGCTCCGCGGCGGTAGACGGACTCTCCGCGGAGCCACGTCTCGCGAACGACGCCGGTGAGGGTCTGGCCATGCCACGGAGACACCGGATTGCGGTACTCGAGCGCCGCGGCATCCACCGTGAACTGCTCGTCGGGGGCGAAGGCCACCAGGTGCGCGGGAGCCCCCACCTCGATCACGCCGAGCCCCTCGAGCCCCGCGACGCGAGCGGGGCCGGTCGTCATCAGGGGCAGCAGCGACTCGAAGGCGAGCCCCCTCTCGCGGGCCGTGGAGTGGATCGCCGAAAGGCCGGTCTGCAGTCCCGCGATCCCGCCCCACGCGAGACCGAAGTCGGGATTGCCCTTCAATTCGACGGTCGCGGGCGAGTGGTCGCTGACGATCGCATCGATCGTGCCGTCGACGACCCCGGCCCACAGCAGGTCGCGGTTGCCTCCGCCTCGGATCGGCGGGCAGCACTTGAACGCCCCCGCGCCATCGGGCACCGCCGAGGCGTCGAGGGTGAGGTAGTGGGGGCACGTCTCGACCGTGAGGCGCACGCCCTCGGCCTTGGCGGCGCGCACCGCGTCGAGCGCTCCCCCGTCGGACACGTGGACGATGTGCGCCCGGGCGCCCGTGCGGCGAGCCGTGTCGACGACCCGTTCGATCGCGGCGCGCTCGCTCAGCGGCGGACGGCTGGCCTCGAAGTCGCGGTAGCGCGGGCCGAGCGCGCCGTCGGCGTGCAGATGGGCCGGATCTTCGGCATGGACGATGAGCAGTCCGTCGAACGCCGCGAGCTCGGCGAGGCATCGCTCCAGCTGCTCGGCGTCGAGGTGGCCGAACTCGTCGATCCCGCTCGGCGAGAGGAAGCACTTGAACCCCACGACTCCGGCGTCGGCGAGCTCTCGCAGTGATCCGAGGTTCTCGGGAACCGCGCCGCCCCAGTAGGCGACGTCGACGGCGAGCTTTCCCACGGCGGCCCGGCGCTTGGCATCCAGAGCCTCGACGCTCGTCGTGACCGGGAGGCTGTTCAGCGGCATGTCGACGATGGTCGTCACGCCGCCCGCGGCCGCCGCGGCCGTGCCCGTGGCGAAGCCCTCCCACTCGGTGCGGCCGGGCTCGTCGAGGTGCACGTGCGAGTCCACGAGCCCCGGCAGCAGCACCGCGTCGGCGGGCAGCACGGTGTCGGCAGACGCGTCGAACGGCTCGAGGGAGGCGATTACCCCGTCGTCGATGACGACCGTGGCGGGCGCGAAGGCGCCGTCGATGAAGACGCGGCGGGCGGCGATCCGGGTGGTCATGGCGCTCACGCTAAGCGCCTCTCGTTTCGCCGATGTAACCGTCATCAACATTCATGCGAACACCTCTGCCGCGTGAGACACATCGTCGCGGTGTGGGGCGGATCCCGCCGTTCGGGGCGCATGTTTTCCGCCCCGAGGGACGGAATCCGCCCCGAACCCGGAGTGACCGGCGGCCGCACCCGCGAACTCGCGCGGAGGTCGCGCGTACTCGTCGCGCTTGCTCGTGCCCAGGCCCATGCGCACCATCCCGGATGCCATGCCCACCGCGGCCGCGACCCCGTCGACGACCGGCACCCCGACGCGTGCCGTGAGCTCGGCGCACAGGTCGGCCATGCCCGCACAGCCGAGCACGATGACGTCCGCGCCGTTGGCGGCGGCCTCGGCGCTGCGCGTGGCGATGGTCTCGAGGGCGATCGACCCCGTGTCTTCGAGGTCGAGCACCGGAATGCCCGTCGCCGCGAGCGACACGCACGCCCGCTCCATGCCGTACCGCGCGACGAGGTCGTGCGCCCGTCCGAGCGTCCGGCTGAGCGTCGTGACGACCCCGAAGTGCCGCCCCGACACCGCGGCCAGGTGCATCGCCGCCTCGGCGATGCCCACCACGGGTACCTCGACCAGCTCACGGGCCGCGTCGAGCCCCGGATCTCCGAAGCACGCGATCACGTAGGCATCCGCGGGGGCCGCGGAGTCGCGATCGACCGCGATCAACTCGACCACGGCGGCAGCCGCCGCGATCTCGTCGAGATGGCTCTCGATCGCGGCGGCACCGACAGAAGGGCACGCGGCGTCGATCATCACGTCGGCCCCCGCCACCCCCCGGGCGGCGTCCGCGATCTTCGCGGTCATCGCCCGGGAGGTGTTGGGGTTGATGAGCAGGATCCTCACGCGAGCGCCTCGCGCGGGGGTGCGGCCGGCGTCTCGGCATCCCGAGCCTTCTGGGCGAGCACGGGAACCTGCTCGACGACCGGGGCCTCGGCACGCGCGTCGACCGTGCCGTCGGAGATGCCCTCGGTCTCACCGTCGAAGGTCGGGACGCGGGGATCGAGACGCTCGAAGAGCAGGAAGAGCACGTAGCCCAGGCCGCACCCGATGAACCAGCTGTAGTCGCTGACCCACGAGACGTTGAACAGACCCAGGTCGGCGAAGAGCTTCGGGAACACGGCGATCAGCACGGTCGGAACCCCCGCGGCGATGACGGCCTTGACCGCGTTCGGGTTGAAACCGTTGCGGTACCAGTAGGGCCCGGCGGCATCCATCGTAAACATCGCATCGACCTTCACGCGCTGGCGGGCCGCGATGTAGTAGCCGGCGATCAGGATGCCGAAGAGCGGGCCGATCAGCGCACCCAGCACGCCGAGCGAGTAGTGGATGGCGTCGCTGTTGGAGTACCAGTTCCAGGGCATGAGGAAGGTCGAACCGACCGCGGCGATCATGCCGCCCGCGCGCCACGAGATCTTCTTCGGGGCGACGTTGGAGAAGTCGAACGCGGGCGAGATGAAGTTCGCGACGATGTTGATGCCGACGGTGGCCGTGACGAAAGTGAGTCCACCGAGCAGGATCGCGAAGGGCGTGTCGATCTGCTCCACCGTCTTGATCGGGTCGGTGATGAGGGATCCGAACACGGGGACGGTGGCCGAGGCGGTGATGACGGTGAGCAGCGAGAAGAAGACGAAGTTGATCGGCAGGCCCCAGAAGTTGCCCTTCTTCACCGCGGCGAAGGTCTTGCCGTAGCGGGCGAAGTCGCCGAAGTTCAGCATCGGGCCCGAGAAGTACGACACGACCAGGGCGATCGCGGCGAACATCACCGGGATCGAGGCCCAGAAGTCGAGCTGCACCGTCGACAGGGTGAACGAGATGTTCTGGATGCCGGCCTGCGACACGAGGTACACGGCGAGCACGATCATGACGAGGTAGACGGCGGGGCCGGCCCAGTCGATGAAGCGGCGGATGACCTCCATGCCGTTCCAGAAGAGCAGGAACTGCGCGGCCCACAGGATCGCGTACGAGATCCAGCCCAGCGCCGAGAGCCCGGCGAACGACACATCGAGGAGAGCTGCGGAACCCGGGATGAACTTCAGGAACACGATGTTCAGCGACTCGGCCGCGAGGAAGGTCTGCACCCCGTACCAGGCGATCGCGATGAGACCGCGGATGATCGCGGGGATGTTCGCGCCCCGGATGCCGAAGACCACGCGGTTGATGACCGGGAAGGGCACACCCGTCTTCTGGCTGGGCTTGGCGACCATGTTGGCGAAGACCTGCACGATGACGATGCCGGCGATGAGCGCCACGAGCACCTGCCACGACTGCAGGCCGAGGGCGAAGAGCGAGCCGGCCGTGACGTAGCCGCCGACGGAGTGCACGTCGCTCATCCAGAAGGCGAAGATGTTGTAGCTCGACCACTTCTGCTTCCGGAGGGGAGCCAGGTCTTCGTTGGCGAGACGGTCGTCGTAGTGCGGCTTCATGTTGCCGCCCCCGTGGGGGTGGCCGGCGGCCTCCACGAGATCGTGGGGACCGGTGAGCGGGGTGGAAGTCATGTCATTCCTCTCAGGACGATGGATGCCACGACGTGGAGTCCGCGGCCGGAGTGGAGCTCTGATGTGAAGTTATGGGTTCACACGCCCTCGCCGGTTTCGCTCGTGTAACGAGCATGTGAAGTCGCTCCTTCACGCTTTTCGCCTCCCTAGACTCGGGACATGTCGCAGCAGCCCGTCGCCGAAGCCACCGCCGTCGAGCCGGGTTCGGCGGGCGTCGGGGCGCGGATCCGCGACCTGCGGCAGGCGCGCGGCATCTCCGCCCGGGCGCTCGCGAAATCGCTCGGCATCTCCCCCAGCGCCGTCTCGCAGATCGAGCGCGGAGTGATGCAGCCGAGCGTCTCGCGCCTGATCGCCATCACCGACGCGCTAGGCGTTCCACTCGTGGCGGCCTTCGATCCGGCATCCGACCGTCCCGTCGAACCGGTAGGCCCCTCGGGCTTCACGCTGCAGCGTGCCGGGCAGTCGCCCGACATCGTCCTCGACAGCGGGGTCTCGTTCCGCCGCCTCACTCCCGGGTCCTCCCCCGGCGTCGACTACTTCGAGTCGATCTACCCGCCCGGAGCCTCGGCCCACGGCGCCGACGGGCTGTTCCACCACGAGGGGTACGAGGTCGGCACCGTCGTGGCGGGCGAGCTCACCATCGACTTCGAGGCCGAGCGGGTGATCCTGCGGGCGGGAGACGCGATCAGCTACCCCTGCTCGGTGCCCCACCGCCTGCACAACACGGGCTCGACCGATGCCGTCGCGCACTGGCTGATCGTGCACGCCTGACGCGCAGCGGTTCCGCGCGATCGCCCCTCCCGCGCGTGCCCGACGCGGCCCGGACGCAACGCAGGAGTTCTGCGGGCGATTGGCTTACTCGCGCGCCTTCCGGCGCTGGCGCCGGGATGTCTCCTGCGTTGTGTACTCCGCGGGCGGAAGAAGTGGTGGCGGGGACATCCCGCGGCGCGTCCGTCCCCGCTCGGCCCATCCGCGGCCGCCCAAAACGGCCCGGACACAACGCAGGATATTCACGGCTCCGCCCGACGTCGCCCCCGTCATCCCGGCCGTGCCGCCCCATCGCCGCGGGAATCTCCTGTGTTGTGTCGCAGATCCCGTCGGCAATCGAACCCGGCGCGGACCCGCCCCCGCCGAATGTTCCCCACAGCAACATCGCCGACACATCCCGCCACAGCCCCGTAACGCGGTCGGCCTAGCGTGACCTGCATGCACCTGCACGACTTCCATGCCCTCGACGACGCGGATGCCACGGCCGTCGCCCGCGTGTGGGCCGACGTCCCCGGTTGGGTCGATGCGGTCGTCGCCGGTCGGCCCTACGCCGACGTCGACGCCCTCGCCGCCTACGCGGGAGACCTCGCCTCGGCCTGGTCGCCGGACGACCTCGAGGCCGCCCTGCGCGCGCACCCGCGCATCGGCGCGAAGGTCGCGGGCGACGGCGCCGAGGCCGCGGCATCCCGTCGCGAGCAGGGGTCGATGGCATCCGCCGCCGACGACGACGTGGCGGCCATAGCCGCCGGCAACGCGGCCTACGAACAACGCTTCGGTCGCGTCTTCCTCATCCGCGCGGCGGGCCGCACCCCGGGCGAGATGCGCGCCGAGCTCGAACGACGCCTGACGAACGACCCCGACGCCGAGACCATCGAGGCCACCCGCCAGCTCGCCGAGATCGCTCTATTGCGCCTGCGCACGACCTTCGCCGACGACGCTCCCGCCGAACCGGAGGCCGCGGAATGACGCACCTCACCACCCACGTCCTCGATGCCACGGCGGGCACGCCCGCGGCCGGGGTCGCCGTGACGCTCTCGCCCCTGGATGGCGCGACCATCGACTCCGCCGCCACCGATGGCGACGGGCGACTCTCGCTCGGCCCCGACGTCCTCGACGACGGCGACTACGCCCTGACCTTCGCGACGGGCGCCTACTTCCGCTCGCGCGGCATCGCGTCGTTCCACCCGATCGCGACGATCGCCTTCACTGTCTCGGGCGAGGCGCACCTGCACGTGCCGCTGCTGCTGAGCCCCTTCGCCTATTCGACCTACCGCGGCAGCTGAGGAGCGTCATGAAGGTCATCGTCATCGGAGCCGGAGTCGGCGGCACCTCCGCCGCGCTGGCCCTGCAGAAGCTCGGACACGAGGTCGTCGTGTATGACCGCATGCGCGAGAACCGACCGGTCGGGGCTGCGCTGTCGCTGTGGTCGAACGGGGTCAAGGTGCTCAACTGGCTCGGTCTGGGGCCGCAGGTCGCCGCCCTCGGAGGGCGCATGGACGACATGGCCTACTACGACGGCCACACCGGCGACGAGCTGTGCCGCTTCAGCCTCGCCCCCGTCACCGCGCAGACCGGTCAGCGTCCCTACCCCGTCGCGAGAGCCGACCTGCAGCAGTTGATGATGGATGCCGTCGGCGCCGAGAACCTCAGGCTCGGGATGCCGTTGACCTCGGTGTCCGAGACCGACGGGGTGGTCACCGCCACCTTCGCCGACGGATCCACCGACACCGCCGACCTGCTGATCGGAGCCGACGGCGCTCGGTCGCTCGTGCGGGATTACGTCACCGAGCCCAGCGGCATCCGTCCCGAACGCTCCTACTCGGGATACGTCAACTACAACGGCCTGGTGGCTGCCGACGAGCGGATCGGGCCGCTGGATCAGTGGACCACCTACGTCGGCGACGGCAAGCGCTGCGCCGTCATGCCCGTCGCGGGGAACCGCTTCTACTTCTTCGTCGACGTACCCGGACCATCGGGGGTGGTCGAGGACCGCATGGCGGCTCTCGAGCACGCGTTCGGATCGTGGGGCGCTCCCGGGGTGCGCGCTCTGCTCGACGGCATCGACCCCGACGAGTCGCTCAACCGCGTCGAGATCTGGGACATCGACCCCTTCGACACCTGGGTGCGGGGACGCGTGGCGATCCTCGGGGACGCGGCGCACAACACCGCCCCCGACATCGGTCAAGGCGCCTGCTCGGCACTCGAGGACAGCTTCGCGCTCGGCATCGTCTTCGCGACCTCGACCCTCGGCGTCGAGGACTCGCTGAAGCGCTATGAGCGCATCCGCACCGAACGGGCGGGCGACCTGGTGCTGCGCGCCCGCAAGCGCGCCCACGAGACTCACGCCTTCGACGTCGCCGCGACCCAGGCCTGGTACGACGGCCTCCGCCGCGAAGACGGCACGGGCGTGATCCGCGGCATCGTCGGCAACATCGAGGGCAGCCCGGTCGAGCTCGGCGCGAGCGTGATGCGCTGAGGTGCCGGCTCTCCGCCGCCTTTTCGCGTCGCGGGTTTGCGCCGACGAGGCCACAGGGCCTGCGCCGGAGAGGCTGACTTCACCCGGGTGAATCACGCTGAAAAAAGGCGCAGTAACCCCGCGCTGAGCCCCGCGAAGGCACTATCTTCGTCGGCGAGAGGGGGCTCTTGTGTCGAGATTTTCCGTCGACCCCGAGGCGTTGCGCGCTACTGCCGCGCACCTCGATCGCGTGCGTGACTCCGCGGGCACACTTCTTGAGACATGTCCGGCCGACACGGGCCATGCCGACCTGGCGCAGGCGATCTCGCGTCTCGCCGTGGACGCGGCCGACTCATGGAGAAATGCGCTCGACGACCTGGGCGCCCTAGCCGAACGACTGCGGCAGAGCGCCGATCTGTACGAGAGAACAGACCAGGACCTGGTCGTACCGACGGAGGCCGGGGAGGGATGACAGAGCTCGGGCAGACCGCAGACCCCGTCGACCTCGTTCCCGGCTCCGTCAGCGGTATCGACGACTTCGTGTCGCAGTGGCGCGAGCGTGCTCGCGCGGCGGGTGACATCGCCGCCCAGCTCCGCGCACTCGCCGCGCCGGAGGGCTGGGAAGGCGCCGCCGCGGAGGGCTTCGCCGCCCGGCTTCCCGATGTCGGTACGCAATGGCAGCAGCTCGCGAATTCGCTCGCGACCGCCGCGGAAGAGCTCGACCAGTACGCGACCACTCTCGGGTGGGCTCAGCAGAAGGCCGGCGATGCCATCGCCATGTGGGAGACCGCAAAAGCCCAGACCGCGGCGGGCATCGAGAGTTACCGCCAGGCGGAACGCCAGGCTGGCGCGACGGGGATCGTTCCTTTGTACAGCGACGCTGGTGCCACAACGCGAGCTGATGCCCAAAGCCTCCTCGCGTACGCACGCTCCGAGGTCGGCCTCGCTGGCGACGCGGCCACCCACGCCCTGACCGCCATCACGCCACCAGAACCACTCACGTGGGAGAGCACGGGCACGCTTTTCCTCGCGTCGCTCGTCGTTCAAGGTCAGATGCAGTGGGACACCCTGGCCACTCTCGTGAATGGCACCGCCTCGGTCGGCAATGCGATCCTGCGCAACCCGGACGCACTCCTCGCGCTCCTCGGCGGCGCCGCGATGATGATCGGTGGGGGCGCAACGGTCCTCGGCGGGGGCGGCCTGGCCGCGACCGGAGTGGGCAGCGTACCGGGAGGGGCTGCCGTCGCCGGTGGCTTCGCGGTAGTAGGCACCGGGGGCGCGTTGGCTGCCGCCGGGGCCTCGAAGCTGGCTGGCGAAGCCACGGGTAGCGCCGGTGTCATGCTGATGGAGAAGAACCATGGCGTGGACCGGGGCGACTCGCGAGATGAGAGCGGACATTTTGCTCGCGGCCAGGATTCGAAGCCGTGGATCGACAAGGAGAAGCAGGGGTTAGACGAGATCGAAGCTGAACAAGGACGGAGCGTGCTTCGGGACACCGTACGAGCGTCGCTGGGAGGCTCGACTCAGCACCGCTACTTTGATGGGTTCATTCGGCGCCCGGATGGCACCTATTCCGCGGTGGAAGTGAAGAGTGGCACAGCCATCGAAAAGCACCTGAGGAATGAAGGCAATCAACTCGGCTTCGACCAAGCCATCAGTCCTGCAAACCCGGCGACGGCCACTCTGAATGGAGAAGTCATTCAAATTACCAACGTTATTCTGAAGGTGGTTCCGAAATGAAACGTCATTACTACACCATGGACGGAAACTCCATGGAATTCGGCTCCGATTTTCGCGGACCGCGCGAGCAGATCGCTCATCTCCTCGGTCTGCTGCAGCCTGATAAGAGATCGACATTCATTCTCGGCCCCATGCCCGACGAGGCGAACTTCGTCGAATACGTGTACCGAGGCGGCAGCCCCGTCTACCTCCAATGCGCCGGAACCTCCGACGCCATGACGATCGAATGGCACAAATACGACGACGACGGCCAGGATCGGCACTACATCGTCGGTCGAGGCGGTGGTCACTCGGGGGAACCAACCGCTGAGATTCCCTACTTCGACGGAAAGTACACGGCGACCGTCTACCCCGACGAGGTGTTCGCGCTCGACGAAGCGACCGACATCTTCTTCCATTACTTCGAGACCGGCGAGATCCCGCCCGGGTACGAGTTGCGCTGGTACGACTTGACCTGGCCGAAGCCGCAGACATGACCATCCGTTTCGACGGCGACCGCCACGCACAGCTGGTCGACACACTCCGCGACGCCACCGTGGCCATCGAGCGCCACCTCGACGACCTCGAGGCTGCCGTCACGGCGGGGCGTGCCGAATGGGCGGGGGCCGCACGAAGCGCCTACGACTCAGCCCAGCGACAGTGGTCGGAATCGTTCACGCGGATGAACGCGGGCCCGGCGGACACCGCATCCGGACTGGACGCGGCGAGATCGGCCTTCGAGACCACCGAGTCGTTGGCCACTCGCCTCTGGACCTGAACCGGATCGCGGTGGTGTGTCACCGTGTGACGCCAGCCCATCAACCTCCGACGCGACGCGTGGCACCGTGGGACGGACACATCCACGCCGCCGGGAGGCCCCATGTCCGAGTACTTCGACCGCACCGCCGACAAGACCTTCACGAAGGTCTACAAGGCCGAGACGCCCGACATCCTCGCCGCGTTCGCCGCGTTCGACCAGGCCGTGTTCGCCCCCGAGGGGCGCGCGATCCCGCTGAAGTATCGCGAGCTCATCGCCCTGGCCGTCGGCATCACGACCCAGTGCGTGTACTGCATCGACGGGCATTCGCAGAACGCCGTCAAGGCCGGCGCCACCGAAGCCGAGCTCGCCGAGGCCGCCTGGGTCGCGACCGCCATCCGCGCGGGCGGCGGCTACGCGCACGGTCGTCTCGCCTTCAAGCTCGCCGACGACGCCCGCCCGCACGAGCACTGACCCCGTGACGGACGCCTTCTCGCCCCGGGCCGCCGCGACCGGAGCATCGATGCCCGGTCCCCTCGAGATCGAGGCGCTCGAGCACATTCGCGCGCTCATCCGGATCGACAGCGTCAACACGGGTGAGGCGGCGACCATCGGCGACGGCGAGACGCGCGCCGCGCTGTACGTCAAAGAGCACCTCGACGAGGTCGGCTACGAGACGGTTCTGGTCGAGCCCCGCCCGGGGCGCGCGAGCGTGGTCGCCCGGTTGGCCGGTTCGGATCCGGATGCCGGAGCCCTCGTCGCCCACGCACACCTCGACGTCGTACCGGTCGATGCCGACGACTGGACGCACCCACCCTTCGGCGCCGAGATCCACGACGGCCTGCTCTACGGTCGCGGGGCCGTCGACATGAAGGACTTCGCCGGCATGCTGCTCGCCATCGCCCGGGCATTCCGCCGCGACGGGATCGTGCCGCGGCGCGACCTGATCTTCGCGTTCTTCGCCGACGAAGAGGCCGGGGGCGTCTGGGGCGCGCGATGGATCGTCGAGAACCGCCCCGAGCTGTTCGCCGGAGCCACCGAGGCGCTCAGCGAGGTCGGCGGCTTCTCGATCCCCCTGCCCGACGACCGCCGCGCGTACCTCGTCGCCACCGCGGAGAAGGGCGTGACGGTCGCCACGCTGACCGCCCGCGGAGCCGCGGCGCACGGTTCCCGCCCCACCGCCGACAACGCGGTCGTGCGCCTCGCGCGGGCCGTGGCCGCGGTCGGGGCACACCGCTTCCCCGTCGTGCGGACCGCGACGCTCGAGCGCTTCCTCGACCTCTACGGACGCGCCAGCGGCGAGCCCCTCGACGGCGACGATCTGTCTCGCCTGGGGTTCTCGGCATCCGTCATCGATGCGGGGGCACGCAACACGGTCTCCCCGACCGTGCTCACGGCCGGGGGCAAGATCAACGTCATCCCCGCCTCGGCGAGCGCGACGCTCGACGTGCGCGTGGTGCCCGGGCAGGCGGACGCGCTGCGCGAAGAGCTCGCGCACGTCGTCGGCGACGACATCGAGATCGCGTGGTCGCGGTACATCCCGGCGATCGAGGCTCCGGCCGAGGGGCGGCTGATGGACGTGCTGCAGGATGCCGTGACCGCCGAAGATCCCGACGGCACCGTCGTGCCGTACCTGCTGCCCGCCAGCACCGACAACAAGCACCTCAGTCGTCTCGGCATCCGGGGCTACGGATTCGTGCCGCTGCGCGTGCCCGCCGACTTCGACGTGTTCGGGCAGTTCCACACGGCCGACGAGTGCGTGCCGGTGGAGGCCCTGTTCTTCGGGACGCGGGTGACGGCACGGATCCTGCGCGACGCCTAGGGCCCGCGTCCGCAACCGGCGACCGTACCGCCCCGAGGGCGTCGACCGCCGACGTGTTACCTCGCGTGGCGGTGGGTTTCGGTGCGTGGCGGGGCGTTTCGACGTGTGAATCGGCGCGTCGCGGGCCGTTCGACCCCGTCATAGCGTTTCGGTCACCCACCGGCACCCCGTGCCGTTTCGGAAAGCCCGAGGAGCACGTCATGACCACCACCGCGCCGGCCCCCGCCGACCGCTCGACAGCGCCCGCGACGGCGCCACGGTCGACCGCCAAGGTCGATCTCGGCACCATCGCGGTCGTGCCCACCCGTCACTGGTGGCGCTGGATCCTCAGCGCCCTGCTGCTGTTCGTCGTCGCCCAGTTCGCCTGGAGCCTCGTGACGAACGACCGCTACATGTGGGGGACGTTCGCGCAGTACTTCTTCTCGGAGCCGGTGCTGATCGGCATCGGCTACACGCTCTCGCTCACCGCGATCTCGGCCGTCGTCGGCTTCTCGCTGGGTACGCTGCTGGCCCTCGGCCGACTGTCGGCGTCTCCGCTACTGAGCGGGGTGGCGTGGGGCTACATCTGGTTCTTCCGGTCGGTGCCCCTCGTCGTGCAGATCATCGTCTGGTACAACCTCGGCTACCTGTACCCGACCCTGGGCCTGGGCACCCCCTTCACGACCGATTTCTGGATCGTGGAGTTCCCGACGGTCCAACTGGTCAGCGCCTTCGCCGCCGCGATCCTCGGACTCGGCCTGCACCAGGCGGCGTACTCGGCCGAGATCATCCGCGGCGGCCTCGTCTCGGTCGACCCCGGTCAGCACGAAGCAGCTGCGGCGCTCGGCATCCCGGCATCCCGTCGTCTGTTCCGGATCATCCTGCCGCAAGCCATGCGTTCGATCGTGCCGAACGCGACGAACGAGATCATCGGCCTGGTCAAGGGCGCGTCGGTCGTGTTCGTCATCGCGATCCCCGAGCTGTTCTATGCGGTGCAGGTCATCTACAACCGCAACAGCCGCGTGATTCCGCTGCTGCTCGTCGCGGTCGTCTGGTACACACTGATCACGACGATCCTGAGCATCGCGCAGTACTACATCGAGCGGTACTACGCCCGCGGGTCCGCTCGGGCGCTGCCGCCGACTCCCGTGCAGCGCGCCCGCACCTGGGTGAGCACGCAGTGGGCGCGTCTGGGCGACTCCCCCGCTCCGCCGGGAGGGACGGATGCCGAGACCCCCACCGCCGCGAAGGGAGTTCGGGCATGACCGCGGTCACGGCGACGAGCGGGCTCGTCGAGGTGCACAACGTGCACAAGAGCTTCCACGGGGTCGAGGTGCTGAAGGGCATCGACCTGACCGTGCAGCCCGGGGAGGTCGTGGCCCTGCTCGGCCCGAGTGGTTCGGGAAAGTCGACGCTGCTGCGCACCATCAACCACCTCGAGACGGTGGATGCCGGCTCGGTCACGGTCGACGGCGAGTTCATCGGCTACGAGTTGCGCCACGGAAAGCTGCACGAGCTGCGCGAGCGCGAGATCCTGCAGCGGCGGGCGCAGGTGGGGATCGTGTTCCAGAATTTCCACCTCTTCCCGCACCTCACCGCCCTCGAGAACATCACCGAGGCGCCGCTCGCGCTCAAGCGGCTGAGCAGAGGCGAGGCGCGCGATCTGGCTCTCGGCCTGCTCGAGCGGGTGGGCCTGGCCGAGAAGGCCGACGCCTATCCCCGTCAGCTGTCCGGCGGGCAGCAGCAGCGCGTCGCGATCGCCCGCGCCCTCGCCCTGCAGCCCAAGGTGCTGCTGTTCGATGAACCGACGAGCGCCCTCGACCCCGAGCTGGTGGGCGAGGTGCTCGACGTCATCCGCGACCTCGCGAAGCTCGGCACGACCCTCGTGATCGTCACGCACGAGATCGGCTTCGCCCGCGAGGTCGCCGACCGGGTGGTCTTCCTCGACCAGGGCCGCATCGTCGAGCAGGGCACGCCCGACGAGGTGCTCACCCGACCGCGGCACGCGCGCACCCGCGATTTCGTCGCGAAGGTGCTCGGCTGACGCGTCGGCTCCCCCGGTGGCTTCGACAGGCTCAGCCACCTCGCCCCACCGACCCACCAGACCCCGCGACGCGACACCGGCGACGCGGCATCCACACCCTCACAAGGAGACACAGCATGGCACTCAGCAAGAAGCAGGGGATCGCCCTCGGCGTGATCGCCGCAGCCCTCGTCGCCGTCGTCGGCATCGGCGTCACCATCGGCCTCAACCGACCGGCCGATGCGGTCGCGGCGCCCGAGCCCTCGGCATCCGCCACGAACGCCCCCGCGGAATGGGTGCACACCGACGCCGTGCCCGACGCCGTCGCTGCCTTGAAGGCGAGCGGCTTCGCCCCCATCGAGCCGGGCAAACTGACGGTCGCGGTGGGCGCCTTCACCCCGCCGCTCAGCTACGTGCCCGAGGGCGAGACTCTGCCGTCGGGCACCGAGCCCAACATCGGTTCGCTCATCGCCGAAGGTCTCGGCCTCGAGTACAACCCGGTCGTGGTGGCGTGGGCCGACTGGCCCCTCGGCATCCAGTCGGGAAAGTACGACCTGATCACCGCCAACGTCACCGTGACCGAGGAGCGCAAGGAGCTCTACGACTTCGCGAGCTACCGGCAGGACCTGCTGGGCTTCGCCGTGCGCGCCGACAGCTCGATCGCGAAGATCGAGACCGCCGACGACATCTCGGGGCTGAAGATCGTCGTCGGCTCGGGCACCAACCAAGAGAAGGTGCTGCTCAGCTGGAACCAGGAGCTCTCCGCCGCCGGCAAGGCCCCGGCCGACCTGCAGTACTACGACGACAATGCCGCAGCGACCCTCGCCCTGCTTTCGGGCCGCGTCGACGCGACGTTCGGGCCGAACGCGACCGCCGCGTGGGCGGCACGCGACACCGGTGAGACGAAGGTCGTCGGCGTGGTTCCGGGCGGATACCCGCTGCAGGCCGACATCGCCGCCGGCACCAAGAAGGGCAACGGCCTCGTCGAGCCGGTGCAGATCGTGCTGAACGACCTGATCGCCAGCGGGAAGTACGCCGAGGTGCTGAAGGCCTGGAACCTCGACTCCGAGGGCATCTCGACCTCGCAGATCAACCCGCCGGGACTCCCGAAGTCCTGACTCCCCGCGCACGGCCCGGTCTTCCTCGACCGGGCCGTGCCGTGGCAGCGATCCGCTGGATTCCGCGAGCTGTTCAGACGGGAGGGCGATGCTGCGGGGGCGAGAGCGCGGGCCGCGGGGCGCACAACCTCCGCGATCTGCACACGCTCAGTCGGCATCCCGCCGATCGGACGGAGGATGCGCGAATCGCTGAGGGGGCGCTCGGGGCTCAGCCCGTCAGCACCTTCTCGAAGCAGCGCGAGGCCGGGAACCTCACGTACGGCGGGTAGATGTCGATCGCCCGATAACCGAGCTTCTCGTACAGGGCGATCGCCTCGGGCTGCCGGTCGCCGGTCTGCAGGATGAGCCGTGCTGCGCCGCGCTCCCGGCCGAGGCGTTCGAGCGCGCCCATGAGCGCCTGGCTCGCACCACGACCGCGCGCGCGGGGATCGACGAACACGCGTTTGACCTCGAGCTCGTCGCCGAGGCGACGCAAGGCGGCGTGACCGACCGCGACGCCCTCGGCATCCCGGACGAGGATCACCTCGACCATCGTGGCCGGGTCGACGGCGAAGTCCTCGGCCAGCACAGCGCGGGTCTCGTCATCGAAGGCCGCGTACACCTCGGCGTAGCGCGGGCTGATCTCGTCGTCCATCGCGGCGCGCAGCGCGACGGCCCGCTCGTCGTCCCACGAGACGCTCTCGATCGTCCACGCCTCGGTCGCCGCCCTGCCCGTCATGAGCGGACCGCCTGGATGCCGGCATCCGTCGCCACTCCCTCGGCCCGCGACAGCGGCGTCTTCTCCCCCGCCTCCACGGCGAACGGCAGACGGTTCCGGGCGGGCGGCAGGGGGCAGGTCGCGAAGTCGGTGTACGCGCAGGGCAGGTTCGTCGCGCGGGTGAAGTCGATGACCGTGCGGCCGTCGGCGTCCGGCGCGGTGACCGTGACCGAACGGTTCGCCGCGTATGTCGTGACGCCGCTCGTCGCGTCGGTGAAGAGGACGAGCAGGTCGCCCGGTCGATGACCGGGGAAGGCGACGAGGCGATGAGGGACCCCGTCGAACTCGAAGGCGAGCTCTCCCGGCGCGTCGTAGACGTGCGTCAGGCCGTCGACGGCCGCTCCGACTTCGTACGCCCGTGGGTGCGCGTACGCCTCGAACCGGGCGTCGATGCGCCAACGGGGATCGGCCGGATAGGCGGGAGTCCCCGCGTACCGCGACAGGTAGTCCGCATCCGGCCGGCGGGGTCGGAGGAGGTCGCGGCCACCCCGGCGAGCCACCTCGATCACCCCGCTGTCGAAGCCGACGGTCACGTCGCCGCGCTCGTTCAGGGAACCGAACGCGAACCGGCCGCGCACCGTCCCACCCTCGACCTCGAGGGATTCCCCCTCGGCGAGATCGACGACGGCCCCGTCTTCCCCGGTGTGCCAGATCCCCGGAAGGCCCGGGATGCCGGTGGGCCGCTCGCCCAGCCAGTACAGGCCCGTGATGGCCAGGAATCCGTGGGGGTCGGCACGGCGACGCTCGTGCGCCTCGTGCCAGGCGGTCCACTGCTCGGCGAAGGTTTCGGTCATCGTTCTCCCTCGAGGACGGGTCCCCTCCAGCATGCATCGCGACGCCCCTCTCGGGCGCGCGGTGGGAAACGCGGCGTCACCCGCCGTCACGCACCGTCGCGGTCGGGCTCGGCGTGGCCGGCGGGTCTCGCGCAGATTCTGGAAGACATCGCCGAGCGAATGGGCCGCTCTCGGGACGGCGGCCGGCAGCGTGACGGTCGACTCCTGTCCGCGTTATCGTCGAGCGATGGAGATCTGGGTACCGCAGTGGACCGTCCGGCAGCCGCAGCATCCCGTGGCGGGGTCGACCTGGTTCGGCGGCTTGCCCGCCGGCCTCGACCCGGCGGCGTGGCCCGTCTGCAGCGAGTGCGGCACCGCACTCTCGCCGCTCCTGCAGCTCTCCGCCGGGCCGTGGCTGCGGCGCATCCCCGCAGGGCACGTCCTGCTCGTCTTCAAATGCGAGACCGACGACGTGTGCGAGTTCTGGGATCCGGATGACGGGGCCAACCGTTGTCTGCTCGTCCCGGTGGCGGAGCTCTCGTCCGACGCGGGCGTGCCCGACGACGTGTTCACGGGCAGGACTCGCATCCTCCCCCGCGTATGGGTGGGCGAGTGGGCGCGGGGCGACGACGGGCTGACCCCCGAACAGGCCGACCAGATCGACCGGGACGAGGTCTGGCACCTCCCCGACGACATCCGTGCGATCGCGGAGGCCGCCGAGCACTACACGAAAGCCGGTGGCGCACCGGTGTGGACGGGCAACGGACCGGCCTCCGCGCCCGCTCGGCCCCGGCGGCTGCTGTTCCAGATCGACAACTGGATCACCACCGTCGACAGCGCCGACGAGGTCGCCGCGGCGCTGGCCGAACGGCCGGACCGGTACGTCCTCGTCCGGGACAGCACGATGAGCGCCGCGAACTTCATGAGCGACGGTGTCGCGTACGTCTTCGACGTCGCGCCCGACGCGCCGGTGCCCGACGCCAAGCTCGTCATCTCGCGCTAGGGCCGCGCCCGAGGTCCCCGCCTGCCATCCCCGGCCCGGCCCGGGTCGAGCCGCGCGTCAGCGCTGCCGCGCCACCGCCCGCCCCAGCCGCGCTGCCGCCTCGCACAGCCGCTCCTCGGATGTGTCGCCGTACGCCAGGCGCAGGTGGCGGTCGGCATCGGTGCCGGGGCCGGAGGGGAAGAACGAACCCCTTTGGTACTCCACGCCCTCAGCGCTCGCGTCGGCGGCCAGGCGGTCGGGGTCGATGCGGTCGTCGCGCAGGCGGGGCCAGAGGAACAGCCCGCCCTCGGGCACGGTGACCTCGAACTCCCCGGGGGCTTCGGCCTCGAGCGCCTCGGCCAATGCGCCGGCGCGGGTCCCGTACAGCGACCGTGCGCGCCCGAGCACGCGGTCGAAGAGCCCCGCGTCGCTGGTCAGCACCTCGGCGATGACGGCCTGCACGAAGGTCGACGAGTGCGAATCCTGGCGGCTGCGGAGGGCCACGGCATCCGGGATCAACTGCTCCGGCAGCACGACCCAGCCCAAACGCAGTCCGGGGCCGAGGGTCTTGGTGAAGGTGTTGACGTGGATGACGTGATCGGACTCGTGGAACGGCGTGAGCGATTCGGGCTCGCCGGCGAAGCGGAGCTCGCGGTACGGGTCATCGGCGAACACGACGAACCCGTACCGCTCGGCGAGGTCCACCAGCTGGCGCCGACGCGCGGTGGGCAGCGACGACTGCGAGGGGTTGTGGAACTCGGGCACCGTGTAGACCGCGGCCGGGCGCGCTCCGGCACGCAGTTGCGCGGCCAGTGCGTCGACGTCGAGACCCTCGGCACCGACCGGGATGGGCAGCACCCGCGCATCGGCCAACTGCAGACCGCGCAGGAACAGCGGGAACACGGGATTGTCGACCGCGACGAGGTCGCCCCGCTCGAGCACCGCCTGCACGGCGATCGCCAGACCGTGGAAGCCGCCATTGGTGATGAGCACCCGCTCGACGGCGACCCCTTCGCGCGCGGCGACCCATTCGCGCAACGCCGGAATGCCCTCGGTCCGCGAGTACTGCAGCGCGGGTGCCCCCGGCTGCGCGAGCACGCGGGCGGTCGCCTCGGCGAGTTCCGCGGTGGGCAGGACGGAAGGATCCGGGATGCCACCGAGCAGCTCGATCGCGTCGGGTCGGCGATCGCGCAGGGTCTGGTCGCCGAATCCGCTCGGGGCGGTGAACGCCTCGATCAGCGCGGGGCGGGCACGGGGCGAGGAGAGGAGGGTCATCGGGGGCTCCGGGGGTGGGGGGACGGGATGGCGTCGACCAGCGCGCGCGTGTAGTCCTCACGCGGGTGCGAGAGCACGTCGGCGACGCGGCCGGCCTCGACGACACGGCCGTCCTTGAGCACCGAGACGGTGTCGGCGATCTGGCGGACCAGCGCCAGGTCGTGCGAGACGAAGAGGTAGGTGAGGCCGCGCTCCCGCTGCAGGCGGCGGAGCACGTCGAACACCCCGGCCTGCACGGTCACGTCCAGAGCCGAGGTCGGCTCGTCGAGCACGATGACGTCGGGCTCGAGCACCAGGGCGCGCGCGATCGCCATGCGTTGGCGCTGGCCGCCCGACAGCGCGTCCGGGCGGCGGCGGGCGAGGTGGGGCGGCAGGCCCACGGCATCCAGGGCCTCCGCCACCTTCGCCGTCCGTGCGGCGCGCGTGCCGACGCGGTAGCGCTCGAGCGGCTCGCGCACGATGCGTCCGACGCTCCACGTGGGATCGAGCGAGGTGAAGGGGTTCTGGTAGACGAGCTGCAGGTGCCGACGGATGCCGCGGAGCTCCGCCGCCGTGCGGCCCGTCACCGTCGCCCCGTCGATGAGCACCTCGCCGGCGTCGAGGTCTTCGAGCCCGAGGAGCAGGCGCACGGTCGTCGTCTTCCCCGAGCCCGACTCCCCCACCAGCGCGTGCGTCGTTCCCGCGGGGATGCGGAAGGACACCTCCGACACCGCGGGGCGGGCGGCACGGTCGAAACTCTTCGACACCGCACGCACGTCGATGCGGGCGGAGGCGGTGTCGGGGATCCACGCGTCGACGCCGCGATCACCGTCGTCGCGGCGATAGCGGTCGGGGTTCAGGGCCGGCGCGTCGGCCTGCAACTGCACCGTGTACGGCGAGGTCGGCGCCGCGAAGACCTCGTGAGTGGGGCCGGCCTCTTGCACGCGCCCGTCCTTGAGCACGACGATCTCGTCGGTGCGCTCGGCGGCGATCGCGAGATCGTGCGTGATCAGCAGCAGCCCGATGCCCAGATCGCGGCGCAGCTCGTCGAGCAGATCGAGGATGCGCTTCTGGATCGTGACGTCGAGGGCGCTCGTGGGTTCGTCCGCCACCAGCAGCTCGGGCCGCGGCAGCACCGCCAATCCGATGAGCACGCGTTGCAGCATGCCGCCCGACAACTGGTGCGGGTAGGACTCGTACACACGACGCGGGTCGGGAAGCCCGACGCGGGCGAACACGTCGAGCACCGCGCGGCGCTGCTCGCCGGCATCGGCGAGGCCCGAGAGAGCCGCCGCCTCGTGCGCTTGCGAGCCCACGGTGCGGACGGGGTTGAGGGCGTGCGCGGGGTCCTGCGGGACGAAGCCGATACGCCGGCCCCGGAACGGTCGGAATCGCGCCTCGGCGAGCCCCAGCACCTCGGTGCCGGAGAGCTCGACGCGACCGCTCGCACGCCCCGTACCGCGGGGCAGCAGCCGCAGCACGGAACGGGCGATCGTGGACTTGCCCGAGCCCGACTCTCCGATGAGCGCGAGACTGCCGCCCCGGGGGATCGCGAACGACACGTCGTGCACCACGGGGGTGCGACCGTACGAGACCGACAGGCCGCGGACGTTCAGCAGCGCGGGGGTCGTCAGCGGAACGTCGTCCGTACGGGACAGGGCGAGGGTCATGACGTCCTCCGAAGCCAGCGGCTGATGCGGTTGATCGAGAGCACGGTCGCCACGGTGACGAGCGCCGGCCAGACGACGAGCCAGGGCGCGCGCGGGTAGTCCTTGCCCGCGGAGATGAGCAGACCCCAGTCGGATGCCGGGGGCGGATCGCCGTAGCCGAGGAACGCCAGCCCCGCGATCACGAGGATCGACAGCCCGAACTGCAGCACGGCCAGGGGGACCAGCGATCGCGAGGCGTTCGGCAGCACGTGCCGGAAGAGCACGTGCAGGTTCGACCCGCCCTGGAGCCGCGCGGCCTCGACGAACACCGACGAGCGCACGCGCATCACCTCGGAGCGCATCACCCGGGCGAACACCGCCACCGCGGAGACGCCCGTGGCGATCGCGGCGTTGATGGTCTGGAACCCGAGCGAGCTGACGATCACGACCGCGAGCAGGAACGCCGGGATGGCGAGCAGCACGTCCACGAACCGCGCGAGCACGACGTCGGTCCACGCACCGAGGAAGCCCGCGAGCAATCCGATGAGCCCGCCGACGACGACGCCGATCGCGACGGCCACGAGGGCGCTGGTCACCGAGGACTGCGCGCCGTAGACGATGCGGGTGAACAGGTCGCGGCCGAGGTGATCGGTGCCGAGCAGGTGCGCGGCGCTCGGCGCCTGGAGCTTGTCCGCGGGCACCCCCTGCGCCGGGTTCTGCGCGGTGAACAGCGCGGGGGCGAGCGAGAACGTCAGCACGACGGCCACGACGACGAACGACACGAGCACGCCGACGGGGACGGAGAAGCGGATGCCGCGCGCTCGGGCGGTCGCGGAGCGTTGCGCGAGCAGGGGTGCGGCGGTCATACGATGCTCACTTCCTCGCGCAGGGGCGTTGTCGGCTCGTCACGGGGCGCGACCGAGACGGGCCGGCCGCTGCGGCCGACGGCGACCCGCGGGTCGAGAAGGGGGTAGGCGAGGTCGGCGAGCAGGTTCACCACCACGAAGACGATCGCGGCGAGCGAGACCACGGCCTGCAGCACCGGGAGGTCCTGGCTCGCCACGGCGGATTCGACCAGGGTGCCGATGCCCACGCGCCCGAAGATCGCCTCGGTGATGAGAGCTCCCCCGAGCAGCTCGCCCACGATGAGCGCCAGCACGGTGACCGTCGGCAGCGCCGAGGGCTTGACCAGGTGGCGCAGGAACAGCGCCCCCGACCGCAGTCCCCGCGACCGTGCGACCGCGACGTACTCCTGCCGTGACTCGTGATCGAGCGAGGCGATGAGCACCTCGGCCAGCTGCGCCGAGACCGGGATGCCGAGAGCCACCGCCGCGAAGAAGGTGCCCCACGGCGTCTCGGTGTCGATCATGCTGAACAGCCCGAGACCGAACGCGAAGACGTGGATCAGCAGCAGCCCGATCACGAAGTTCGGCACCGACAGGAACAGCGACGGCAACGAGCGGAGGACGCCCTGGCCCCAGCGCGGGGGCAGGAACTGCGTGCCGTACGCGATGGCCACGGCCAGCACCACCGCGACCAGGAGGGCCGCCGCGGCCAGGCTCAGGGTCGACCCGAGCGCATCGAGCACCAGCCCGCTGACAGGCAGGTTCGAGCGGAGCGAGACGCCCAGGTCACCCACGACGAATCGCCCGAGCGAAGACCCCAGCTGCACCCACCACGGCTGGTCGAGCCCGTAGTACGCGACGATGCGCGCGATGTCGTCTTCGGTGAAGCCGTTGTCGGGATTGCGCAGCGTGCTCGTGATGGGGTCGCCGGGCAGGATGCTGATCACGACGAACGTGAACAGGTACGCCAGCAGCACGACGACGATCGCCTGTCCGGTGCGCAGCACAGCGAAGCGACCGTAGGTGCGCAGCATGTCCTCCTCCTCTCGTGTCGGTCCGGCCGGATGACGGTCGGCGTCAGCCGTTGAGCCACGCGTTCAGGTAGGACGCGTACGCGAGGCCGTTGTAGGTGACACCGCTCACCTCGGGAGCCTGGACGTACACCCGCTGCACGATCTGCGTCAGCGGGACGAAATACGCCTGATCGAGGACGTATCCCTGCAGCTCGTCGGCGACCTTCGCGCGGGCCTCTCGATCGGTCGCGGTGGCGATGCGGGTCGAGAGGTCGTTGAGCGTCGCGTCAGAGGTGCCGAGTCGGAACCAGTCCTCGTCGCCCTTCTTCTGCGAGGTGAGGACGCCGGCGACGGTTCCGACGTCGACGAAGCTGCGGGTGATCTCGGTCGCGGGCACCGTCGTGTTGCCGATGACCTTCTGGCCGTAGGTGGGGACGTCGTAGGTTTCGAGGTTCACCTCGAAACCCAGGGCGGTCAGCTGCTGGTCGACGAGTTCGTCGACCGACTGCGAGGCCTGCAGGTAAGGATTGGGGTAGAGCGTGAGCGACAGCTTCTTCCCGTCCTTGGTCCGCACGCCGTCGTCGCCCTTCACCCAGCCCGCCTCATCGAGGAGGGATGCCGCTTCGTCGGGGTCGTACGCGAAGTCGGTGGTGTGGTCGGTCGCCTCGGGCACCGTGCTCTGGAAGAACGACTCCGCCGCGTGCCAGTCCGAGGTGTAGACGGTCGAGAGGATCTCGTCGCGATCGATGCCGTGCTGCACCGCTTGCCGCACCTTGATGTCGTCGAACGGGGCGACGGAGGTGTTCAGGGCGTAGCCGTTGACGAATCCGAGGTAGCGGGGCGTCTCGACAGTGAGGCCCTCCTGCTTCAGGGCGTCGAGGTCTTGCGGGCTGGCGTTGTAGGCCACCTGCGCCTGACCGGACTCGACCGAGGCGGTGCGCAGCGTCGGCTCGGTGACCTGCTTGTAGGTGATGGTGTCGAGGTATGCGGCGCCCTCGTGGCCCACCGCCTGCGGGCCCCAGTCGTAGTCGTCCCGTCGCTTGAGCACGACGCTGTCGCCCTCGGCGACCTTCTCGACGACGAACGGACCGCTGCCGATGTCCTTGGTGAGGTCCGCCTGCTGGCCGGCGGGGAGCGCCAGGGTCTCGGGCGAGAGCAGGATCGAGCCGTGGTACGCCAGCGTGGGGATGAAGCTGAGGGTCGGTGCGGAGAACGAGACCGTGACCGTCGTGGCATCCACCGCCTGCGCGCCCTGGTAATTGGCGGAGGGGAACAGGCCGATGCGGTTGATGCCCTCGTCGGGGCGGCCCTTGGCCCAGATGTCGATGTTCGCCACGACAGCGGCCGCGTCCAGCGGCGTGCCGTCCGAGAAGGTGACGCCCGACTTCAGGTGGAGGGTGAACTGCGTCTTGTCGGCGTTCTCGTCCCAGCTCTCGGCGATCCACGGACTGAGGTTCCCCTCGGCGTCGACGTAGACGAGCTTGTCGGTGACGTTGCCCCAGATCTGGCCCTGGTAGCTCGAGATCGAGCTGTTGTTCGGGATCCAGGTGGCGCCGAGCGAGTCGATGAGGAAGACGAGATCGCCGCCGGTCTTCGGCTCGGCGTCGGCGGGAGCGGCGGTCGACGCGGCACCGCACCCGCTGAGCAGGAGGGCGCTGACGGTGAGGGCGGAGGCGAGGCCGAGAAGGCGTCGGCGGGGACGGCGAGCGAAGGTCATGGGAATCCTCGGGCTGTGGGGACGGGTTACAGGGCTTTGCCGGGGTTGAACAGACCGGCGGGATCGAGCGCGTTCTTGACGGCGAGCTGCGCCTCGCGCACGCGCACGGAGAGCTCCTCCGCGGCGAGGGCGCGCTTCACGGTGCCGATGCCGTGCTCACCGCTCACGGTGCCGCCGACAGCGAGCGCCGCGTGCACGACCGCGTCGGCGGCGTCGTGGACGGCGGCCGGTACGGCGGTGGGATCGACGCCCGCGGGGATGGGCAGCGAGATGACCGGGTGGAGGTTGCCGTCGCCCGCGTGCGCGACCGCGCTCACGCCGACCCCGAACCGGTCGGCGATCGCGGGGAAACCCGCGAACACCTCCGCGATGCGCGACTTGGGCACGGCGACGTCGCCCCCGGCGAACCACGTGTCCGCGTCGAAACGTCGGCCCGAGCGTCGCAGTTCCCAGAGGGTCTCGGCATCCGTCTCGCTCTCGACCTCGACCCGTGCGCCCGCCGCGACGAGCGCAGCGGTCAGCTCGGCGGTCTGCTCGTCGATACCGAAGCCGTCGAGTTCGATCAGCAGGAGGGCCGCGCCCCGGGCGCGCAGGCCCGAGTCCTGCGCGGCGTCGATGCCGCCGAGGGTGATCTCATCGAGGAACTCGATGACGCTCGGGCGAACGCGCGAGGCCGTGATGGCCCCGATGGCCGCGGCACCCGCGGCCGTGGAATCGAAGAACGCCGTGAGCGTCCGGCGCGCCACCGGGAGCGGCCGGATGCGCACGGTCGCCCCCACCACGATGCCGAGCACGCCCTCCGACCCGACGAACAGCGAGACGAGGTCGAGCCCGGTGACGCCCTTGATCGAGCGGTGTCCGACCGAGACGAGGCTGCCGTCGGCGAGCACGACGTCGAGGGCGAGCACCGACTCGCGCGTGACGCCGTACTTGGCGCACCGCAGGCCCCCGGCGTTGGTGGCGATGTTGCCGCCGATGGTCGAGATGCGCCAGCTCGCCGGGTCGGGGGCGTAGAACAGGCCGAGGGGGGCCAGTCGCTCGTTGAGCGAGGCGTTGAGAACGCCGGGTTCGACGACGGCGACCTCGTCGGCGGGCGACACCTCGACGATGCGGTTCAGCCGTTCGGTCGAGACGACGAGCTGCTCGGAGAGGGCTGTCGCGCCGCCGGAGAGACCCGTGCCGGCCCCGCGCGGCACGATGCTGACACCGTGACGACCGGCGAGGCGCACGAGCTGCCGGACCTCGGTCACCGAGGTGGGAAACGCCACCGCGGGGCCGTTCGTCACGGGGGCGCCCGTTCGCGGAGCGGTGCCGGCGTCGAACGAGAACTCCACCGTCGCCGCGGAGGGCGGGCGCACCTCGATGCCGGGCGCCTCGTCACGCAGATCGTCGAGCAGGGCGAGCACGCCCGTGAACGGGGCGATCGCGGTGGAAACGCTCATGGCAGCACCTTTCAGAACGGGACGGGAGTGCAGCCGAAGCTAGGCGGAAGCGGACGCACGCTCATCCCGAGCGACACCGTCCGTCGCGAGACGTCACCGACCGACATCGTGTGTCGCGCGGCGTCACAGTCGAACGATCGGTGAGGCGCGGCCGGTATGTTCCGCCCCCGTCGTCGGTTCATGACGCTTCGAGGCGTTTCGTTACGTCACGCATTGAGCCGTGTCGCGGTCCGGGCGACAGTGAGCAGCACTCGCCTGACCGAAGGAGTCCCGATGCCCGACCGCATCCACCTCGCCGTCGCCCTGGACGGCGCCGGCTGGCACCCGGCCGCGTGGCGCGAGCCCACGGCCCGGCCCACCGAGCTGACCTCGGCCGCCTACTGGCGCGCCCTGGCCCGCACGGCCGACGGAGCGGGACTCGTCCTCGCGACGATCGAAGACGCGCTGAGCCTGGGCGGACGATCGTTCGAGCCGGATGCCGAGACCCGCCGCGACCGCGCCCGCGGGCGTCTCGATGCGGTGCTGCTGGCGTCGTTCCTGGCCCCGGCCACGCGCCGGATCGGTCTCGTCCCCACCGCGACGACGACCCATCCCGAGCCCTTCCACCTGGCGACGGGTCTGCAGACGCTCGACCACGTGAGCCGCGGCCGCGCGGGTGTCCGACTCGTCGCGGGCTCGACCGCGCAGGAGCGCCGGAACTTCGGGCGCCGCACCGACGGACCGGCCGGGTTGCCGGCATCCGGTCGCGTCGAAGACGACCCCGCGCTTCTCGCCGCCTTCCGCGAGGCGGGGGAGGTCGCCGACGTCATCCGACGTCTGGCCGACTCGTGGGAGGACGACGCGATCGTCCGCGACCTCGAGTCGGGGAGGTTCCTCGACCGCGAGCGCGTGCACAACGTCGAGTTCGAGGGGGAGTTCTTCTCGATCACGGGCGCGTCGATCGTGCCGCGGTCGCCGCAGGGCCAGCCCCTCATCACCGCTCTCGCGCATCAGACGGTCCCCTACCGTTTCGCGGCGGAGCACGCCGACCTCGTGTTCGTCACTCCCGCCGATGCGACCGCGGTCGGTGGCATCCTCGGCGAACTCGACGGGCGCGACGACCTGCGCGTCTTCGCCGACCTGCTCGTGCTCGTCGAGGACTCGCGCGCCGAAGCCGAAGCCGTATGGGCCCGCCTGCAGGAGCGCGCGCCGCTCACGACCGACGCGCGGGTGGTGGTGGGAACCTCCGCCGATGTCGTGGACGAGATCCGCGCCCTCGCCGCAGCCGGCGTCGACGGGGTCCGTCTGCGACCCGCCCGTCTTCCGGCCGACCTCGACGCGATCGCCGACCGGGTCGTGCCCGCGGCGGCGGCCGCCGGCATCCTGCTCCCCGACGAGGGGGCGCCCACGCTCCGCGAACGTCTCGGACTCCCCCGTCTCGCCAGTCGCTACGCCCGTCAGGAGGTCGGCGCATGACCCGTCGGCAGATCCACCTCGCCGCGCACTTCCCGGGTGTGAACAACACCACCGTGTGGACCGACCCGAGCGCGGGCAGTCAGATCGACTTCTCGTCGTTCGAGCATTTCGCGCGCACGGCCGAGCGCGGCTTCTTCGACTACCTGTTCCTCGCCGAGGGGTTGCGCCTGCGCGAGCACCGCGGACAACTGCACGACCTCGACGTCGCGGGACGCCCGAACACCCTCGCTATCCTCACGGCCCTGGCCGCGGTCACCGAGCACATCGGTCTGGTCGGCACGCTCAACACGACCTTCAACGAGCCGTACGAGCTCGCGCGACAGCTCGGCACGCTCGACCTGCTGTCGAACGGCCGCGCGGGATGGAACGCCGTGACCAGTTCCGACGCGTTCCACGGCGCGAACTTCCGCCGCGGCGGCTACCTCGATCACGCCGACCGGTACGTGCGGGCCGCTGAGTTCGCCGCCCTGTCGAAGGCGCTGTGGTCGTCGTGGCGCGACGACGCGATCGAGTCCGATGCCGAGAACGGCATATACCTGCGCGCCGACGCCATCGAGCGCGTCCGGCACGAGTCGCGGTTGTTCGACGTCGACGCGGTGTTCGACGTGCCGCGGTCGCCGCAGGGGCGACCGGTCATCGTGCAGGCGGGCGACTCGCCCGACGGTCGCGACTTCGCCACGCAGCACGCCGACGTGATCTTCTCACTGCACACCGCGTTCGACGACGCGCAGCAGTTCTACCGCGACGTGAAGGGCCGGCTCGCTGCGAACGGTCGCGACGAGGACTCGCTCAAGATCCTGCCGGCCGCGACCTTCGTGCTCGGCGATACCGCCGACGAGGCCCGCGAACGCTCGCGGGAGATCGCCCTGGCCCAGGTGCGGCCGCAGACGGCGATCACCTACCTCGAGCAGATCTGGAACCGCGACCTCAGCGGCTACGACCCCGACGGCCCGCTCCCCGACCTCGAGCCCGACACGGGCGTCGAAACGGCACAGGGCTTCGCCGGTCGTCACGCCGCCATCCGTGCCCGAGTGGGGAAGCTGCGCGAGCAGGCCGCGGCCGAGGGCCTCAGCATCCGCGAGCTCGTCATCCGCCTGACGGCGACGCACACCTTCGTCGGGACGCCGGAGCACGTGGCATCCGAGATCGACCGCTACGTGCAGGAACGCGCCACCGACGGGTTCACCGTGGTCGGACACGTGACCCCGCACGGCCTCGACGAGTTCACCGACAGGGTCGTGCCGCTGCTGCAGGAGCGCGGGTCGTTCCGCCGTTCGTACGACGAGGGCGCCACGCTGCACGATCTGCTCGGGCTGCCTCCGGTCCCCTCGAGCGCCGGGGTGCGATGACCGAGCTCGTGATCGTCGGGGCGGGACCGCGCGCGGTCATGCTCGTCGAGCGCCTGCTCGCGCGGCGAGCGCCCGCTCCGCTGCGCATCACCCTCGTCGATCCGTTCCCCCCGGGGGCGGGGCGCATCTGGCGGCGCGAGCAGTCGCCCCTGTTGAAGCTGAACTCGATGGCGCGCGACGTGACCGTCTTCACCGACGAGTCCTGCACGATCGCCGGGCCGATCCGTTCGGGGCCGTCGCTCATCGAGTGGGCCGAGCGGGTGCGCGCGGGCACCCTCCCCGACGTCGCGATCGACGATCCCGAGCTGGATGCCGAGCTGCGCAGCCTCCGCCCCGACTCCTTTCCCACGCGACGGTTGCAGAGCGCATACCTCGACTGGTTCTGGCGTCGTACGGTCGCGATCGCCCCGTCCGGGGTCGAGGTGCGGTGGCACGAGGGAACCGTGCAGTGGGTCGACGACACCCTCGACGGGTACGAGGTCGCCCTCGCCGACGGCATCCGCCTGCCCGCCGACGTGCTCGTCTACGCGATGGGGCACAACGCCCGCGAACCCGGGGAGGCCGTGGTCGCTCTGCGGGAAGCCGCCGTGGGCGCGGGGCTGACCTACGTCCCGCCGACGTTCACCGCCGACGCCGACCTCGGCGTCTTCGCCCCCGGCGACGACGTGATCGTCCGCGGGATGGGGTTGGCCGCGGTCGACGCCGTCGTGCTGCTCACCGCCGGTCGGGGCGGGGTCTTCACCCGGCGCGACGATGGGCGCCTGCGCTACGAACCGTCGGGACTCGAGCCGCGACTGCACCTCGGATCCCGCCGCGGCGTGCCCTATCGCTCGAAGGTGTCGTCGCAGCTGCAGGGCGACCCGCCCCTGCGCGAGGTGCTGACCCCCGCCGCGATCGCGGAGCTGCTCGCCGGCCCGGGCACCATCGACTTCCTCGACGACGTGTGGCCGCTCATCGCGCGCGAGCTCGTGTGGGGCCACTACCGGGAGCTGTTCACCGGCCACCCCGAGCGCGTCACCACGACCTGGGAGGTGTTCCGCGAAACCCTTCGAGAAGTGGATGCCGACACCGCGGCCCTCCGTCGCGCCGCAGCCGCAGTGGTGCCCGATCCCCTCGACCGCTTCGACGTGCGGGCGCTGGACGTGCCGCTCGGAGAGGAGAGCTTCTCGGGTGCCGCCGAGGTGCACGAAGGGGTGCTCCGGCACATCGTCGACGATCTGCACCTGCGCACGAGCCAGGAGCGCAGCGCGGCGCAGGCGCTGTTCCTCACGATCTTGTCGTCGTTCCTGGGACTCTCGGACATCCCGACCGAACGGTGGAGCGCGCGGTCCCGTGCCATCGACCTCCCGGTGACCTGGCACGCGTTCTTCAGCTACGTCGCCTCGGGGCCGCCCGCGCACCGGCTGGAAGAGTTCCTCGCTCTCGCCGAGGCCGGGATCGTGCGCTTTCTCGGGCCCGACATCACCGTGCGCGTCGACGCTTGCCGAGGCTTCGTCGCGTCGTCACCGCGGACCGCGGGTGAGGTGAGCGCCCGCGGACTGATCGACGCGTGGCTGCCCGCGGCCACCGCCTCGGCGAGCGAGAACCCGGCGCTCCGCGAACTCGCGAGCCGCCACGGCCGCGAGGTGCACGTGTCGGACGAGACGTTCACCGGCTCGCTGGGGCGCATCGACGTCGACGCCGACGGCCGCGTCGTCGCACGGGACGGTCACGCGCGCGCGGCGATGTTCGCGATCGGACCCTTCACCTCGTCGATGGAGGCCGGTGCTTTCACCCGCCCGCGCTCCGACTCGCTGTCGCTGCGACAGACCGACCGGATCGCCGGGGCCGTCGCCGCCGCCCTCGCCGCGCGGGCCCCCGCCGGAGTGCGCTGAGGCCCCGTGGAATGCGCAGCGCCCGACGCTGTTGTCTTCCCTGCACCTCCCCCAGAACGGATCCCCATGACCACCACCTCCGCCCTCCCCGTTCCGCACGCCGACGCCACCGTGCTCGACAACGCCGCGTGGCATGCCCTCGCCGGCCCGCACGCGCGCTTCGCCATCGGTGGCGACCTCGTCAAGCGCTATCCCGAAGACGTCGCCCCCTTCGTGGCCGTGCGCACCTGGGACGACCCGGACGTGTGGGAAGCTCTGCGCGACCTCGTCGGGCCCGGCGCCGACGTGGGCCTCTCGGGCTTCGAGGGCGAGATCCCGACCGACTGGGAGTGGGTCGGTGGGGGCGAGGGCGTGCAGCTCGTCGAGACGGACGCCCTTCGCCCCCGTCCCGATGACGAGGCCGTCGAGCTGGGAGCCGACTACGCCGCCGAGATGATCGACATCGTCGCGCGGAACCAGCCCGGCCCCTTCCGGCCCCGCACCTACGAGCTCGGCCGTTACATCGGCATCCGCCGCGAGGGTCGTCTCGTCGCGATGGCGGGCGAGCGCCTGCACCCCACCGGCTGGACCGAGATCAGCGCGGTCGCCGTCGACGCCGACCACCGCCGCCAGGGACTCGCCTCGCGGCTCGTCCTCGACGTCGCGTTCCACATCCAGCAGCGCGGAGACCGCGCGATGATGCACGCCGCGGCGAGCAACGTGGGCGCGATTGCCGCGTACGAGCGTCTGGGCTTCGCCCTGCGTCGGCGCAACCGCTTCGCGGCGGTGCGCACGCCCGCGTGATCGGGGTCAGTGCTCGAGCGGCGTCGCCGTCCCGCTGACGCGCACGCCGCCGCTCGCCGGGACGTCGACGCGCAGTTCGCTCGGCCGCCCCACGTGCCGCCCCTGACGGACGGTGAACGAGAAGGGCGCCGTGCGTCCCACGCGGTCGCGCAGGTACGCCCCGAGCGAGGCCGCCGCCGACCCCGTCGCCGGGTCCTCGGTGATGTCGCCGACGGGGAACAGGTTGCGGGCCTCGAACACCTCGGCATCCGGGCTCTCCGCGTGCACGACCGTCACGGTGCCCGCCCATCCGCGCTCGTCCATCAGTGCCCGCAGGGCCGCAGGATCGAAGCCGAAGGAGTCGAAGCGCTCGCGTGAGGCCACCGCCACGACCGGGTGCGTGTTGCCCGCGAAAGACTGCGCCAGCGGCAGGCGCACGTCGAGATCGCCCTCGGAGAGATTCAGGATGCCGAGCAGCCGCCGCCCCACCTCGGCATCGAGCTCGCTCTGCACCGGGTCGACGCTCGTGAATCCGGCCGTCACGCGACCGTCGGCGTCGAGGGTGGTCTCGAGGGCGATCTCGCCGGCCGCGGTGTCGAAGACGAAGGGACCGGCGCCCTCCGCCTCGGCCAGGGCAACGGCGGTGGCGATCGTCGCGTGCCCGCAGAACGGCACCTCGGCGCCGGGCGAGAAGTACCGCACCCGCGCTCGTCGACCGTCGCGCGCGGTGACGAAGGCCGTCTCGGGGTAGGCGAGCTCGGTCGCGATCCGCTGCATGCGCGGCTCATCGAGGCCCGTGGCATCGAGGACGACTCCCGCCGGGTTTCCGCCGCCGGGCTCGGCGGCGAAGGCGAGCAGGTGCAGGATGCCGGGGCGAGAGGTCATACGTCGATTCTGGTCGACGGCGGGGTCGGTCGGGACGCGGGGCCGCGCCGAACTCCTGAGGAATCGGGCGGCGGGGCTCCGAGACAGCCGGTACGCGCTCGTTCTCGGCCGAGAACTCAGGAGTTTCGCACGCGCCGCGCGGGCACGGCGCTCGCGAACGCCTCGTCAGACGTGAAAGACGGAGTGCAGGTCGCCGCCGAGGGCCTCGCGGCCACCCAGGCCGTCGATCTCGAGCAGCGTCGCGATGCCCACGACCTCGCTGCCCACGGCCTCGAGCAGCTCGCGACCCGCGCCGAGGGTTCCCCCGGTGGCGAGGACGTCGTCGAGCAGCAGCACGCGGGCGCCGTCCGCGGCGTCGTCGTGCATCTCGATCTGCGCCGAGCCGTACTCGAGGTCGTACGAGACGGTGGCCGCGGGGCGGGGCAGTTTGCCGGCCTTGCGAATCGGCATGAGTCCCACGTTCGCGACGATGGCCGCGGCCCCGGCGAGCAGGAAGCCGCGCGCCTCGACTCCGGCGACGGCGTCGAAACGGCCGGCGAACGGTTCGATCAGCGCCTCGACCACGTCGCGCAGCGCCGCGGCGTCGGCGAGCAGCGGCGTGATGTCGCGGAACACGATCCCGGGCTTGGGGTAGTCGGGGATGCTCGTGATGAGCGATTCAGCGCGGGCGAGGGCGGAGGCGTCGGGCACCGACCCAGCCTAATCGCGGCGCTTGCGAGGCGGGGCGCGCGGCGGAGTCCCACCAGAGGGAGTGAGCGTCCAAGACACGCGGACCCGTCGAGACTTCGTCCAGGAGTTGTGGACACTCGATGGGTCTCGACGCTCGCGTGCCGACACTGCAAGCGCTTGCAGTAAGGTCGACGCCATGACTTTCACGCAGGAAGACGCGCGCGCCGATCTCGTCGCCGCTCCCGGCTCGGAGTGGTGGCGCACCGCCGTCATCTACCAGATCTACCCCCGCTCGTTCGCCGACGCCTCGGGCGACGGCCTCGGCGACCTGCCGGGCGTGACCGCCCACCTCGACGACCTGAAGGACCTGGGGGTGGATGCCATCTGGTTGAGCCCCTTCCAGCGGTCGCCGCAGAAGGACGCGGGCTACGACGTCGCCGACTACCGTGACGTCGACCCGATCTTCGGCACGCTCGCCGACTTCGACGCAATGCTCGCGGGGGCCCACGATCGCGGCATCCGGGTCATCGTCGACCTCGTCCCGAACCACTCCAGCGACCAGCACGTCTGGTTCCAGGAGGCGTTGAAGGCCGCTCCCGGCAGCCCCGAGCGGGCGCGGTACATCTTCCGCGACGGCAAGGGCGAGAACGGCGAGCTGCCCCCGAACAACTGGGAGAGCGTCTTCGGCGGCGGCATGTGGAAGCGCGTCACCGAGGCCGACGGCACGCCCGGCCAGTGGTACCTGCACATCTTCGACGAGACCCAGCCCGACTTCGACTGGACCAACGACGAGGTGCGCGCGGAGTTCCGCGACATCCTCCGCTTCTGGCTCGACCGCGGGGTCGACGGGTTCCGCGTCGACGTGGCCCACGGCCTCATCAAGGCCGAGGGCCTGCCCGACTTCACGCCCGACCCCGAGGGCGGCTCGATGGGCGGCGACGCCGAAGAGGTCCCGTACTGGGGCCAGCCCGGTGTGCACGAGGTGTGGCGCGAGTGGCACGAGGTGCTCGCCGCGTATGACGGCGACCGCGCCCTCTGCGCCGAGGCGTGGCTGCCCACCGTCGCGCAGACCGCCCTGTGGGTGCGGCCCGACGAGATGCACCAGGCGTTCAACTTCCACTACCTCGAGACCGCCTGGGATGCCGCTGCCCTCCGCGACGTGATCGGCGAGTCGCTCGCCGAGTACGCCGCCGTCGGCGCCCCGAGCACCTGGGTGCTGTCGAACCACGACGTCGTGCGCCACGCCTCGCGCCTCGCGCTGACGGCCGAGAACCCGCAGGGCGCGGGCATCGGCCCGAAGACGCCCGGCAAGCCCGACCCCGTGAAGGGTCTGCACCGCGCCCGCGCCGCGACCTCGCTCATGCTGGCCCTGCCGGGCTCCTCGTACCTGTACCAGGGCGAGGAGCTGGGCCTGCCCGAGGTCATCGACCTGCCCGACGACGCACGTCAGGACCCGACCTGGTTCCGCACGAACGGCGAGCGATACGGGCGCGACGGCTGCCGCGTGCCCATCCCGTGGACCGCCGACGCCCCCGCGTACGGCTTCAACACCACGGGTGAGTCGTGGCTGCCGCAGCCCGCGGAGTGGGCCGACCTCGCCCGCGACGCGCAGGTCGACGACCCCTCGTCGACGCTGACGCTGTACCGGTCGCTGCTCGCCGAGCGCCGCGCACGCAACCTGGGCGCGGGAGAGCTCGAGTGGCTCGACGGCTTCGGCGACGACGTGGTGGCGTTCCGCAACGGCTCGCTGCTGGTGGTCGCCAACCTCGGCGACGGCGCGATCGAGCTGCCCGCGGGCGAGGTGCTCATCGCGAGCGGCCCGCTCGACGGCGAGCGCCTGCCGACCGACACGACCGTCTGGATCGCGGCGGCCTGAGCCGCGGCATCCATCGGCATTCGACGAGAGCACGCGAGACCGTGGTCGGTATCGACGACGTCGCCCGCGCGGCGGGGGTGTCGACGGCCACGGTCTCGCGCGCGCTGAGCGGGCGGGGGCCGGTGTCCACCGCGACACGCGATCGCGTGCTCGCGGCGGCCGACGGCCTCGGATACGTGGTCTCGGCGGCCGCGTCGAGCCTCGCCACCGGGCGGGCGCGCGCGGTGGGCGTGGTCGTGCCGTTCCTCGACCGGTGGTTCTTCAGCACGGTCCTCGCGGGCATCTCGGACGCCCTCGTCCGCGAGGGATACGACATCACCCTCTACAGCGTCAATGCCGACGCGACCGAGCGGCGCCGCGTCTTCGACGACCACCTGCGCCGCCGCCGCATCGACGCCGTCATCACGATCGCCCTCGAATTGGATGCCGAGGAGTCGGCGTTGCTGCGCGGCCTCGGCGTTCCGATCGTGGCGATCGCCGGCCCGAACCCGCTGCTGACGACCCTGACGGTCGACGATCTCGCCGTGGGCCGCGCGGCCACCGACCATCTGCTCGAGCTCGGCCACCGCCGCCTGGCCCACATCGGAGCGGATGCCGCGACCGCCGCGGGCTCGACGGTGCCGGGGCTGCGACGCCGAGGTTTCGAGGAGCAACTCGCGGCCGCGGGTATCTCCGAGACGTGGGTCGAGCCTGCGGACTTCACGATCGAGGGCGGCTCTGCGGCGGCGACCCGCCTGCTCACGGCCGAGCAGCCGCCCACCGCCCTGTTCGCTGCCTCGGACGAGATGGCGATCGGCGCGATCCTCGCCGCCCGCGGGCTCGGCCTGCGGGTCCCCGACGACGTCTCGGTCATCGGAGTCGACGGTCACGAACTCGGCCGGTGGTTCTCGTTGACGACCGTCGACCAGTTCGCCCGGGGTCAGGGAGCGCGCGCGGCCGAGGCCGTCCTCTCCGCCCTGGACGGCGCCGAGCAGGGCCGCGGCCTGGGAACCTTGCCGTTCGAGCTGGTCGACCGCGGTTCGACGGCGGCGCCGCCGCGCTGAGCGGGCGCCGCACACACGTCACGCGGCTGGGCGCCCCGCCGGCTCCGAAGAGTCGCGCGGTGCGCCCGCCCGTGCTCAGCGTGCCGAGCCCGCCAGCGACCCGGTGGTCTCCTGGACGGCCGGGTCGTACAGCAGGCACGAGATCTCGCGGTCGCCGCCGGCCCAGGTGTCTTCGGTGGGAGCGACGAACTGGTAGGCGAGCGCCGACTGGTCGAAGGGGATGCCGACGAACGACGGGAACGCGGCGTCGCAGCCCTCCTGGGCAGCGGTCGCGATCGCGTCGTCACCCGGGAACGCCGCCTCGGGCAGGAGGAAGCTGCTGAACACCTCGTACGTGTGCGGGACCGCGCAGTCGACCAGGTTGGACGAGCTGATGAAGCCGCCCGGGACGTCGTCGAGGCAGGCGCCGACGGGCAGTGTGAATGTGTCGTCGCCCGGGGCGGCCTCGCTCGGGCCCACGGTGACGCCGCCGTCCTGCGGGTAGTCCGGAATGTCGAAGGGGTCCGTCGAGGACGCCTGCGAACCGACCGCGATCGAGAAGATCACGAGACCGATCACGGCGATGATCGCCAGGACGCTGATGACGGCGCCGGCGACGATGCCGGTGATGGCGAGGCCGCGTCCCTTCTCGCCGGTGCGCTTGATCTGGGCGAGGGCAACGGCGCCCGCGATGATGCCGCCGACGGGGAACACGAAGCCGAGGACGATCGCGAGGATCGAGATGCCGTTCGTTTTGCCCGAGGCGGCGGGCGCGGAGCCGTAGGGCGAGGCGCCGTACGCGGGTGCGCCGGCCTGGGGGTTCTCCGGCGTCGCACCGTAGGCGGGAGCGGCGGTCGAGCCGTCGACGGCGGGAGCTGCCGCGCCCGGGTACCCGGGAGGCGCCGGCGGGACCGGGGGCGCCCACGTGCCGTCGGTCGCGACCGGCTGCTGCGCGGTGCCCGCGTCGGACGGGGACGCCGGCACGCCGCCGACGAGCAGACCCTGCTGGGCCAGGCGCTCACCGGCGAGATGTGCCGCCTGTCGCACCACATCGCCGGCTTTGGCCGCGCCGATCGCGCCGCCCTTGAAGAACCCGCCGACCGTGGAGTGTTCGAACGACGCGAGCGTGCCCTCGGCGGCCTCAGAGAAGTGCACGTCGAAGCGGACGTGCATGTCCTGGCCGGCGAAGGCCCCGGCGACGAGGGTTGTGCCCATACTGCCGCGCGAGACGTCGAGGGAGCCGGATGCCGTCGGCTGCACCGAGAAGCCCTGCTCGGCGAGGGCGTAGCCGACCGCGTCGCGGGCTCGATCGACGGGGACGGACAAACGGAGTTCAGCGGTGGCCATCGGGCGCTCCTGGGGGGTCTCTCGCGCCGAAGACTGTCAGCGCGCGTCCAGGTTAGTGCCGCGGGGCCCTCTGCACGAGCGCAGAGCCCGGCGCACCGCGAGGGGCGAGGCCGTCCGCACCTCGCGCCCTCGTCCGTGCTCTCAGCGGATTCGCCCGACGAGGTCGTCGCGCGTCAGGGTGTCGGCCTCGGCGAGCACCGCTCGGGCGGCATCGCGCGCCTCTTCGACGTTCCAGAGCAGGACGCCGACGACCCGGTCGTCGTCGAGGTAGTAGACGACGCCGCGCTCGGTGTCGATCCAGTCCTCGACCGTCTCGAGAGCGGAGTCGAGGGTTCCGACCGCCTCGTACCGGATGCCGAAGACCGCCGAGTAATAGTAGGGAGTGTGCGTGTAGGCCTCGGCCGCGCCCGCGAGATTGCGTCCGGCCGCCTTGCCCTGCTCGTTGGCGTTGTCGACGTGCTCGACGCGGCGACGCCCGAGCAGGCGGTCGGGGTAGCTGGCGACGTCGCCCGCGGCGTACACGTCGTCGGACGACGCCCGCAGCTGCGCGTCGACGTGCACGCCGTCGTCCACCTTCAGCCCGGCGTCCTCCGCCAGGTCGGTGGCGACGTCGATACCGAGACCGCTCACGACGGCATCCGCGCGAACCTCGTCACCGTTGTCGAGGTCGAGGCGGGCGCCCGCGGCATCCACTTCTCCTCCCGAGACCTTCGAACCCGCGACGATCTCGACGCCGGCATCGCGGAAGAGCTTCTCGAACCGCTCCGCCAGCGCCGGCGGGAACACCGCATCGCCGAGCACCGCACCGGTGTGGATCAGCACGGTCTCGACGTCGTTCTGGACGAGGGCCGCGGCGAGCTCCGACCCGATGTATCCCCCGCCGACCACGGCGATGCGGTCGACATCCTTCGCGAGGGCGCGCAGGCGGCGGTAGTCCTCGGCGGTCCGGAAGCTCAGTGCGCGCTCGCCGTTCGAGCGGTCGTCGACGGGGAGGGGCACCGGCTTGCCGCCGGTGGCGAGCAGGAGCTTGCCGTACGAGAACGTCTGGTCGTCGGCATCCACTTCGTGCTCGTCGGGACGGATCGCCGTGGCGCGCGTGCGCAGCCGGATGTCGGCGCCGGTGTCCTCGGCGGTGCCGAGGGGCACCTTCTCCCACGTGAACTCGTCATCGGTCCACAGCTTCTTGCTCAGGGCGGGGCGCGTGTACGGCTCGTCGACGTCGTCGCTCAGGATGCCGATGGATCCGTCGGCGTCGATCTCGCGGATGCCGCGGGCGGCGGTGTCGGCGACCATTCCGCCGCCGACGATGAGGTAGTCGAAGTGTGTGGTGGTCATGGCGCCAGCGTCGCCGCTCAACCTGACCGGGGCGGATGGGTTGCGGGGGTGAGCGGCATCCGGTAGCGCCCCGCTGACGAGCTCGCGGTAGAGCGCCCCCACGTTCGCCAATCTGGCCACCTCGCCACTCTTCGACCTTCCATGCGCAACGATGGCCGGACGGCATCCGTTCCGCCGCAGGATCCCGATAAGAGGGGACAAGCAACGTGCATCAGAGGGGGGAGACTCGCGTGGCTAAGAAAAAGTTGGAGGACCGCCTGAAAGACTGGGCGGTCGAGTGGGTAAAGAAGGATCGCGGCAGGCGACCGCTCGCGACATGGCTAGGGGTCTCAACGGTGGTGATCGTTGGGGCACAAGTGGTTCTACTCTTCGTCATCAAAAGCCCGACTGCCTACCTGGCGGCCGTTGGGTTTCTCGCCGCCGGCACGGCGGGATGGGGAGCCGTACTGCGTTTCATCGCACACAAGAAAGACAACGCGGATGATGTTGATCGAGCGGGCAAAGCGTTCGCGATACTGGCGGCGGGGCTCAGTATGACGGGCGCCGCTCTTGGTGTTGCGTTAGCTTTATGGACCACGGTGCCGAACGCGTGACCGCATCGAGTGAACATCTAGGTACGAGCAAGGCTATCCACGGAGCACTGGCCGCATCGAGCGGAAAAGCATGCGGGCGCCGTCTGCTTGTCGACGTGTCTGCTCATCAGCGTTGCCTTCGACGGCGGTGCGGGGTTCATCTCGCGGGGTTTCGAACCGGGTGCCCTCGAAGTGCTCGTCGAGGTCGGCCAGCTCTTGGTCGGTATACACGTGAGGTTCGTCCCATGCAGCATCGTTCAGGCCATGCTCGGCGGTGCGCCCGTCGAGGAGGCTGCGGTGAAGGCCATTGCGGGTGATGGGACCCTCGCTTGCGACGATCATGAGCAGCACGGCTGCACCGTCGGCTGGGAGGCGTGACCACCCGTCCGAGAAGAGAATCTTCTGTACAGTTCGCGCGGCATCATCGTCCATACCGCCACGATAGGTCGCATCCGACAGCATGGGTTTGAGGGCGGGGCACGGCCCCATGGCAAGGCACGGGATACCCTTCGCACCCAACGATCGGAGCTCACGTGTCGAATGAACGAGACGACGAAAATCAGTGGCTGAACGCCGGTGCTACGTATGCGCACGATCGGTGGCTCCTGCCAGACCTTCTCACCTTGAGCGAGATCTACGCGCTGGGACAGGCGGTATCTGCCTCCGGTGGGGAAGCGGTTGAGTCGGTGGCCGCCGACTGCGAACGACAGCACCCCGAGCTACATCTTCACGAGGTCGCGTGGCCCGACCATACAAACGACCACTCTCCCGATGAAGCCTCGTATGGTTTGCGGAGTTACTGCCACGCGCGCATACTGGACGAGCGGACCCGCCCCACACTCGTGGATTAGCGGGTCTTGCTGTTTTTGGGGCTAGAGCTTCTTGGGGTCGCCGTTGACGTCTTTTGCGGCGAGGCAGTCTTCGTACCAGGTCCACCCGAATCGGTTTCCGTGGTGCCGGTTGAGGTGCATGGAGGCGGTGTAGGCGACGAGGTCGGCCATCTGTACCCACTGGGATCGGCCAGAGTCGTGCATCATGGGGTCTTCGATGACGTGTCTGGTGTCGAGCGGCATGGATCGGTGCGCGTCGAAGTAGGCGGGGTCTCAACCCAGGCCCAATCCTTCACGGCGCCCAACGTCTGTGCGCGTCGCGGGCGAACGTCGCTCGTACGTGCGGGACGGCATTGAAAATGCGACCTGAACGCGCCTGCAAGGTAAGCGCACGAAGACGAGCTCTTGAGCTCTACGCTGAAGCCATGAAGAAGGTGTGGATCGTCTACCGCAGCGATGACGACATCGAAATCCTCGGCGTTTTCGACAACGAGCTAGACGCATCGCACTTCAATGAGGAGATGGCGGACCGCTACGCGGGGGAACGCATCTGGATCGGCGCATACCCGGTTCCGTTCCGGCTACAAGAAGACTTTGTCCCCTGACGGCCGGAGGGCAGCCGGTTACTGACCTCCGACCGTCAGCTCGATAAGCGGGCGTCAGTTGCACCTGAACGTATAGGCCCCGGTCGTGTCCCGGCCGACACCGGTCTGGCCGCGACCAGTGGTGCCCCACGCAGTCGTGATCACCTGAAACCGGTTATCGCGCGTCTTACCGTTGCACCAGTACGTTACGTCCTTGGATTGCATGCTGCCCGTGCCGTAGCTGTTGAAGGGCCCGGCAACCTTCACCCACCCCCACCACTCCTGGCGGAACACCTCACTGGCCATGCCCGTCTTCACGACATTCGCGCTGCAGTTCCTCAGTGCGGGCTTAGACCCAATCCCGCCATAGTTCGATGACTTACGCCCCCACATGTTGCCAGGAACCAAGAAGCACTTTGACGAAGCGAGCGACGCGCGAGTCATCACACCCACTGTCCGCAACCCCGCCGTATGAAAGCTCGCGGCTTTCGCATCCGACGTCCCGGCATCGGACGGCTCGAGGTTCAGCGTCTCCAGCTTCTCCTCCGTCTCCGCCCGGGTCTCGTCGAAGACGATCTTGTTGGTGTCGGAGGACAGTTCCGCCATCTGCTCATTTGTGAGAGTGTTCGGCAGCGGCGGCACCTCGATCGGCGCACTCGGGTCAGAGGTGGAGGGAGGTGTATCTTCCGCTGCGGCCGGCGATGCGCACAACAATGCAGCAGCAAGGATCAACATCGTTGGGACAGCAAGCAACCTGGTGTTCATAAATCCCCCAATCTGGGCGCTGGACGCGCAACGCAAACATAGTCACGAAACGCAAGTTACGAATGAAGCTCAACTTCGCCGTCACCGAGCATGGCCTCCGCAGCGCAAGTTGGCCACGGCCCGGGCAAACGCCCCCGATAGAGCGTCTCGAATCGCTTCCCTGAGACAGGCGAAGTTGTCGGAGAGGCCGGGCTCGTCTGGCTTCACGATGACAGCGCCGAGATTGGTTATGGATTCAATCCCCGTCTCGGCGGGAAAGGGCCTGGCGACTGAAGCTGTGGGCGCTCTCCTGGCTGCTGCCCTCAGCGACTGGGGCTTCCTTCAAGTGGTAGCGAAGACGGACGCCGCCAACGAATCTTCGCGGACGCTTGGCGAGCGGCTTGGCATGAATCTGGTCGCGACGACGCTCACAACGAACGGGCGAGGCGTCGTGGAATTCACCTCCGCTGTGTCGGCATGGGCAGACTGACGATCGGTTCGGAGAAGAAGAGCTGGGTCTCTCGGCCCAGAGCAGGGTCGCGGCGAGGCAAAGGGCCACGTGGTAGTTGCGGGCGGTCTTGTCGGAGCGCATCGCGATGCCCCGCCACTGTTTCAGCCGGTTGAAACACCACACAACGACGTTGCGGCCGTTGCTGTCGTCCGCGTTGAACACAATGGGCCGGCCCGGACGCTTTTGGCGATGTGGGATTTGGTCGTTGCGCTCAGGGATCGTCGTCTTGACGCCCCGTGCCCGCAGCCATGCGCGGTTGGCATTCGATGGTTATCCCTTGTCGCCGCGCAACCGGTCCGGCCGAAGTCGTGGACGTCCCGTGGTCGAGACCCGGATCTGTTTAATCGCCGCCGGCAGCATGGCGGTGTCGACGACCTGACCGCCGGTTACGACGAACCCGAGTGGTCGGCCTCTGCCGTCGCAAACGAGATGTGTCTTCGTCGTGAGCCCGCCGCGCGACCGGCAGATCGCATGATCCGGCGGCTCAGCGGCAGACTTGTTGTAGTTCGAAGTGCCCTTTTTTAGCCCGCGGCAGTGTCGCCCCATGCTGATGCACGCGTGCGATCGTGGAATCGATCGACGCCTCCCAGTCGATGTCCCCATTGCGCTCGGCTACGGCTTGCACATGTTCGAAAACACGCGCCCGAAGGCCGCCCTTCGCCCATCGGTCGAAGTCGCGATAAATCGTGTTCCAGTTTTCGAACCGCTCCGGCAGGTCTCGCCACGGAGAGCCCGTCCGGAACCGCCCCACCACCGTGCATACGATGATCCGACGATCGACTGGCCGGCGCCCTCTCGTTTTTGCAGGCGGGAGCAGCGGGCCGATGACAGACCACGTCTCGTCAGAGATCACGTCACGCGACACAATCCACGGATGACCGAACAGTTCCGGCCGACCGTTTAGCAACACGACCTAGGCTCGGAGCATGAGCGTCGACCTCGAAAGCCTCTACACCGACCTGCACGCCCACCCCGAACTGTCGTTCCAAGAGACGCGGACGGCGGGTGTCATCGCCCGCCACCTCGCCCATCTGGGGCTCGACGTCGAGGAGGGCGTCGGTCGCACCGGCCTCGTCACGACCATCGTCAACGGCGACGGCCCCGTCGTGTGGCTGCGCGCCGACATGGACGGCCTTCCCGTCGAGGAGCAGACGGGCCTCGCCTACGCCAGCACCGCGCGGGGCACCGACCCGGCCGGCAACGCCGTCCCCGTGATGCACGCGTGCGGCCACGACATGCACGTCACCGCCCTGATCGGCGCCCTCGAGCGCCTCGTCGCCACCCGCGACGAGTGGGCGGGGACGGTCGTCGCCGTCTTCCAGCCTGCCGAGGAGTACGGGGCGGGCTCGAAGGCGATGATCGCCGACGGCGTGCTCGACCGGTACCCGAAGCCCGACATCGTGCTCGGCCAGCACGTCACGCCCCTTCCCGCCGGCATGATCGGCGTGCGACCGGGCACGCAGATGGCGGCATCCGACGGCCTCACCGTCGTGCTCCACGGCCGCGGGGGTCATGGCTCGCGCCCGCACTCCACGATCGACCCCGTCGTCATGGCCGCCGCCACCGTCATGCGCCTGCAGACCGTCGTCTCGCGCGAGGTCGACCCGCGCGACGTCGCCGTCGTCACCGTCGGCTCGATCCACGCCGGGCTGAAGAACAACATCATCCCCGCCGAGGCCAAACTCGAACTGAGCCTCCGATACCCCGACGACGCCGCGCGCGAACGTGTCATGACGAAGGTTGAGCGCATCATCCGCGCCGAGGCCGAGGCATCGGGGGCCGAGCAGACGCCCACCATCACCACCGATCACACCCTGCCGCCGACCATCAACGACTCGGATGCCACGGCACGCCTCACCGCGGCGTTCCAGCGCTCGTTCGGTGAGGGCTCGGTCGTCGACCCCGGCATGTTCACCGGGAGCGAGGACGTGTCGTGGTTCGCTCGCGAGTCGGACGCCCCGCTGGTGTTCTGGTTCTGGGGCGGAGTCGACCCCGAGGCATTCCAGAAGGCCCTGGCGGGCGGAACGATCGAGCGCGACATCCCGACGAATCACTCACCGCACTTCGCTCCGATGATGCAGCCGACCATCGATCGCGGCGTGGAGAACCTCGTCGTGGCGGCGCGGGAGTTCCTCGGCTGAGGGCGGGGCGCCGCGGCATCCGGTCCCTTCAACAGGATCCGGGACCGCCCCGAACGGCCGCCTGAACGGGAACGAAGTGTCTGGACTCGAACCGGAGCAGACGGGCGAGGTCTGTACGAACCCGTCGGGCACCCGAAGTCCAGCCCCTTCGAGACGCCCGTCCCCACGCGTAGCGTGACCGCCGTGACGTTCAACGACAATGCCCGCGTCGGCAGCAACTCGGCCAAGCGCCGAGGAGGAACCGTGGCGGCCGTCGGCGGTGGGGCCGTGGGCCTCGGCGCCGTGGTCGTGCTGCTCATCTCGATGTTCACCGGCACCGATCTGACCGGCCTGCTCGGCTCGGGCGGCGGCGCGGCACCCGGCAGTGGCGGCGAACAGGTCGCGAGTTGCGAGACGGGCCGGGATGCCAACACCGACGACGCCTGCCGCTTGGCCGCGGCGTCGCTGAACATCGACCAGTTCTGGTCCGAACGCCTCGACGGCTACCGCAAGCCCCAGCTCGTCATCGTCGACCAGCAGACGGGCAGCTCGTGCGGCACGGCCTCGAACGCGACCGGTCCGTTCTACTGCCCGCCCGACGAGACGGTGTTCGTCGACCCGACCTTCTTCTCGATCCTGCGCGCGCAGTACGACACCACCGCGGGCCCTCTCGCCCAGCTCTACGTGCTCGCGCACGAGTACGGCCACCACGTCCAGAACCTCACCGGCGTGATGGAGCAGTACCCGAACAACGGCACCGGGGCCGACAGCAACGGCGTCCGCACCGAATTGCAAGCCGACTGCTTCGCGGGGGCCTGGGTCGCCGCGGCCGCCGAGCAGGTGGACGAGAACGGCACCCCCTACCTGCAGCCTCCGACCGAGCAGCAGATCCTCGACGCCCTGTCGGCCGCGTCCGCCGTGGGCGACGACCACATCCAGGCCGAGGCGGGTCAGATCTCGAACCCCGACAGCTTCACACACGGATCGAGCGCGCAGCGCACCCGCTGGTTCGACGAGGGCCGCCAGGGCGGCGTCAACGCCTGCGACACGTTCTCGGTGCCCGGCGGCAGCCTCTAGGCCTCCGACGGTTCGGCGACGCCCCCTCGCGAAAGTCGATCAGCGTCGTCCCACGCATCCGAGGACTCCTCGTTCGACTCGGGATGCCGAAACCCGGCGCACCCGACCTCGACTCCGCGAAACGGGACTCGGGGTGGGGGCGCCGGGTCATGGCATCCGGAATCACTCGGTGTCGGACGACTCCCGCTCTTCGCGGGGACGGCGGCTGAGGATGACGACGACGATCACGCCGACGAGCACGACCGCTCCTCCCCCCACGAGCAGGCCCACGGTCAGGCCCGACATCCCGCCCGAGGTCGAGGGCGCGGCCACCGGAGTCTCCGCCGGGGCGACACCCTGAGCGCTCGCGCACGGCGACGCATCGGCACCGGCCGACACGCTCTCGCCGGTGTAGGTGAAGGGGATCTCCCCCGAGACCGGATGCCCGTCGGACGAGACCGCTCGCCACTCCACCGTGTACCCACCGGGTGCTCCGAGAGCGACCGGAAGGGTCAGGGTCGGTCCCGCGAGGGCCACGCACTCGCTCTCGTAGTGCTTGCCGTCGGGTCCGACCACGATGACGATGTTGCCGCCGTCGTAGCCGAGCAGGTTGGCGCTGAAATCGAGGGTGACCTCCGACAGCGACGAGACGCTTTCGCCCTCGGCGGGCGTCGATGACACGAGGCTGTCGTGCGCAGAGGCCGCCGACGCCCCGCCGAGAGCGGCGGTCATCGCCGCAGCGACGACCACCGCCCCGACCAGGGCCCGGCGCAGAGCGTTCCGGGGGGCCATGCTCAGCTGCGCTTCGGGCGACGCGACACGGCGATGGCACCGAGGACGGCACCGGCGATCGCGATCACGAGAGCGGCGATGCTGAGGCCCAGCGACAGCCCCGAGGAGTCGCTCGTCTGAGCCGCGGTCTCCATGGAGTGGTCGTCCATCGTCGGCGCGGCCGACGCCCCACCGTGGCCGCCGTGGCCGCTCGCGGGCGGCGTGTCGTTGATGTAGAGCACGGGGGCGGGCTCGAGCGTGTCGTCTGCCGCGACCTGCTCGGGGGTGTTCGTCCAGTCGACGACCGAGCCGTCCGAGTACGTCTGCACGGCGGGGAGCACGAGGTGACCCGTGTCGGGGATCGGCCCGAGGACCGCCGAGAAGATCTGGAACTGGTCCTGCCCGATGCCCACACCGGTGTCGGCCTGCCACACGATCTTGAGCGGGCCGTCCGAGATGGTGTTGCCGTCGACCTCGACGGGGGCGGGCAGCGCCCCCTTCTCGACGGTGGCGGTCCAGCCCGGGACGGGCTCGACGAGGACCGAGGTCAGCGGGGTGTCTGTGGGCAGAGTCACCTCGACCTTGACGGTCGACGCGGTCTTCGACTCGGTGGGGACGCGGAAGTTCACCGTGGAGTAGCTGCCGGCCGTGGCGGTGTTGGGGTTCACGGTGACGTGGGCCGACGCCGCGAGGGGGACGGCGATCGCCAGGGCCGCGCCGGCGGCGAGGCCGACGAGAGCACGACGAAGAGTGGTCTTTCGAGACATGGTGCTGCTTTCTGAGAAGTGCGCACGCCGATGAGGCGCTTTTTCGCGCGAAGGATGAGGGGCGGGATCAGGCCGCGAGCGGCGGACCCCGGTGCCTCATCGACGACAGCACGGTCATCGCGGTCGTCAACAGCAGCGGCTCGGGCGCCGAGGGAACGGCATCCGTCCGCGGAGGAAGACCCCGGAAGGGCCGCAGCACAGAGAGCACCGCGACGAAGAACCGGGCGATCGCCTGCATCGCACGCTCGCCATGACCGAGGGCGATGACCGTCACGAGAGCGGCGACGGCGTGCGCCGCCCACATCCACGGCGACTCCGTGCCGTGAGCCGACGCACTGTGCGCTCCTGCCGCGCTGAAGACGGATGCCGCGCCGTGGTGAGCGGCCGGGACGAACCCGCCCTGCAGATCGAGCACCAGCAGCGCGTGGAACAGCGCCTGGCTGAGCACGACCGCGAGCGACAGACGGGCCCACGACAGCGCGCGACCCGCAAGCAGGACGCAGATGGGAGCCGCGAGACACAGGGCCAGCACGATGTTGACGAGGGGCGGTCGCTCGGCCGAAACGGCCGCGTGCGACATGGTCGCCACGAACGTCGCGACCGCGGCTGCGGCCATGCCGCGCCCCGCCCGCTGCGCGCGCCCTGCTCTCGACGACATCGAATCCTCCGGGTCAAGCCTAGGCGGCGGAGCCGCCGAGGGCGGCGAGCGGTGTTCCGCCGTCGAGACACCCGCGGGGCCGGCGAACACGACCGTGGGGCAATGGCGAGCACGAGCGCGGGGTGTTCGTCCGACGCGCCGCCTCTCGGTCCACGCCGCACGGGTGTCGGTCCATGGTCTCGCCGTTATGCTCGCGCCCGAGGATCGGACGTGCAGCGTCGGACCCGTTGGGTAGCGTCGGGGCATGGCCGATGACGCGATCCACGACACCGACACCGCTCTCGCATACGGTTCCGCCCTCCTGCGCGGCGAGCGCGTGCGGCTCCGCGCGCTGACCGACGCCGACCTCGACCCGCTCGTGGAGTGGTGGCTGCAGAGCGACAGCGCTGTGCTGCAGCAGAACAGCGTGAGCCCGCGCCCGCCGGCATCCGTCCGCGAGATGTTCCAGGCGTGGAGCCGCAACGACTCCCCCGGCGGGGCGGGCTTCAGCATCGACGACGAGACCGGGCAGCTCATCGGTCACGCGACGATCTGGGGAGCCGCCCTCCCGGCCCGCATCGCGACCTTCGCGATCATCCTCGGCCCCGACGCCGTCGGCCGCGGATACGGCGCGGATGCCACGCGCACCATGCTGCGGTTCGCCTTCGACGAGCTGGGGGTGCACAAGGTCGAGCTCCGCGTGTGGGCCTTCAACGACCGCGCCATGCGGGCCTATGAGAAGGCCGGATTCGTCCGCGAGGGCGTGCGACGCGCGGTGGCGTTCCACGGCGGGCGGTTCCACGACGAGGTCCTCATGGGCGTGCTGGCCGAGGAGTTCCGCGCGGGCTGACCGGCGCCTCAGTCGGCGAAGGCGCCAGCTCCGCGGCGCTCACGAACGACGCGGGGCGAATACGTCATCGGACCCGAGCGCCCCGCTCCACCGTCGGGCTGACCACTCCCGAGCGGTCGTCGACCAGGCGGCGCCGGCCGACCCACCCGGTCAGTCCGCGACCGTCGGGCCACACCAGCAGCAGCGCAGCGGTCGCCAGCGCCAAGACGACGGCGAGCAGCGACCACGGCGCTGGCAGGGCCTCGAGGATCACGTACGTCCCCGCCCCGGTCGCGAAGCGCAGGGGTCGGGCGACCCAGGCCGGCAGCACACCGTTCGTGAACCGCACGCGCGTCGCGAGGTCGCCGATCGAGCGACCCGTGAACAGGATCACCGCGAGCCAGAGCCCCGCCGCCGCGACCGTCCCCGACAGCGACGCCATGTCATCGGTCGAGAACGACGACGCCTCGCCCCCCAGCAACACGAGCACCGCCTGCACCACCACCGAGACGGCGACGCCGATCAACCAGACACCCACGACGTCGCACACCAGCCCCAGCAGACGGCGGCGACGGGTCACGGGGCGCGGGGTCTCGGCATCCGGAGCCTTCTCCACACCGCGGTACTGCGCCGGAACGACGAACGCGAGGATCGACCCGAGCAGCGCACCACCCGTGTTCGCGAGAAGGTCGTCGACGTCGAAGACACGGTACGCGCAGGGGAAGATGCCCCACACACCGGTCAGCTGCGTGGTCTCGATGAGTCCCGAGGTCGCGAAGCCGACGAGACCGGCGATCAGGATGCCGCGACCTCCGAGCACGCGCAACAAGAAGCCGAGCGGCGCGAACAACAGCACGTTCAGCGCCACCTGCAGCACCACCGGGTCGGTGAGGTACCGACCCGACACGGCGACCGCGGAGCGCACCTCGTCGACGAAGGCGAAGGGATGGAGATTGACGCCCGCGCAGCGGTAGACCTCGGAGTCGGGCAGCGGGATGAGCGTGTACGTCCAGATCGCCCAGAAGTACACGGCCGCCGCCGCCCACAGCAGGGCGCGCCACAGGGTGAGTCGGCCGCGGCGCCGGTAGCTGACCGCGACGAACGGTACGAACGCGAGGACGGCGACCACTGCCCCCGCGACGACGGCCAGCAGCCCCGAGCGCACGATGTTGTCCACCCCGCGAGCCTAGGCAGATTCGGCGGGGCCCGTAGCCTGGGCGGATGACCGGTGCCGCCGACCTCCGCGACCTGCTCGTCGCTCGCATCGACGAAACCGGCTTTGCCGCCCACGGCCTGCACGTGAGAGTGGGGGACGAGATCGCGACGCACCGGTGGACGCCCGACGTGCGCGAAGAGATCCACTCCGTCGCGAAAGCCGTCGCTGTGCTGGCTGCGGGAATCGCGGCCGACGAGGGACTCGTCTCGCTCGACGAGCCGGTGCGCTCGATGCTGCCCGCGGCGACCGAGGTGACCCTGCGCGACCTGCTTTCGATGTCGAGCGGCATCGATCTCCCCTGGTCCGAGACGATGATGACCGACTGGCCCGACCTCGCCGCCGAGTTCCTGTCCCGCCCCTCGAGCGGGCGCGTGTTCCAGTACTCCAACGCCAGCACCTACACGGCGATGGCCGCCCTGTCGGAGCGGACCGGCGACGTCGAGGATTTCCTGCGCACGCGCCTCTTCGCCCCTCTCGGGTGGGCCGACATCTCGTGGCGGCGGTCGCCGAGCGGCCACGTCCTCGGCGGAGAGGGCCTCGCGCTGCGCACGGACGAGTTGGCTCGGCTCGGGCTGCTCATCCGCGACCGCGGCATCGTCGACGGTCACCGCGTGGTGTCGCCGGGAATCGTGGATGCCATGCACTCGGACTGGATCGAGACGGGCAGCGCCGGTGACGGGTACCGCCGCTACGCCCTATCGGGGTGGGACGGACCGGGAGACGCATGGCGCCTGCACGGTGCCCACGGTCAGCTCATCGTCTTCGTCGGCGACGCCGTCGTCACGGTGACCGCGCACGATCACGGTGGGGCCGACGCCGTTGCGGAACTCATCGGGAATATCGCGGCGACGTGAGCGTTTCCTGCGTCGCAGGAATCACCTCTCCCGCGATCGCCAGGTCACGGTACGGCGACCATGCGTTGAACGCTGTGCGCGTCAGATTGCGCATGGCCTCCAGTGCGCGTAATGTCGCGCGCCGTGACTGACGAAAGTCGCGTTGACGGCGAAGAGACGCCGATCGCGAAACGCATCCTGATCGGCGAGCCCCTCACCTCGGAGAAACTCGACGAGCAGCTCCTCCCGAAGAAGATGGCGCTGCCGATCTTCGCCTCCGACGCGCTGTCCTCCGTGGCGTATGCGCCGCAGGAGCTGCTGATGATCCTGCTCATCGGTGGAACGGCCCTGCTGACCCTCAGCCCCTGGGTCGCGGTCGCGGTCGTGACGCTCCTGGTCGTGGTCGTGCTCAGCTACCGCCAGCTCATCAAGGCGTACCCCTCGGGTGGCGGTGACTACGAGGTCGCGAGCAAGAACCTGGGCGAGGTGCCCGGGGTGATCGTCGCCGCCGCTCTCTTGGTGGACTACGTGCTCACGGTGGCCGTGTCGGTGGCATCCGGAGTCGACAACATCATCTCGGCATTGCCCGAATTGAATCCCTTCCGCGTCGAGATCGCGGTCGGATTCGTCATCCTCATCGTGATCGTCAACCTGCGCGGTGTGCGCGAGGCCTCGAGCGTTTTCGCAATCCCGACGTACCTCTTCATCGGCTCGGTCGGCGTCATGATCGTCGTAGGTCTCGGACGCACGCTCCTCGGCGACGCCCCGGTCGCCGAAAGCGCCCAGTACGCCGTACAGGCCGAGTCGCTCACGCAAGCGGCCCTCATCCTCCTCGTGCTGCGTGCCTTCTCGAGCGGCTGCTCGGCCCTCACGGGTGTCGAGGCCGTGTCCAACGGCGTGCCCGCGTTCCGCATGCCGAAGATCCGCAACGCGCAGACGACGCTCACCATGATGGGCGGAATCGCCATCGTTCTGTTCGCGGGTCTGACGATCCTCGCCCTCATCTCGGGCGTGCACTACGCCGAGAACCCCTGCCACCTGATCGGCTTCGACTGCGCCAACAACCCGCAGCCGAGCCTCATGGCCCAGGTCGCCGCCGCCACCTTCGGCATGGGCAGCATCCCGTTCTTCATCATCCAGGCCGCCACCGCGTGTGTGCTGCTGCTGGCCGCCAACACCGCGTTCAACGGCTTCCCGCTGCTCGGCGCCGTGCTCGCCCGCGACGGCTACGCCCCCAAGGCGCTCAACACCCGCGGCGACCGGCTGGTCTACTCGAACGGCATGATCATCCTCGGCATCGTCGCCATCGGCGTGCTGGTCGTGTACCAGGCCAACCTCACGACGCTGATCCAGCTCTACATCATCGGTGTGTTCGTCTCGTTCTCGCTCGGACAGATCGGCATGGTCAGGCACTGGCGCCGCGCGCTGCGCGGGCTGAAGGACCTGCCGCCCGAGGCGGCGAAGCAGCAGTCGGCCGCGATCGAGCGACGCTCGGCGATCTCGGGCCTGTGGATCAACTCCGTCGGCGCGGCCATGACCGTCCTCGTGCTGCTGATCGTCACGATCACGAAGTTCACCCACGGCGCGTGGCTCGTGTTCATCGCGATCCCGATCCTCGCGGTGCTGATGATCGGCGTGAACCGCTACTACCGCGACGTCGAGCACGAGATCCGCATGGACGACACCGTGCACTTCGGCTCGTCGGGAGACGTCGCGATCGTCCTCGTGAACCGCTTGCAGAAGCCCGTCATGAAGGCGATCGACTACGCCCTCGCGGCCAACCACCAGAAGACCCTCGCGGTCCACGTCGCCATCACCGACGAAGACGCGACGAAGCTGCAGAAGGAATGGGCCGACCACGACATGCCCATCCCGCTGGTGATCATCGACTCGCCGTACCGCGCGTACACCTCGCCGGTGTCGGCCTTCATCAAGAAGTACCGCGAGAACAACGGCTCCGCCGTCGTGACCGTCTACCTCCCCCAGTTCATCGTCGGCCACTGGTGGGAGTCGATCCTGCACAACCGCCGCTCGCGCCGCCTCGCGCACCAGCTGATGCTCGTGCACGGCGTCTCGATCACTCTCGTGCCGTGGCTGCTGGACTCGTCCGAGGTCATCTACGGCCGCCGGTCGCGTCCGCTCCCCGGTCAGCAGCGCGGTGGTCAGCCCGTGGCCGAGGCCCCGGCGCACAAGGCGCGGAAGACGCCCACCGACTCGGCATCCTGAGCCCCTCTCGAACGCCCCCGCCCCTCCCGGCGGGGGCGTTCGGCGTTACGGCCGAGCGCGGTGGGCGGCGGCGCCGGACAGCGTTCGGCGCGGTCGCCGGGCGGCGGCGGGCCGAACTCCTGAAAAACGCGGGCTACGGCCGGCGAGAACGGCCGCGCAGACGAGGCGCGCGCGAAAATTCAGGAGTTCGGCCCGCTCGTGAAGCAGCGGTGGACGCCGCCGGGAGTCTCCGCCAGGGTGGATGCCATGCCAGTACTCGCCCTGCTGACCCTCACCGTCATGGTGGTCGCCCTCATCGACGCCATCACCCGTCGCGACGACCAGGTGAAGCACCTGCCGAAGTTCGCATGGATCTTCTTCATCGTGCTGCTGCCACTGATCGGCTCGATCCTGTGGTTCGCCCTCGGCCGCGAGTACGAAGCACGGTCGACGCCGATGTCGTTCGGCGACCCGCGGCGCTGGCAGAAGGACGCACAGCCCACTCCCCCGCCCGCCCCGCGCGAGAGCCGGACCACCGAGCAGCAGATCGCCGACCTCGAGCGCGAGATGCACCTCGCCGACCTCGAAGAGCAGGTGCGCCGCCGCCGGGCCGAGGGTGGGTCGGCCGGCTGACTCCCGGGCCGCGGTCGCCCCGTTGGGTGCGGGATGACGGGGGCGCGCCTGCGTCAGTCGGTCGGACGCCGGCGCATCTTCTTCACGTCGGTGCGGCGCTGCTTGGCCTGCAGGCGGCGCTCCTTCGACCCGCGCGTGGGCTTCGTCGCACGACGCGGCGGGGCGGGCGGGCGAACCGCCTCGGCGACGAGGGCCGCGAGCCGGGCGCGCGCGGCGTCGCGATTGCGCAGCTGCGCCCGATGCTCCGAGGCCGCGATCGTCAGCACCCCAGCGACCAGCCGATCGCCGAGCCGCTCGAGCACACGCTCACGTTGAACCCGTGAAAGGACGGTGGATGCCGCGGCATCCCACATCAACTCCACCCGCGAATCCGCGGTGTTCACACCCTGACCGCCCGGGCCCGACGAGCGAGAGAACCGCCATGACAGCTCCGCCGCCGGGATCACGAGCGCAGCGCTGACGCGCACGTCGGATCCGTCGGAGGAGAGCATGCCTCCATCATCCGTCCGCGGGTCACGCCGTGAGGTCTCTGGGTTCGGGACACGACGCAGGAGTTTCGACTCCGCGTTGCCGGCGCCGACGCGCACCGCCGCACCAATAGGCCAGGACTCCTGCGTTGTGGCGCGCGTACCCGCGACCGAAACCCGGGAATTGCGCTGGCAGCGGCGCGCAGCCGGGCGCATCCAGCCACCCCGTAAGCACCCCGTATGCGTCCGTCAGCGACCCGTAGGGAAAGCGTTAGGACGACGGGATGCCGCGGGCTCGAGGGGTTGTATCGACAGACGTGCCGCCCCGCGGTGCCCGCGGCCCGGCCGCGGTCAGACCCGAATCTGGAGTCGTCGTGCTCGATGTCGTCTTCCTCGCCGTGACCGTCGCGATCTTCGCGCTGGTCGCGCTCGTCGCCAAGGGGGTCGAGAAGATGGGCCCAGAGGCCCGCCCCTCGTCCGCCCGCCCCACCGGTCGAGGCGGTGAGCGCTCGTGATCTTCTTCTCGGTCCTGGCCGCCGTGCTCGCGGTCGCCGCCGTCGTGTACCTCGTGGTCGCCCTCGTTCGACCGGAGAAGTTCTGACCCATGGACACCGGAACCATCTGGTCGGTCGTCCTGACCAGCCTCACCCTCATCGTCGCCCTGGGCCTGGCCTACCGCCCCCTCGGTGACTACATCGCCCGCATCTACACCGGCGAGCGCGATCTCGCCGTCGAGCGCGGCACCTACCGCCTGATCGGCGTCGACCCCCGCAGCGCCCAGACCTGGCAGGCCTACCTGCGCTCGGTGCTGCTGTTCTCGTTCGTCAGCGTCGTGTTCGTGTACGCGATCATGCGCCTGCAGGCGGTGCTGCCGCTCTCGCTCGGCTTCGAGGCCCCGGGCGAGGCGCTGTCGTTCAACACGGCGGTGTCGTTCGTAACGAACACCAACTGGCAGTCGTACTCGGGTGAAGCCACGCTCGGCTACACCGTGCAGTTTGCCGCCCTCACGGTGCAGAACTTCGTGTCGGCTGCCGTCGGCATCGCCGTCGCCGTGGCCCTGGTGCGCGGTTTCGCCTACCGCCGCAGCGGCGTGATCGGCAACTTCTGGGTCGACCTCGTGCGCGGCACCTACCGGCTGCTGCTGCCCTTCGCGATCATCGCGGCGATCGTGCTGCTCGCCGGTGGCGTCATCCAGAACCTCTCGGGATTCACGGATGCCACCACGGTGGCGGGCGCCGCCCAGTCGATCCCCGGCGGGCCGGTCGCCTCGCAGGAGGCCATCAAGCTGCTCGGCACGAACGGCGGCGGGTTCTTCAACACGAACTCGGCTCACCCGTTCGAGAACCCCGCGCCGTGGACGAACCTCTTCGAGATCTTCCTCATGCTGGTGATCCCGTTCTCGCTCCCCCGCACCTTCGGCCGGATGGTCGGTGACAACCGCCAGGGCTACACGATCCTCGGCGTGATGGGCGCCATCTTCGTGGCATCGACCGCCCTGCTCACCTGGGCCGAGACGGCCGGCAACGGCACGGCCCCGATGCTCGCGGGCGGCGCGATGGAGGGCAAGGAGGTGCGCTTCGGCATCTTCGGTTCGACCCTCTTCGGCACCACCAGCACGCTCACCTCGACCGGCGCCGTCAACTCGATGCACGACAGCTACACCGCTCTCGGCGGCATGATGCCGATGATCAACATGATGCTCGGCGAGATCGCCCCCGGCGGCGTCGGATCGGGCCTCTACGGCATGCTGATCCTCGCCGTGATCGCGGTGTTCGTCGGCGGCCTGCTGATCGGTCGCACCCCCGAGTACCTCGGCAAGAAGATCGGGCCGAAGGAGATCAAGCTCGCGAGCCTGTACATCCTCGTCACCCCGACCCTCGTGCTGGCCGGGACCGCGCTGAGCTTCGCCATCCCCGGCATCCGCAACGGCGTCGAGACCACCTCGATCTGGAACCCGGGCGTCCACGGCCTGAGCGAGGTGCTCTACTCCTTCACCTCGGCCGCGAACAACAATGGTTCGGCGTTCGCGGGCCTCACCGCCAACACCCCGTGGTTCAACACCGCGCTCGGTGTGGCGATGCTGCTCGGCCGGTTCCTGCCGATCGTGTTCGTGCTGGCCCTCGCCGGTTCGCTCGCGGCTCAGGATGCCGTGCCCTCCACCGCTGGCACCCTGCCGACGCACCGCCCGCAGTTCGCCGGCCTCCTGGGCGGCGTGGCCGTGATCGTGACGGCTCTCACCTATTTCCCGGTCCTCACCCTCGGACCCCTCGCTGAAGGACTGACCCGCTGATGTCCACCACCGCAATCCCCGCTCCGGCCACGGCCGAAGCCCCGACCCCCGCTCCACGCCGCGCGTTCAGCGCCGCGCAGGTCGTCGCCGCCCTTCCGGGCGCCGCAAAGAAGCTCAATCCCGCCGCCCAGTGGCGCAACCCCGTGATGTTCCTCGTGTGGGTGGGAGCTGCCCTGACGACGCTCATCGCGATCGCCGAGCCGTTCCTCGGCGGCACCGACGAGAACCTCCCCGTCGGCTTCACGTGGGGCATCGCCGTCTGGCTGTGGCTCACGGTGTTCTTCGCGAACATCGCCGAGTCGGTCGCCGAGGGCCGCGGCAAGGCCCAGGCGGCCACGCTGCGCAAGACGCGCACGACGACCTCGGCCCGCCGCGTCGTCTCGTACGACGAGAAGGCCGACCCCTCGGCATCCGGTGCCGCCACCGAGGACGTCCCCTCGGGCGACCTCCGCGTCGGCGACATCGTGCTGGTCGAGACCGGGGAGCTCATCCCCGGCGACGGTGACATCGTCTCGGGTATCGCGACGGTCGACGAGTCGGCCATCACGGGCGAGTCCGCCCCGGTCGTGCGCGAGTCGGGTGGTGACCGCAGCGCCGTCACCGGCGGCACGCGCGTGCTCAGCGACCGCATCGTGGTGAAGATCACCTCGAAGCCGGGTGAGACCTTCGTCGACCGCATGATCGCCCTGGTCGAGGGCGCGTCGCGTCAGCGCACGCCCAACGAGATCGCGCTGAACATCCTGCTCGCGAGCCTGTCGATCGTCTTCGTCGTCGTGGTGCTCGTGCTCAACCCGATCGCCTCCTACGCGGCGTCGCCCGTGTCGATCCCCGTGCTCGTGGCGCTGCTGGTCTGCCTGATCCCCACGACCATCGGTGCGCTGCTCAGCGCGATCGGCATCGCCGGCATGGACCGCCTCGTGCAGCGCAACGTGCTGGCGATGTCGGGCCGCGCGGTCGAGGCCGCGGGTGATGTGACGACCCTGCTGCTCGACAAGACCGGCACCATCACCTACGGCAACCGGCGCGCTTCGGCCTTCGTCACCATGAGGGGTGTCGGCGGCCCCGAGCTCGCCGAGTACGCCTCGCTGTCGTCGCAGGCCGACCCCACACCCGAGGGCGTCTCGGTGGTCGAGCTGGCCGCGGCCCAGGGCGTCGTCGCCGAGATGCCCCGCGGCGCGGAGCCCGTGCCCTTCACCGCCCAGACCCGCATGAGCGGCCTCGACCTCGTCGACGGCACGCAGGTGCGCAAGGGCGCGAGCTCGGCCGTGCTCGCGTGGCTCGACGGCCAGCGCGCGACGGTGCCCGACGCCACCCGTACCGAACTCCTGAGGTTCACGAACGAGATCGCCGAGTCCGGCGGAACTCCGCTGGTGGTGGCGACCCTCGCCCCTGATTCCTCAGGAGTTTCGCACGGCCGCGGCCGCATCCTCGGCGTCATCCACCTCAAGGACGTCGTCAAGGACGGCCTGCGCGAGCGCTTCGGCGAGCTGCGCGCGATGGGGATCCGCACCGTGATGATCACGGGCGACAACCCCCTCACCGCCCGGGCGATCGCCGCGGAGGCGGGCGTCGACGACTTCCTCGCCGAGGCCACGCCCGAAGACAAGCTCGCCCTCATCCAGCGCGAGCAGGAGGGCGGCAACCTCGTCGCGATGACCGGTGACGGCACGAACGACGCCCCCGCCCTGGCGCAGGCCGACGTGGGCGTCGCGATGAACACGGGCACCTCGGCCGCGAAAGAGGCCGGCAACATGGTCGACCTCGACTCCGACCCGACCAAGCTCATCGACATCGTCCGCATCGGAAAGCAGCTGCTCATCACGCGCGGCGCCCTGACCACGTTCTCACTCGCCAACGACATCGCGAAGTACTTCGCGATCATCCCGGCGATGTTCATGGGCGTGTTCCCGGGCCTTGCGGCGCTGAACATCATGGGCCTGCACTCCCCGGCATCCGCCGTCACGAGCGCGATCATCTTCAACGCGATCGTGATCATCGTGCTCATCCCCCTCGCCCTGCGCGGTGTGAAGTACCGCGCCGCGAGCGCGTCGAGCATCCTCAGCCGCAACCTGCTCGTCTACGGGCTCGGCGGCGTCATCGTCCCCTTCATCGGCATCAAGCTCATCGACCTCGTCGTGAGCCTGCTCCCCGGTTTCTGAAAGGCCCCGTCATGCGCACCACCCTGCGTACCACCGCCGTCGCCGTCCGCGCGATGGTCGTCTTCACCCTGCTCCTCGGCGTGGCCTACATGCTGCTGATCACCGCGGTCGGACAGGTCGCGCTGCCGTTCCAGGCGAACGGTTCGCTGATCACGACCGCAGACGGGCGGGTCTCGGGCTCGCAGCTGATCGGGCAGTCCTTCACGGATGCCGATGGCAACGCGCTCCCGCAGTACTTCCAGTCCCGTCCCTCGGCCGCGGGCGACGGCTACGACTCGACCGCGTCGAGCGGATCGAACTGGGGCCCTGAGAACGAAGACCTGATCGCCGCGATCGAGGAGCGCAAGGCCGCCTCGGTCGGGCTCGACGGGTCGGGGCAGATCCCCGCCGACGCCCTGACCGCCTCGGCATCCGGTCTCGACCCCGACATCTCGGTCGCCAACGCCGAGCGACAGGTCGCCCGCGTCGCCGAGGCCCGCGGCCTCTCGGCATCCGAGGTCGAATCCCTCGTGAGCGCGCACACGATCCCGCGCGACCTGGGCTACCTCGGCGACCCGCGCGTGAACGTGGTCGAACTCAATCGCGCGCTCGACGCCCTCTGAGAGACGAGAATCAGGGACATGACTCTGTCGCCCGCCGCCGCCGCGCCTCTCGCGCGGCGGCGGCGCCGTGCGCCCGAGCACGCGGTCGCTGGGAAGCCAATGTTCGCTGAGCTGCGAGCGGTCGCTGGGTCTGTCGACGCGTCCGCGGCGGTCGCGGTCCCTTCGACGAGCTCAGGAACCTTCGCCCCGAGGAGCGCCTCGTGAAGCGCGGGCGCCTGCGCGTGCTGCTGGGCATGGCGCCCGGCGTCGGCAAGACGTACGAGATGCTCGAAGAGGGCCGGCGCCTGCGCGACGAGGGCCACGACGTCGTCATCGCGATCGTCGAGACCCACGGCCGCATCGCCACCGCCGCTCAGGCCGAGGGCCTCGAGGTCGTCCCCCGCCGGGCCGTGGCCCACCGCGGGGTCGCGCTCGACGAGATGGACCTCGATGCGGTGCTCGAACGGCATCCGCGCATCGCCCTCGTCGACGAACTGGCGCACACGAACGTCCCGGGCTCGCGCAACGAGAAGCGCTGGACCGACGTCGACGAGTTGCTCGACGCCGGCATCGACGTGATCACGACAGTGAACGTGCAGCACATCGAATCTCTCAACGACGTGGTCGAGAAGATCACGGGGGTCGTGCAGCGGGAGACGGTCCCGGATGCCGTTGTCCGCTCCGCCGATCAGATCGAGGTCGTCGACCTGGCACCGCAGTCCCTGCGTGATCGCCTCGCCGCGGGCTCCGTGTATCCCGCCGAGCGCATCGACGCGGCCCTGTCGAACTACTTCCGCCTCGGCAACCTGACGGCGCTGCGCGAACTGGCTTTGCTGTGGCTGGCCGACGAGGTCGACTCGGCCCTGCAGCGCTATCGCACCGAGCACGGCATCGAGGGCTCGTGGCAGGCGCGCGAGCGCGTGGTCGTGGCCCTCACCGGCGGCCCCGAGGGCGAGACGCTCCTGCGCCGCGGAGCCCGCATCGCCGCGCGCTCGGCCGGCGGCGAGCTGCTGGCCGTGCACGTGTCGAGCCAGGACGGCCTGCGCACGAGCGCCCCGGCCACCCTCGCCGAGCAGCGCGCCCTCGTCGAATCGCTCGGCGGCTCGTACCACCAGGTGGTGGGCGACGATCCCGCCACTGCCCTCGTCGACTTCGCGCGGTCGGTCAACGCCTCTCAGCTGGTCATCGGCGTGAGCCGCCGCGGCCGTCTCGCCGCCGCCCTCACCGGTCCCGGCATCGGCGCTACGGTCATCCGCCTGTCAGGCGACATCGACGTGCACATCGTCAGCCACGCGCGCGCGGGCGGGCGGTTCGCCCTCCCTCGCCTCAGCGGCCCCGCGCTGAGCGCGAAGCGTCGCATCCTGGGCTTCGTCGTCGCCGTCCTCGGGGGACCGCTGATCTCGCTGCTGCTGATCTCGACGGGCTCCGACGATTCGATCGCCGCCGATGTGCTCGTGTACCAGCTGCTCGTCGTGGTCGTGGCGCTGATCGGTGGGATCTGGCCGGCACTGTTCGCTGCGGTGCTGTCGGGCTTCACGCTCAATTTCCTGTTCATCGAGCCGCTGTACACCGTGACCATCAGCAATCCCGCGAACACGATCGCGCTGGTGTTGTACGTGGTCATCGCGATGCTCGTGAGCACCGTCGTCGACCAGGCTGCCCGTCGGGCCCGCTCCGCCCGCCGCGCCACGGCCGAGGCCGAGCTGCTCGCCACGGTCGCGGGCAGTGTGCTCCGCGGCGAGAGCACGGTGCCCGCCCTGGTCACCCGTGCCCGAGAGGCCTTCGGCCTGGCCGGGGTGCGTCTCGTCGCGGGGGAGGGCGCGGTTCTCGCCACCGACGGCGAGCCCGTGCGCGACGGTCGCTCCGTCGCGGTCCCGGTCGGCGACGGTCGCGCGACCCTCGAGCTGCACGGCGGCGACCTCGATGCCTCCGAGCGCCGCCTGCTCGACGTCGTCGTCGCGCAGCTCGCCGCCGCCCTCGAGCGCACCGATCTCGCCGAGACGGCCGCCGAGGCCGACGCCCTCGCCGAGACCGACCAGGTGCGCAGCGCCCTGCTCTCGGCCGTCAGCCACGACCTGCGCCGCCCGCTCGCCGCCGCCGTCGCCTCGCTGGGAGGCCTGCGCGCCGCGGGCGACCAGCTGTCGGATGACGACCGCCGCGAACTGCTCGAGACCGCCGACGAGAGCCTCTCGACGCTCTCGGTGCTCGTTACCGACCTGCTCGACGTCAGCCGCGTGCAGGCGGGGGTGCTCGCCGTCTCGCTCACGCCGACCGATGCCGCGGGCGTCGTGCTCATGGCGCTCGACGAGCTCGACCTGGGGCCCGACGACGTCGAACTCGCCCTCGACCCCGACCTGCCGATGCTCAGCGCCGACCCGGTGCTGCTGCAGCGCGTGCTCGTCAACGTGCTCACCAACGCCCAGCGGTACACGCCCGACGGCGAGCGCGTCCGCATCGCCACGAGCCGCCTCGGCGGCACCGCCGAGATCCGCGTGATCGATCACGGGCCGGGCATCGCCGCCGAGCGTCGCGAAGACATGTTCTCGCCGTTCCAACGCCTCGGCGACACCGACAACACCGCGGGCCTCGGCCTCGGCCTCGCGCTCTCGCGCGGCTTCGCCGAGGGCATGGGCGGCACTCTCACCCCCGAGGACACCCCCGGCGGCGGGCTCACGATGGTCGTGGCGCTCCCCATCGCAGGCGCGGATGCTCTGGCATCCGGATTCTCCAGGAGGACGCCGTGAAGGTACTCATCGCCGACGACGACCCGCAGCTGGTCCGTGCTCTGCGCATCACGCTCGCCGCGCACGGCTACGACGTGGTGGCCGCGGCCGACGGCGCCGCAGCCATCACCCTCGCCGCCCAGGCTCACCCCGACATCGTGCTGCTGGATCTCGGGATGCCGCACCTCGACGGCGTGCAGGTGATCCACGCGCTGCGCGGGTGGACCACCGCGCCGATCATCGTCGTCTCGGGCCGCACCGGCTCGGCTGACAAGGTCGAGGCGCTCGACGCCGGCGCCGACGACTTCGTGACCAAGCCCTTCCAGATCGACGAGCTGCTCGCGCGTCTGCGCGTGCACGCCCGACGCTCGGTGCCTTCGGCGGGAGACGCCGTCGTGCGCTTCGGCGAGATCGAGGTCGACCTGTCGGCCAAGGCGGTACTTCGCGCGGGCACCCGCGTGCACCTCACCCCCACGGAGTGGCGGATGCTGGAGTTCCTCGCCCGCAACCCCGGCTCGCTCGTCACGCGCCAGACGCTGCTGAAGGAGATCTGGGCGAGCGAGCAGGTCGCCGACTCCGGCTACCTGCGGCTGTACATGTCGCAGCTGCGCAAGAAGCTCGAGCTCGACCCGTCAAACCCGGTGCACCTGCTGACGGAGCAGGGGATGGGGTACCGGCTGGTCGTGTGACGGGCGCTCGGCGTACACAACGCAGGAGTTCCGGGGGTGCATGGCCGCCTCGTCCCTCTTGCGTCGCGTCGCCGGGTGGTTCTCCTGCGGTGCGTCAGCACCCCGGGCAGCGCCCGCGGCACGTTGCCCGTCGGGGTGTGCGGACAGGACGAACGGACACAACACAGGACGCACAGACCGTTCACGCGCTGTCCGACCGGCGTCGACCGCCGCCATACCCCGATCTCCTGCGTCCTGTCCGCTCGGACGCGGTCACTCTGCGCCGGACCGGTCCTCATCCGCCTCAGCCTCCGCCGCCAGGAATTCGGCCTGCACCCGGGCGCAGCGAGAGGCGAACACGATCGAGTGCAGCAGCATCAGCGGACCTCGCCGACCGTGTGGCATCCGGGACAGGGAAAGGCGATACGGTCGCCCGCGCGGACATCTCCGGGCAGCACGACGGTTCCGCACGGCTCCTCGCCGTGGGCGTCGACGACGGCGAAGGGTTCGTCGTAGGCGTGCGAGACGCGACCGATGAGCCGCGCTTCGCGCCAGACGACCTCGAGTCCGGCGACGCCGGCGTCGAGGCGCAGGGTGTCGGCAGTGGTTTCCGTCACCGTCGCCACCACGACCGTCGTCGACAAGACAGCGGATGCCACCCCGCCCGACGCCGGGATCACCGCGGGGCCCGTGCAGACGCAGGGCGTGCCGCAGATGTCGGCGTAGCGGCCGACCGACATCGCCCGCACCGTGACGTCGTCGAGCGCGGGCGCGGAGCCGGCGGGCCATGCCGCTGCGTCGAAGGGCGCCGGAATGCTGGCGCGGAGGGTGGGGAGCAGTGCGGTGAGGGTCATGGCATCCGGTCTACGCCGCGTCGGGCGGCGGATCCGCGGCCCTCACGATTCGCGAACGGGCACGGGCGCATTCCTCACTCTTCGCTCGCGAGGGCGCGCGCCCGGGGTTCGTGCGCCGAGACTGCGCCTCACTGACGAGCCCGTTGCAGGGTGACACCGGGCGGTCAGCGAGATGCAGTCTCACGGCCCCTGGGGCGGCAGGGCCGTGAGGCCGTGGGGCGGCAGGGCCGGCGACCCGCGGTCAGGACGCGTCGCCCGCGATCTCGCGCAGCGTTGCGAGGTGACTCCGCCACGCGGCCCGCCCCTGCGTGGTGAGGGTGAGCGACGTGCGCGGCATCTTGCCCGCAAACGACTTGCCGACCGTGAGGTATCCCGCGGCCTCGAGGGTCGAGACCTGTTTGCTGAGCGCGGAGTCGGTCACCTCGATCGCATCACGCACCTCTTTGAAGCTCAGCGTGCTCGCGCGGTCCAGGGCAGCGACGATCGAGAAGCGCACGGGATTCTGCAAGAGCTCGTCGAGACGATGACGCGGGTGCGAGGCAGCCATGGTCACGACCGGGCCTCGCGGGCCGCGCAGACGAACGAGACGACGAGGACGAGGCCCGACGCCAGGCTCGCGAGCACCACGTTGCCGTGCGCCCAGATCACGACCGAGAGAGCGATCGCGTACGAGACGAACCAGCTCGCGATGTACGTGGTCCAGCGCCGGCCGCGGGCGAAGGCGGATCGGCCCTGGATGCTGATGACGAAGAAGATGATGAGCGCGAACATCACCGCGAGCAGGCTGACGTAGGCGAGACCGAAGGCGGCGCCGGTGGCGAGGGCCATGGCGAACGTGCCCATCGAGGTCGCCACGCCCAACGCGACGATGAAGGTGATGTACGGCCACCGCGTGGCGTTGTGCGCCGAGTGGCTGAGGCGATCGGCGTGGTCGAGCAGCGCTCGCGCCTCGGTCGGGGTGACGGTGGGCGTGTGGTCCATGGCGGATCCTTTCGACCCTTCCAATATGACATTTACTTTCCGCTATGGCAAGTACTTTCTTAAAGAGCGCCGCACGGCACCCACCCACCCGGCGCGACGTAGCCTGGAGGGGTGAGCCTCCCCTTCGACGTCGCCGCCGTGCGCGCCGACTTCCCGATCCTCGACACCGAGATCGACGGTCGCCCCCTCGTTTATCTCGACTCCGGCGCAACGAGCCAGAAGCCGCGCGCCGTGCTCGACGCCGAACGTGAGTTCCTCGAGCGGGCGAACTCCGCCGTGCACCGCGGCGCCCACACCCTCGCGGCCGAGGCCACGGAACTGTTCGAAGACGCGCGCGTCACCGTCGCCGAGTTCGCGGGCGCCGAGCCCGAGCAGCTCGTGTGGACCTCCGGCGCGACCGCCGGACTCAATCTCGTCGCGGGCTCGCTCGGGTACGCCGGGGGTCTCCGCGAGGGCGACGAGATCGTCGTCACCGAGGCCGAACACCACGCCAATCTGATCCCCTGGCAAGAGCTCGCCGCCCGCACCGGCGCGCGCCTGCGCCACATCCCCGTGCTCGACGACGGCATGCTCGACCTGCACGCCGCGGCCGAGCTCATCGGCGAGCGCACCAAGGTCGTCGCGTTCCCGCACGTGTCGAACGTGCTCGGGATCGTGAACCCCGTCGCCAAGCTCGTCACCCTCGCTCGCGGCGTCGGCGCACTGACGGTGCTCGACGCGTGCCAGTCGGCACCTCATCTGCGCCTCGACCTGCCGGCATCCGGAGTCGACCTCGCCGTCTTCTCGGGCCACAAGATCTACGGGCCCTACGGCATCGGGGCGCTCTGGGGCCGCGACGAGGTGCTCGAGGCACTGCCCCCGTTCACCACCGGCGGGTCGATGATCACCACCGTCACGCTCGACAGGGCCGAGTACCTGCCCCCGCCCCAGCGTTTCGAGCCCGGGACGCAGCCGGTGTCGCAGGCCGTCGCCCTCGCCGCCGCCGTGCGCTGGCTCGGCGAGCACGACCTCGACGCCGCGCACGCGCACGAGGCCGCGCTCG
>Ga0308159_1000629_pt1 | contig 73504 bp, 70 predicted proteins | sample PhyCR1_FD_201040 | JGI IMG/M metagenome (GOLD analysis project Ga0308159, IMG submission 201040) | Phyllosphere microbial communities from UC Gill Tract Community Farm, Albany, California, United States - DLSLC.R1 | ecosystem: Host-associated > Plants > Phyllosphere > Unclassified | place: USA...
AGGCCAGTGTTGGCCCTGCTGCACCAGTGCGCGGTCGGCATACTTCACGGCGTGCTGTGAAAGCACGAAAACCAGATCCTGCGGCATGAGGGCTGCGAGCTTGCCCGGCAGCTCGGCAAGCTGGTTGCCGGGGGCAAACTCGATTAAAGGAGAGTGATAGGCGACCCTGCCCAGCGTGCGAAGCCGGGCAACAAGCTGTTCTCCGGAAGGAGAGGGACGGGTCACCAGAATGGTCATCGCGGCAGATTACCCTGATAGACTTCCTGCAGGATTTCGCGCGCACCGGCTTCCAGCAACTCTTCTGCCAGGCTGATGCCCATGCTTTCGGCGTCGGACGTCGGCCCGCGACGCTCGCCGCGTACCATCTGGCTCCCATCCGGCGCGCCCACGAGCGCACGCAGCCACAGCGTATCGCCTTCCAGTTCGGCGTAACTGCCGATAGGAACCTGACAGCCGCCTTCAAGACGGGTATTCATTGCACGCTCGGCGAGCACGCGCAGGGTGGTTTCGCGATGCGCCAGCGGGGCCAGCAGTTCGCGGGTTCGGGTATCGTCAAGACGGCATTCGATCCCTACAGCGCCCTGACCGACGGCAGGAAGGCAGGCTTCCGGCGACAGCGCCGTGCGGATACGGGATTCCAGCCCCAGACGTTTCAGTCCGGCGCAGGCCAGAATAATGGCGTGATAATCGCCTTTATCTAATTTTGCCAGGCGGGTGCCGACATTGCCGCGCAAATCGCGGATAATCAGGTCAGGGCGCTGTTCGCGCAGCTGACACTGACGACGCAGGCTCGAGGTGCCGACAATGCTGCCCTGCGGCAGGTCGTCGAGGCTCGCAAAGTCATTGGACACAAAAGCGTCGCGCGGGTCTTCGCGTTCACAGATGGTGACCAGCCCGAGACCTTCGGGGAACTCGACCGGCACGTCTTTCATCGAGTGAACCGCGATATCGGCACGGCCTTCAAGCATGGCCAGTTCAAGTTCTTTCACGAACAGACCTTTACCGCCCACTTTGGCGAGCGGTGTGTCGAGGATGATGTCACCCTTGGTGACCATCGGCACCAGTTCCACCTGTAAATCGGGGTGGAAGGCTTTAAGTCGACTCTGAACAAATTGTGCCTGCCACAGAGCGAGCGGGCTCTGACGGGTGGCAATCCGAATGATTTTGTCTAACATGCTTGTTACCGTTTTTTTTAATTTCGCGGACCATCCTATCACCTACAGAGTAAAGGTGTCAGCGTTCAGGGGAGTTAGTGCGGGTAAACAGGGAAATTTGTGGCGTGACGGATAAGGAAGTAAAATGTATAAAGACGCAACAGTAATTGTGGTGCGTTACTTCCTTTACCGTCAAACGGCAAGGTGTTAAATTGATCACGTTTCCAGCAAAATTTCGCCAATTACTTAACATAAATTAAAGTTTTTTTAAAAACTACCGGCGAAGAGGGAAACGGGGTTGTTTCCAGACACTGAAAATCAGGCGAATCGTCTTGTACCTCTACATCGAGACATTAAAGCAAAGATTGGATGCAATAAATCAGCTACGCGTTGATCGCGCCGTTGTGGCTCAAGGTCCCGCTTTCCAGCAGGTCTACAGTCTGTTGCCCGTCTTGTTACATCATCATTATCCGCAGATGCCGGGCTACCTTGAAGGTAAAGTGCCCCACGGCGTCTGCATCTTTACGCCTGATGAATCCCAGCAAGCCTGGCTCGACGATCTGGTCGAAAAAGGCGGCCGTCCGATTGACCCTACCGTGGAAGGCGAATTGCCGATTACCGGCGTGTATTCCATGGGCAGCACCTCGTCCATTGGTCAAAGCCAGACTTCCGATCTCGATATCTGGGTCTGCCACCAGTCCTGGCTCGACAACGAAGAGCGCAACCGACTCCAGCAAAAATGCCTGCTGCTTGAAAAGTGGGCCGCGTCTCTGGGCGTGGAAGTCAGCTTCTTCCTGATCGACGAAAACCGTTTCCGTCATAATGAAAGTGGCAGTCTGGGCGGTGAGGACTGCGGTTCCACCCAGCATATCCTGTTGCTCGACGAATTTTACCGTACGGCGGTGCGCCTCGCGGGCAAGCGTATTCTGTGGAATATGGTGCCCGGCGAAGAAGAGCCGCATTACGACGAGTATGTGCTCTCTCTCTATTCACAGGGCGCGCTGACGCCGAACGAGTGGCTCGACCTCGGCGGCCTCAGCACGCTGTCTGCCGAAGAGTATTTCGGTGCCAGCCTGTGGCAGCTGTATAAAAGTATCGATTCGCCTTACAAGGCGGTATTGAAAACGCTGCTGCTCGAAGCCTATTCGTGGGAATATCCCAATACCCAGTTGCTGGCGATGGACATCAAACAGCGTCTGCACCAGGGCGAAATCGTCTGCTTCGGACTCGATGCCTATTGCATGATGCTGGACCGCGTCACCCGTTACCTGACTCAAATCGAAGACACCACTCGTCTCGACCTCGTGCGCCGCTGCTTCTATCTCAAAGTCTGCGAGAAACTGTCGCGCGCGCGCGCGTCCGTGGGCTGGCGTCGCGAAATCCTGACCCAGCTGGTCAGCGAATGGGGCTGGAGCGAAGAACGTCTGGCGATCCTCGACAACCGCGCCAACTGGAAAATCGAGCGCGTGCGCGAAGCGCACAACGAACTGCTCGATGCAATGATGCAAAGCTACCGCAACCTGATTCGCTTTGCGCGCCGCAACAATCTCAGCGTCAGCGCCAGCCCGCAGGATATCGGTGTGCTGACCCGCAAGCTGTACGCGGCCTTTGAAGCGCTGCCGGGCAAGGTTACGCTGGTCAATCCGCAAATCTCGCCCGACCTGTCGGAAACTGATCTTACCTTTATTCATGTGCCGGTGGGCCGTGCCAATCGCACCGGCTGGTATCTCTACAACCAGTCGCCGTCGATGGACTCGATAATCAGCCATCAGCCGCTGGAATATAACCGCTACCTGAGCAAGCTGGTCGCGTGGGCCTATTTCAACGGTTTGCTGACACCGACCACGCGTCTGCACATCAAAAGCGGCAATCTGTGTGATATCGCCAAACTGCGCGAGCTGGTGGCCGATGTTTCGCACAACTTCCCGATTCGCCTGCCTGCGCCGACGCCAAAAGCGCTGTACAGCCCCTGCGAAATCCGCCATCTGTCGATTATCGTCAATCTCGAACACGATCCGACCGCGGCGTTTCGCAATCAGGTCGTGCATTTTGACTTCCGCAAACTCGATGTCTTCAGCTTTGGCGAACAGCAGCAGTGTCTGGTCGGCAGCATCGACTTGTTGTATCGCAACTCGTGGAATGAAGTGCGTACCCTGCATTTCAGCAGCGAACAGGCGGTGCTTGAAGCGCTGAAAACCATTCTCGGCAAGATGCATCAGGATGCCGCGCCGCCGGAGTCCGTCGAAGTTTTCTGCTACAGCCAGCATCTGCGCGGACTTATCCGTACCCGCATTCAGCAGCTGGTTTCCGAATGTATCGAACTGCGCCTGTCGAGCAAACGTCTCGAGCCGGGCCGTTTCAAGGCGGTGAGAGTCTCCGGGCAAACCTGGGGTCTGTTCTTCGAACGCCTGAGCGTGTCCGTGCAGAAACTCGAGAACGCCATCGAATTTTACGGGGCCATCTCCAACAACAAGCTGCATGGCCGTTCGGTGAAGGTCGATACGTCGCAGGTGCATCTGCCGTCGGTGGTGGATGGCTATGCCAGCGAAGGCATCATTCAGTTCTTCTTTGAAACCAGCAGCGACGAAGGCTTCACCATCTATATTCTGGATGAGTCGAACCGCGTCGAGGTGTATCACCATTGCGAAGGCAGCAAGGAAGATCTGGTTCGCGACGTCAGCCGTTTCTATTCGTCGTCGCATGACCGTTTCACCTACGGCTCAAGCTTTGTGAATTTCAATCTGCCGCAGTTTTACCAGATAGTGTCGCTGGAAGGCCGTACGCAGGTGATCCCTTTCCGCAGCAACGTGCTGTCTCCGCTCTGCGCGCCAGCCCCCGAAGTGGGCGCAGGCGCGGCCAGTCTGGCGCAGCAGTTTCAAATCCACTGATCCACCGCCTCTGCGCTGAATGCAGCCTCGGTTGTTCCCTGTTTTTGATAACCGATTCCTATTGCTTTTCATGATCCACCTGCGATTATAGAGAGCTTGGACGGTGAATCGCAGATCCTGATTAAAATGAAAACAAACAACATGAAAACGCTGAATATGAAAACCGCACTCCGCTGGTCAATGGCCTCGATGGTCCTGTTTGCGCTCTCCGGCTGTGGATTGAAAGGTCCGCTGTATTTCCCGCCTGCCGACAAGGCCGACGCGAAAAAAGTCGTGGTGACCAACGCACAATCGGGCTCCACGACGGGCGTTTCTCCCGACCGCAACGCGCAAAAAAGCGGCACAACGCAGTACTAATCATCAGGCTACAGGATCATTACGTCTGGCGATGGTCAGACGTCAAGCGGAGTAAGATATGCAGTTCGCTAAAATGCACGGATTGGGCAATGACTTTATGGTCGTTGACGCCGTCACCCAAAATGTTTACTTCTCTCCCGAATTGATCCGCCGACTTTCCGATCGTAACCGTGGCGTCGGCTTTGACCAGCTACTGGTCGTCGAGCCGCCTTACGATCCCGAACTGGATTTCCATTACCGCATCTTCAACGCCGACGGCAGCGAAGTGATGCAGTGCGGCAACGGCGCGCGCTGTTTCGCCCGTTTCGTGCGCATCAAGGGATTAACCAACAAGCGCGACATTCAGGTCAGCACCCAGAACGGGCGCATGACATTGACCGTAACGGAAGACGAGCTGGTGCAGGTGAATATGGGCGAGCCGATATTCGAACCCCAGCAAATTCCGTTTCGCGCCCCCAAACCCGAAAAAACCTATATTTTACGGGCGGAGGAACACACCGTGCTTTGCGGCGTTGTCTCCATGGGCAATCCCCACTGCGTGTTGCAGGTTGAAGATGTTACGACGGCCCTCGTTGAACAACTCGGCCCGCTGCTCGAAAGCCACGAGCGTTTTCCCGAGCGCGTCAATGTCGGCTTTATGCAGGTACTCGCGCCCCACAGCGTCAAGCTGCGGGTTTACGAGCGCGGCGCGGGCGAGACACAGGCCTGCGGCAGCGGCGCCTGTGCTGCGGTCGCGATTGGCATTCAGCAGGGCCTGCTTGCCGAAGAAGTCCAGGTAGAGCTGCCGGGAGGCAACCTCGACATTCGCTGGAAAGGTCCGGGGCATCCGCTGTATATGACCGGTCCCGCCACTCATGTTTATGACGGATTCATTCACCTATGAACAATCTCGATGACCAGATTGAAAGCGTAACCGAACTCGATGACGAGCTGGTCATGCAGTATCTTCTGCAAAATCCGGATTTCTTTATCCGAAACGCCCGCAGCGTCGAGCAGCTGCATGTTCCGCATCCGGTGAAAGGCAGCACCTCACTGGTCGAATGGCAGCTGGGTCGTCAGCGCCATCAGATAGCGCAACTCGAAGAAGAGATAACGCTTTTGATGGAACAGGCAACCCTCAACGAAACCCTGTTTGCGCGTCTGATTGAGCTACAGGCAACGCTTGCCGATGCCACGAGCTTGCAGGATATGCTCAATCGCCTGCAACGCTGGGGGCGCGGCTTCGGACTGGCCGGGGCCAATATCCGCCTGTTCAGCGAGAGCTGGCGAATTGGCGCGCCATCCGATTTCACCCATCTGGCGCTGAACCGCAGCGCCTTTGAATCATTGCGTATTCAGAGGCTTGGCGACACCCAGCACTATCTCGGCAGCCTTAATGGTCCCGAACTGTTGCTGGTGCTTCCGCAGGCCAAGGCGGTCGGCTCCGTCGCGCTTTCCCTTATGGGTGACGACGGCGAACTGGGCATGCTGATTTTCAGCAGCCGAGATCCTCAGCACTATCAGGCCGGCATGGGCACCGTGATGCTCGACCAGCTTGCCCGCATGTTGCCCGGCCTGATTTCGCGCTGGATAGAACGCGTATGACCCCCGTCGATTCGCCTCTGCAACCCGCCGTCGACGCCTTTTTGCGTTATCTGCGCGTCGAACGTCAGCTCAGTCCGCTGACGCAGAGCAGTTATCATCATCAGTTGCAGGCGCTTATCGGCATGGCATTGGATATTCATCTTTCCGACTGGCGCGACCTTGATGCCGCGAAGGTCAGAATGCTGGCGGCGCGCAGCAAGCGTGCCGGTCTGGGCGCGTCGAGTCTGGCGCTGCGGATGTCGGCGCTGCGCAGTTTTCTCGACTGGCAGGTGTCTCAGGGCGTGTTGAAGGCCAATCCTGCAAAGGGGATTTCCACCCCGCGTGCGCCGCGCCATCTGCCGAAAAATATTGATGTCGACGAGGTCGGCCAACTGCTGGATATCGACCTCAACGATCCTCTGGCCGTGCGCGACCGCGCGATGCTGGAAGTCATGTACGGCGCGGGTCTGCGTCTTTCCGAGCTGGTAGGCATCAACGTCGGCCACGTCGATTTACCTTCCGGCGAAGTCTGGGTGATGGGTAAGGGCAGCAAAGAACGCAAGTTGCCGATTGGCCGTACTGCCGTTACCTGGCTTGAAAACTGGCTGGCGCTGCGCGACCTGTTCGGCCCGGAAGACGACGCGATGTTTCTGTCGAGTCAGGGTCGCAGAATTTCTACCCGCAACGTGCAAAAACGTTTTGCCGAGTGGGGCATCAAGCAGGGGGTGAACAGCCATATTCATCCTCACAAGCTGCGCCACTCTTTTGCAACCCACGTTCTGGAGTCGAGCGGCGATCTGCGCGCGGTGCAGGAGTTGCTGGGTCATGCCAATCTGTCGACCACGCAAATCTATACCCACCTCGACTTCCAACATCTGGCGTCAGTGTACGATGCCGCGCATCCCCGCGCCAAACGAGGAAAATCCTGATGAAGTTTTACCGTCCCCTGCAGCAGATCGAGGCTATCACGTTCGACCTCGACGACACGCTTTACGACAACTATCCGGTCATCGTCCGCACCGAATCCGAAACCATGCAGTTTCTGCGGCAGTATCATCCGGCGACCGCCGATATCGAATCGGAAGAGTGGCGCGCGGTGCGGGCAGAATTGCTTCTACAGGATGCCGAAATTTATCACGACGTCACCGCGTGGCGTCACAAGGCGCTGCATCTCACCATGCTGCGTCGCGGCCTGAGTGAAGCCGAAGCGGCAGCTGGTGCCGAAGCCACCATGCAGAACTTCGCCCACTGGCGCAGCCGCATCGACGTGCCGCAGGAAACCCACGACACGCTCGAGGCGCTTGGCAAAAAATTCCCGCTGGTGGCGATAACCAACGGCAATGCCAATCCCGAGCTTTTCGGGCTGTCACAGTATTTTCAGTTCACGCTGGTGGCCGGTCGCGATGGCCGCTCAAAGCCGTGGAGCGACATGTATCACCTCGCCGCCGAGCGCCTTGATGTGCCGCTCGGCAGCATTCTTCACGTCGGCGATGATCTGACGACCGACGTCGCCGGATCCCTGCGTTGCGGCATGCAGGCGTGCTGGATAAACCTGCGCAAAGGCAATCTCATGACGGCCCGCGATGCGCGATTGCTGCCCCACATCGAGATCAACCAATTGGCATCCCTCACCACGCTGCTATAATCCGCAGGTAGCCATCTCGGCTAATATACTGTATATAACAGCAGTAAACCTCCTCGAGCCGTACGCGAATTCACCGTTACGCTCGGGGATGCATTTCTCTATCCGGACAAACGGTGCTTATGGACGTTTCTGACCTGCTCGACAGCCTGAATGAAAAACAACGCGAAGCCGTGGGCGCACCGCGCAGCAACCTATTGGTGCTGGCGGGCGCAGGCAGCGGGAAAACCCGCGTGCTGGTGCATCGTATCGCCTGGCTGCTGTCGGTTGAGAATTGCTCTCCGTATTCCATCATGGCAGTGACCTTTACCAACAAGGCCGCGGCCGAGATGCGCCACCGTATCGAACAGCTGATCGGCACCAGTCAGGGCGGCATGTGGATAGGCACTTTCCACGGACTGGCGCACCGTTTGCTGCGTGCGCACCATCTTGACGCCAACCTGCCGCAGGATTTTCAGATCCTCGACAGCGACGACCAGCTGCGTCTGCTCAAGCGCATCATCAAGGCTTTGAACATCGACGACAAACAGTGGCCGCCGCGTCAGGCGATGTGGTACATCAACGGCAAAAAAGACGAAGGCCTGCGTCCGCAACATATCGAAAGTTACAACAATCCGGTCGAGGCGACCTGGCTGCGCATTTATCAGGCCTATCAGGAAGCCTGCGACCGCGCCGGGCTGGTGGATTTCGCCGAGCTTTTGCTGCGCGCGCACGAACTGTGGCTGAACAAGCCGCATATTCTGCAGCACTACCGCGAGCGTTTTACCAACCTGATGGTCGACGAATTCCAGGATACCAACAGCATTCAATATGCCTGGATCCGCCTGCTGGCCGGTGAAAATAACAATGTGATGATAGTCGGCGATGATGACCAGTCCATCTACGGCTGGCGAGGGGCGCAGGTCGAAAACATTCAGCGTTTCCTGAATGACTTCCCGGGGGCGGAAACCATTCGTCTCGAGCAGAACTATCGCTCCACCAGCACTATTTTGACCGCCGCCAACTCCCTTATCGCCAACAACAGCGGCCGCATGGGGAAAAACCTGTGGACCGAAGACGTCGAAGGCGAACCGATTTCGCTTTACTGCGCCTTCAACGAGCTGGACGAATCCCGTTTTGTGGTCAACCGCATCAAGGCGTGGCAGGAGAACGGCAACGCGCTGCAAGACTGCGCGATTCTCTATCGCAGCAACGCCCAGTCGCGTGTGCTGGAAGAGGCGCTGCTGCAAATGGCGATGCCTTATCGTATCTACGGCGGGCAACGATTCTTCGAACGTCAGGAGATCAAGGACGCGCTGGCCTATCTGCGTCTGATGGCCAACCGCAATGACGATGCCGCGTTCGAGCGCGTGGTCAATACCCCGACGCGCGGCGTGGGCGACAGAACACTCGATGTCGTGCGCCAGACGGCCCGCGATCGTCAGCTGACGATGTGGCAGGCGACGCGCGCACTGTTGCAGGAAAAAGCGCTGGCCGGGCGTGCGGCTTCCGCACTTCAGCGTTTCACCGAACTGGTGGATGCGCTGGCGCACGAAACCTCCGATATGCCGCTGCACGTGCAAACCGACCGCGTTATCAAGGATTCCGGCCTGTTTATCATGTATGAGCAGGAAAAAGGCGAAAAGGGTCAGGCGCGAATCGAAAACCTTGAAGAGCTGGTGACGGCCACCCGTCAGTTCAGCTATCAGGATGAAGATATGGACATGATGCCGCTTCAGGCCTTTCTTTCCCACGCGTCTCTGGAAGCGGGCGAAGGTCAGGCCGATGCCTATCAGGACGCGGTACAGCTGATGACGCTGCACTCGGCCAAAGGTTTAGAGTTCCCGCAGGTGTTTATCGTCGGCATGGAAGAGGGCATGTTCCCGAGTCAGATGTCGCTCGATGAAGGCGGGCGTCTGGAAGAAGAGCGTCGTCTGGCCTATGTCGGCGTAACGCGCGCCATGAAAAAACTGACGCTGACCTATGCCGAAACCCGCCGTCTTTACGGCAAAGAGGTGTATCACCGTCCGTCGCGCTTTGTCGGCGAACTGCCGGAAAACTGTGTCGAAGAAGTGCGCCTGCGGGCGAGTGTGACCCGCAAGGTCAATCACCGCAGCATGGGCACGCCGGTCGTGGCGGAAAACGACAGCGGCTTCAAGCTGGGCCAACGCGTGCGCCATCCAAAATTTGGCGAAGGCACGATAGTCAACATGGAAGGCAGCGGCGATCACAGCCGGTTGCAGGTGGCATTTCCGGGTGAAGGCATTAAATGGCTGGTGATGGCTTACGCCCGTCTGGACGCCGTCTAAACGGGTATGGCCAGAGCGGGCTAGCTTACTTGCTCAATCGAGATTGGGCAGTGCTCGAACACTCACAGACTCATGGTCGAAAAAATCAATAAATCAACGCCCTCTTCTGGGCGTTTTTTATGGGTCAAAAAATTAAATCAAAAACTGATTTTATCGCCGACCTTGGCGGTGGCGTACCAGGCCATGATGTCGTTGGCGCGTTCGTCGCCCTCGGCGGGGCTGTCGGGGAAAGTGTCTTCTTCGGGAACCGGAACATAGGGACCCTGTTTAAGTTCGAAAAAGGCGCTTCCGCTGTCGAGCGACAGGGCGCTATGCCAGATCCCGGCCGGGATTTCGACCACCTGCGCCTCCTCGCCAAGTACGACTCTTTCCGTGACTTCTCCCTCTGAATTGTAAATCAATACAACAAAACGACCGGCCAGAGAGGCGAGCACTTCCCAGGTATGCGGGTGGCGGTGAATGCGCACATAGCTCTCCGGCTCCATGGCAATGGCCAGGCGCTGAACGGGGTCGTTAACATCAGGATGCAGGTTGAGATTGCTGCGTAAACGGGGGGATTCTGTAGCCTTGACGGCAAGCTGGGTCAGGTTTTCGCTGGAGATCTGCTTTATCATTTTCATTCCCGGGAAGTGGTCTTGCAAGAAGAGAGAAGCGTCGTCGTTCGCCCTTCAGTGTAGTCAATTAATCCGCTCACGGGTATCGCTTTAGGCCCTTGATCACCGGTTGAAAATCGTGCCGAAATGTTGCGGAATTAGGCATGTTGGCGGTTGACAGTCTTTTTCTTCTCGGCGTAACATGCGCGCACTATTATCAATGAGGATTTTCGCCTTGGACGCACCCAGTAGATACTGGCTCAATAACCTTTTAAGCAGGTTCCACTAGCCGTCCGTCCTCATTATTGCTGACGGCCGGCTAAGCGAGGTTGAACAAGATTCAACTCGGCTTAAGGTGGTTGTCAGCGACTCAACCGTCGCTGTGAGTCAGACCTGAATCGGGTCTGAAACATAACGGTGAGCTTCACCCCGTGTTTCCCCCCTGTGCTTCAAAGCGTTGTCTACACCTGTCACCATTAGGGAGAACGGGCACATGCTGAGTGCATTTAAATTAGATAACAGCCGCTTATCCCGTTTGGAACTGGATGAAACAGAGGCATCGCTGTCAGAGTCTCTGTGGGTCGATTTGGTTGAACCCGACGAGCTGGAGCGCGATCGCGTTCAAAACGAGCTGGGGCAAAGTCTGGCAACCCGACCAGAACTGGACGATATCGAAGCCTCGGCGCGTTTCTTTGAAGACGAAGACGGGCTGCATATTCACTCCTTCTTCTATTACGAAGACGCGGAAGATCACGCCGGTAACAGCACGGTTGCCTTCACCATTCGCGATGGCCGCCTGTATACGCTGCGCGAGCGCGAGCTGCCTGCGTTTCGTCTTTACCGTATGCGCGCCAGAAATCAGCAACTGACCGACGGCAATGCCTACGAGTTGCTGCTTGATCTGTTTGAAACCAAAATCGAGCAGTTGGCAGACGAAATCGAAAATATCTACAGTGACCTGGAAAAGCTCAGCCGTGTCATCATGGAAGGGCATCAGGGCGATGAATACGACGCGGCGCTTTCTACGCTGGCCGAGCTTGAAGATATCGGCTGGAAGGTTCGCCTGTGTCTGATGGATACCCAGCGCGCGCTGAACTTCCTGGTGCGTAAGGCTCGTCTGCCGGGCGGTCAGCTTGAGCAGGCGCGTGAAGTGCTGCGCGACATCGAATCGCTGTTGCCGCACAACGAATCGCTGTTCCAGAAGGTGAACTTCCTGATGCAGGCGGCGATGGGCTTTATCAATATCGAGCAGAACCGCATCATCAAGATCTTCTCGGTGGTCTCGGTCGTCTTCCTGCCGCCTACGCTTGTGGCCTCGAGCTACGGGATGAACTTCGAGTTCATGCCGGAGTTGAAACTGCACTTTGGTTATCCGGCGGCGCTGTTGCTGATGGTGCTGGCAGGGCTTGCGCCTTACCTGTATTTCAAGAGAAAAAACTGGCTGTAATCGTGCCCAATCCCCGGTTCGCCGGGGATAAATCCGCCCCTTAGTTCTCCCTTCGCCCGCGAAATATGCTAACAATATCCCCTATGTTTATTTAACGTAGATTTCCCTCATGTTTATGGAAAGCATGGCGCCTGCCGCACAATGGTGTGTTCTCGTTCTGGCGTCGTTAATTTTAGGCTTTATTTTTCAGTACTTTCACGTTCCTGCCGCGCTGCTTTTAGGCCCGATGATAGTCGGCGTGGTGATGGGTATTTTTGGCGCGACCGTGCGCATTCCCGGCATTTTCTTCAAAATCGCGCAGGGCGTGATTGGCTGCATGATTGCGCAGGCCCTGTCTCCGTCGATTCTTCCTCCTTTGCTGCATGACTGGTTTCTGGTGCTGATGGTGCTGATTTGCACGCTGCTCGCCAGCGGACTTTCAGGCTGGTTACTGGTGAAGTTCAGTGATTTGCCGGGCCCCACGGGCGCATGGGGCTCGTCGCCCGGCGGTGCCAGCGCGATGGTGGCGATGGCCGGTGATTTCGGGGCCGACGTTCGTCTGGTGGCCTTTATGCAGTATCTGCGCGTGCTGTTTGTGGCGACCGCCGCGGCCTTTGTGGCGCGCTTGAGTCTGGGCGATGCCGCTTCGGGCGCGGCGGCTGTGGTGTGGTTTCCCCCGCTGGACTGGCGCTTTCTGGCCACACCATTGCTGGCGCTGGCCGGTGTGTGGCTCGCCCCGATTTTGCGCATCCCTTCCGGCGCGCTGCTGATACCGGCTATCGTCGGCGCGGTAGTGCATTCCACCGGCACGCTGGCGTTGCAGGTGCCCGAATGGTTGCTGGCGCTGGCTTACACCTTTATCGGCTGGAGCGTGGGGCTGCGCTTTACGCGGCCTATCTTCAAACTTGCGCTGCGCACGCTGCCGCAGATGATAGCCTCGATTATCGGCCTGATGCTGCTGTGCGGCGCAATGGCGTGGGTGATTACCCGGGTACTGGACGTCGATCTGCTGACCGCCTATCTGGCGACCAGCCCGGGAGGACTGGATACGGTAGCGATTATCGCCGCAGGCAGCCACGTGGATATTTCGTTTATCATGGCGATGCAGACCTTGCGCCTGCTGACGATTATCGTAACGGGGCCGGCAATGGCGCGCTTTATCTCGCGCAGCGCCACGCCGTCTTCTTCCTAGCTCGACGCTTCGAGGCTTTTCGCCGTTATCGCGTCTGCGTTTCTTTGCAGGCGCTGATGACGCAGGGCATCGGCAATAAAGAACGCCAGTCCGCTCCAGATAAACGCGAAGGTCATCCATTGCGACGGCTTGATGGTTTCGCCGTAAAATACCACGGCCAGCAGGAACATTAGCGTCGGCCCGATGTACTGGAAAAAGCCCAGCGTCGAGAACTTCAGGCGCGAAGTTGCGGCGGTGAAGCACAGCAGCGGAATGGTGGTGATGATGCCCGCGGCGGCGAGCAGCAGGTCCAGCGACAGCGGGTTCGCCGCCAGATTGCTGGTTGCGCTGTGGGCAATAAAGAACAGATAAATTCCGGCGGCAGGCAGCAGCCACAGCGTCTCAATCAACATGCCGGATTGCGCATCGACCGCTATTTTCTTGCGCAGCAATCCGTAAAAGGCGAAGGTCAGCGAAATACCCATGCCGATAATCGGCAGCGAACCAAAGACCCACAGCTGCACCACCACCCCTGCCAGCGCCAGCACCACGGCGACCCATTGCAGGCGACGAAAGCGCTCGCCAAGAAACAGCATGCCGAGCAGGACATTCACCAGCGGATTGATGAAATACCCCAGGCTGGCTTCCAGAATGTGATTATGATTGATGGCCCAGATAAACAGCAGCCAGTTGCCGCCGACCAGCAGCGCGGTAATCAGCAGCATGCCGACCTTTTTCGGCGTCGCAAAGACGTTGCGCACATCGCCCCAGCTTCGGCTCAGCGACAACAGCAGGAGCATAAAGAAGAAAGACCAGATCACGCGGTGGGTAAGAATTTCCTCGGCGGGAACCTGTTTGAGCAGTTTGAAGTAGGCGGGCGCAATGCCCCAGATAAAGTAGGCAATAAAAGCAAAAATCACGCCCTGCCTTGTGCGTCTAGCGTCCATGTCGTTGTCCTGAAAGGTATGATGAGGTGGGAGAGGCGTTAACCGACCAGATAGGTCGCCGTCGCTGTTGCAATATGAACCTGGTTATCGTTGTGCAGATCCACTCTCGCGACCGACACCTTGTTACCCGCGCGGATAAGCGTGCTGCTGACCACAAACTGCTCGCCACGCCCGGGCCGCAGATAGTCAACGCGCAGGTCGATGGTGCCCATTTTCGACAGACGCTGGCGCAGTTCTGGCTCCAGAAGCGGATGCTCGGGCTTGTCGAAGCGGATCAATGCGGCGCTGACGCAGACCAGTCCGGCGGCAACATCCAGCACCGAGGCAATCACGCCGCCGTGCAAAATCTTCTGCACATCGTTGCCTACCAGACGAGGTTGATACTTGAAGTTCAGTTCGGCATAACCGCTGTCCAGACGCTGAAGTTCCAGCCCCAACTCGCGGTTGAAGGGCATGTCATAAATGAAAATCTCTCCGATCAGCTGGCGGGCTGCCTCGTGAGTCAACGGCGTTGCGGACATGAAAAATTCCTGATAACCAAAAAAGAGGGCGGTGAGTTGTAAATTAATTGTTGATTTTATGCCCTAAAATTATTGATTTCCAGCTTACTGATGCTAAACATAACGCGACTTGAAATTGTGTGTAGAATGTCCTGTTTTTTTAATAAAAATGAACCGGCAAACCTTGAGAATGCCGACGACTGACAAAACATGTTTATTTTGGGATGAAGAGAGAATGCGTAATTCTTGGGCTGTTGGCGCTGCCATGCTGGCCATACCGTTAGTTAGCCACGCTGATGAAGCAAAGATTCAGGACGTGCATGATACGCCGAGCGTACGTGGCAGCATTATCGCCAATATGCTGCAAAAGCACGATAACCCGTTTACGCTTTATCCTTATGAATCAAACTACATTCTTTATACCTATACCAACCACATCAACAAGGATGCTATCCAGTCCTACAACTGGGCCGACAACGCCAAAAAGGATGAAGTCGAGTTCCAGCTGAGCCTGGCCTTCCCGCTGTGGCGCGGTATTGCGGGCGACAACTCGGTATTGGGCGCGTCCTATACCCAGAAATCGTTCTGGCAGCTGTCGAACAGCGGCGAGTCTTCGCCTTTTCGCGAAACCAACTACGAACCGCAGCTGTTCCTTGCGTGGGCGACCGACTACGAAGTTCTGGGCTGGACGCTGCGTGAAGCGGAATATGGTGTGAATCACCAGTCCAACGGCCGCGCCGATCCGACTTCGCGCAGCTGGAACCGGGTGTATGCGCGTTTCATGGCGCAGAACGGAAACTGGCAGGTTGACCTGAAACCCTGGTACCGCATTCCAGAAAACGAAAATAATGATGATAATCCGGACATGACCAAGTATATGGGTTATTACCGGCTTAAAATCGGTTATGCGCTGGGCGACAGCGTGATTAGCCTGACCACGCGCTATAACTGGAACACCGGTTACGGCGGCGGCGATGTGGCCTGGAGCTACCCAATCACGCCTCACGTTCGTTTCTACACCCAGGTGTTCAGCGGCTACGGGGAGTCATTGATTGACTACAACTACAAGCAGACTCGCGTCGGTGTTGGTATCATACTCAACGATATGATGTAAAAGATTCACCGGCACCAGCCAAACTCGACGCCTTATTGCTGTTAACTCAACAGGTTAATCCAAAATAGGGCGTTTGAGTGTCATAAAATTTGGGGAAGAGAGTGTCAACGGCGGCAGTAATAGATAAAGAAGTGCTGGCAGAACAGGTACTGCGCGATACCTTCGGCTACCAGCAGTTCCGACCCGGTCAGCAAACGATCATCAACACGGCCATCTCTGGTAGAGACTGCCTGGTGGTGATGCCAACAGGCGGCGGCAAGTCGCTGTGTTATCAGATACCTGCCCTGGTCATGGAAGGCCTGACGCTGGTGGTTTCTCCGCTTATCTCCCTGATGAAAGATCAGGTCGATCAGCTGATGGCCGCCGGTGTCGAAGCCGGTTGCCTGAACTCTACCCAAACCCGCGAGCAGCAACTCGAGGTGATGGCCGGCTGTCGTAGCGGGCGCATCAAGATGCTCTACATCGCGCCCGAACGTTTGACGATGGGCGATTTCCTGGAGCAGCTTCAGCAGTGGAATCCGGCGATGCTGGCGGTCGACGAAGCCCACTGTATTTCGCAGTGGGGTCACGACTTCCGCCCGGAATACCGCGCGCTGGGTCAGCTGAAACTGCGCTATCCGCAGTTGCCGGTGATTGCCCTGACCGCAACCGCCGACGAAGCCACCCGCAACGACATCGTCCGCCTGCTCGAACTCAATGACCCGCTGGTGCAGGTCAGCAGTTTTGACCGCCCCAATATTCGCTACACGCTGGTCGAAAAGTTCAAACCGCTGGATCAACTGCTGCGTTTTGTTCAGGATCAGCGCGGCAAGAGCGGCATCATTTATTGCGGCAGTCGCGCCAAGGTGGAAGACACCGCCGCGCGCCTGCAAAGTCGCGGCATCAGTGTGGGCGCTTACCACGCCGGTCTGGACAACGAAACCCGTTCGCGCGTGCAGGACGCCTTCCAGCGCGACGACGTGCAGATAGTGGTTGCAACCGTCGCCTTCGGCATGGGCATCAACAAGCCCAACGTGCGCTTTGTGGTGCACTTCGATATCCCTCGCAACATCGAGTCCTACTATCAGGAAACCGGTCGCGCCGGACGTGACGGCCTGCCCGCCGAAGCGCTGCTGCTCTACGACCCGGCCGATATGGCCTGGCTGCGCCGCTGTCTGGACGAAAAACCGCCCGGCCCGCAGCAGGACGTCGAACGCCACAAACTCAACGCAATGGGCGCGTTTGCCGAAGCGCAGACCTGTCGCCGTCTGGTGTTGCTCAACTACTTTGGCGAAGGCAAGCAGGAAGCGTGCGGCAACTGCGATATCTGTCTCGATCCGCCGAAACGCTACGACGGCCTGATGGACGCGCAGAAAGCGCTGTCGTGCGTTTACCGCGTCGGGCAACGTTTTGGTCTGGGTTATATCGTCGAAGTGCTGCGCGGTGCCAATAACCAGCGAATTCGCGAGTACGGCCACGACAAGCTGCCGATTTACGGCATGGGACGCGAGCAGAGCAACGAACACTGGATAAGCGTGGTGCGCCAGCTTATTCACCTCGGCCTGATTACCCAGAATATCGCCATGCACTCCGCGCTCCAGCTGACCGAGGCCGCAAGACCGGTGCTGCGCGGCGAAATTGCGATGCAGCTCGCGGTGCCGCGTCTGCAAACGCTCAAGATTCGCGGCAGCAATACGCAGAAAACCTACGGCGGCAACTACGATCGCAAGCTGTTTGCCAAGTTGCGCAAACTGCGCAAATCGCTCGCCGACGAGGGCAACGTTCCGCCATACGTGGTATTCAACGATACCTCCCTGCTGGAGATGGCGGAGCAACTGCCGGTCAGTCCGGGCGAAATGCTGAATATCACCGGCGTCGGACAGCGCAAACTCGAGAAATTTGGTCGTCCGTTTATGACATTGATCCGCGATCACATCGATAACGACGATGAATAGGTAAACTCGTTGCCGTTCACGGAAAATCAAAGGGAGCAGTAGAAAATGTTGATTCTGTTTTTAACCGTCGCCGCCGTGCATCTTGTGGCGCTGATGTCACCCGGACCTGATTTCTTTTTCGTTTCGCAAACGGCAATGAGCCGCTCGCGCAAAGAGGCGATGATGGGCGCGTTCGGCATTACGCTCGGCGTGCTGGTCTGGGCGGCGGTGGCACTGATGGGGCTGCATCTGCTGCTGCAAAAAATGGCCTGGCTGCAACAGATTATTACCGTCGGCGGAGGGTTGTATCTTTGCTGGATGGGCTGGCAGCTGCTGAAATCGGCACGTGCCCAAAAGGCCGCCGGTCATGCGATGCCTGATTCTCGGCCCGTTGTCCTGCCCGCGCGCGGTAAAACCTTCATGCGCGGCCTGCTGACCAACCTGTCGAATCCGAAAGCGGTCATCTATTTCGGCAGTATCTTTTCTTTGTTCGTGGGCGACAGTGTCGGCAACGGCGAGCGCTGGGGGTTGTTTGCCCTGATAAGCCTCGAAACGCTGGTCTGGTTCTCCGTGGTCGTGATGGTCTTTGCGCTGCCGGTCATGCGCCGCGGCTACCAGCGACTCGCCAAATGGATAGACGGCGTAGCGGGCGTACTCTTCGCCGGCATCGGTATCCACCTGATTATCTCGCGCTGAGATCCCGATTTTTGATGATAAAAAAAGCCGCCCTCGAGGCGGCTTTTTCAGGCTTGAACAATCAGATTTTCCGCGCCGTAGCCAGCAGGAGTCCGACCATCATGAACAGCGAACCAAAGATGCGATTAAGCAGGGTCATCTGTTTGGGCGCTTTTATCCAGCTGGAGATGCGTTGCGCAAGCGTTGCATAGCCAATCATCACCACGATATCGACCACCACGGTGGTCACGCCGAGCACCAGATACTGCGCCACCTGCGGCTCATGCGGAATGATGAACTGCGGAAACAGGGCCGCCAGAAACACGATGCTCTTCGGGTTGGTCAGATTGACCAGCACCGCGCGCCTGAACAATTTGCGGCGCGGCATGCTGCTCGCCAGCGCATTCATGTCGATGGCGCCCGCCGACCGCCACTGACAGATGCCCAGCCAGATAAGGTAGGCGGCACCGCACCATTTCAGAATTTCGAAAGCCAGCAGCGACTGCGACACCAGCGCGCCAAGGCCGATACCCACCAGCACAATGTGAATCGACAGGCCGAGTTGCAGGCCCGAAATCGAGGCGACCGCGCCGCGATAGCCGTGGCTGATGCCGGTACTCATGGTATTTATGGCGCCGGAACCCGGCGACAGGCTTAAAATCGAAGTTGTCAGCAGGTAGGTGAGCCACCAGTCCAAAGTCATTTTTTTACGGTTCCCTTATCGCGTCATGAGCATCTTGAAATCTATGGAGATGCGTCTTTTTGTGGCACAATACGCTATTGTTATTGATTGCGCTATGACCCCAAAATAACTTATTTCTCCACACGGTATTTTTGTCCTGGAACAATCAATGTCATCAAATTACGATCGGTGGTTAACGCGAGAATATGGCTTTTCAGCCTTCGCAAACGGGCCGCTGCTGGACTTTTGGCGCACTCGGGAAGAGGCGGAGTTTATCGGGCTCGATAATGTCCCCATCCGTTATGTGCGTTTCTGCTCGCCTCGTCATGATAAAGTCATTTTTGTCTCAACCGGACGTATCGAAAGCTTCGTAAAATATCCCGAGCTGGCCTACGACCTTTTTCATTGCGGATACGACGTGATGATAGTCGACCACCGTGGGCAGGGGCGTTCGGGCCGTCTGCTGGATGACCCGCACCTCGGACACGTGCAGAATTTCGATGATTATGTCGCCGACCTGTCGACGTTCTATAAACTCGAAATTGCGCCGAGGCAGTACGCCAAAAAGTTTGCGCTGGCGCACTCGATGGGCGGCGCGATTCTGGCGCTGTTTCTGGCGCGCGAACCCCATAATTTCGACGGCGCAGCCCTGTGCGCACCCATGACCGGCATCTACCTGCGCATGCCGGGCTGGCTGACGCGCAATATCCTTAACTGGACCGAACGTCGTCCTCTTTACCGCAACGGCTATGCGCTCGGGACCGGCAGCTGGCGTCCTCTGCCTTTTGTGGTCAATCGACTGACGCACAGCCGCGAACGCTATCGCCGCAACCAGCGTTTTTACGCCGATTACCCCGAGTTGCGCGTCGGTGGGCCAACCTATCACTGGGTTCGGGAAAGTATTCAGGCCGGCATGCAGATTTTGCAGGAAGCCAAAAATATCACCACGCCCATGCTGTTATTACAGGCAGGTGAAGACCACGTTGTCGATAACCGGTCGCACACTGCTTTTTGTCAGGCCATGGCTATCGCCGGGCATCCCTGCGAGGGAGATGCACCGCTGGTCATTGAAGGCGCACGCCACGAGATCCTGTTCGAGCGGGACGATATGCGGGCACAGGCGCTCGACGCCATCATGCGCTTCTTTGCGCGACAAACTTAATCCGCGGTTTATCCCGCGCACAACTCCATCAGAGGTTAGAACCTAACGTTATGTATCATGTTGTTGCATCCGATTTAGACGGCACGCTGCTGTCACCCGACCATACTCTGAGCTCCTTCGCCAAAGAGACCCTGCAACTCCTGACCCAGCGGGATATTCACTTTGTCTTTGCCACCGGACGTCACCACATCGATGTCTCGCAGATGCGCGACAGCCTGGGTATCAGCGCCTACATGATAACGTCGAACGGCGCACGCGTGCACAATACCGAGGGCGAACTGATTTTCAGCCATAATCTCGACCTGGATATCGCCGAAGAGCTGTTTACCATCGCCCATGCCAATCCCGACATTCTGACCAACGTCTATCGCAACGATGACTGGTACATGAACCGCGATCGTCGCGATCAGGAAGACTTCTTCAAAGAGTCGGTGTTCAAGTACAAGGTCTACGAACCGGGCCTGCTGGAGTCGGACGGCATCGCCAAGGTCTATTTCACCTGCGACGACCACGAAAAGCTGATCCCGCTGGAACAGGCCATCATTGCGCGCTGGGGCGATCGCGTAAACGTCAGCTTCTCGCTGCCGGTCTGTCTGGAAGTCATGGCCGGGGGCGTGTCGAAAGGGCATGCGCTGGAACAGGTTTCCAGGCTGATGGGCCATTCGCTGAAAGACTGCATCGCCTTCGGCGATGGCATGAATGACCTCGAAATGCTGAATATGTCAGGCAAAGGGTGTCTGATGAGCGGCTCCCTGCCGCGTCTCAAAGCCGCGATGCCGGAGGCTGAAATCATTGGCTCCAACGCTGACGATGCGGTGCCGCACTACCTGCGCAGAATGTATCTGAACAACGATCGTTGATAAAAAAGCCCGCCTGTTCTGCAACCGGCGGGCTTCTCTTGCGTGACAACCGCGAAGTTTACAGGCGGTTGGCCAACTGCGCCTTGTGTTTCTTTTCGCTTATCATGGTGAGCAGCAACAGAATAACCGCCGCCACGCACCCGCCAATCATCACGATAAACCCGCCGTTCCAGCCAAAGGCATCGACCGTATACCCCACGATGGCACTCGCCGCGACCGAACCGCCCAGATAGCCGAACAGACCCGTGAAGCCTGCCGCCGTGCCTGCCGCCTTTTTAGGTGCCAACTCCAGCGCGTGCAGACCAATCAGCATCACCGGACCATAGATAAGAAAGCCGATAACAATCATGCAAGTCATGTCGACGCCCGGATTGCCGACCGGATTCAGCCAGTAAACCACGGTCGCGATAGTCACAAGCGTCATGAAGAACACGCCCGTTGCGCCGCGATTGCCTTTGAACACCTTGTCCGACATCCAGCCGCACAACAACGTGCCCGGAATACCGGCATATTCATACAGGAAATAGGTCCAGGAAGACTTATCCAGCGCGAAGTGTTTCACCTCTTTCAGATAGGTCGGCGACCAGTCGAGAATGCCGTAACGCAGCAGATAGACAAACACGTTGGCCAGCGCGATGTACCACAACAGTTTGTTGGGCAGCACGTACTGCATGAAAATCTGTTTTGCCGTCAGTTCCTTTTCCGCAGACGCTTTATCATAATCGGGCGGATAATCATTTTTATACTCTTCGATAGGCGGCAGACCGCAGGACTGCGGCGTGTCGCGCATCATGATAAAGGCGAAGACGGCGACGGCGATGGCCGCAAAGGCTGGCATATAGAGTGCCGCATGCCAGTCGTTGAACCACGCCATGCCGAGCAGGAACAGCAGGGGAGGAAGCCCGCCGCCGACGTTATGCGCACAGTTCCATACGGAAACCACGCCGCCGCGCTCCTTCTGCGACCACCAGTGAACCATGGTTCGGCCACACGGCGGCCAGCCCATGCCCTGGAACCAGCCGCAGATAAACAGCAGCACGAACATGATGGCAATGCTGGAGGTCGCCCACGGCACAAAGCCCATGAACAGCATCACGGCGGCGGAAAGAATCAGTCCCGCAGGCAGGAAGACGCGCGGGTTGGAGCGGTCGGAGACGGCGCCCATGATAAATTTCGAGAAACCGTAGGCGATGGAAATCCCCGACAGCGCAAGCCCGAGATCGCCGCGTGAAAAGCCCTGCTCAACCAGATAGGGCATGGCCAGCGTGAAGTTTTTGCGCACCAGATAATAGGCCGCATAACCAAAAAAGATGCCGAAGAAAATCTGCCAGCGCAGGCGGCGATAGGTAGGGTCGATATGATTGTCATCTACCGGCGCAATGTGCGCGGCAGGCTTGAAGATACTTAGCATGGATGCCTCCGAGGCCGTTCCCTTGGGTATTGAAAGTTCCATAACGCACGTCTTTGGGATCTGATGCGCGAAGATGAAGAGAGATTTATGACATTAATGTTACAGAATTATTAAACGCAGGCGGATTCTGCCGGATTTATTAACAATTTGAAATATTCATTAAGGCCAAAGGGCGGAGAGAGATCACGTTTTGAGAACTTTTATGCGCGAGTAAGCGCTAATGTGTTCGTTTTTGCGCGAATAAGGGCGGGAAAGTGTCGAATTCGAATGGCGATGGCGTCAACGCGGAGAAGGGCTCTCCGCGTCAGGAACGCAATTACTGTACTTTCAGCGTAGAAATAATGGCTTCTGCGTCTGTCTGTGCCTGCTGCTGGTTATCTGCCGGCATGGTGATTTGCATTGTCATTAGCTGATTGTCGATTTTAGCCAGCACGATAGACGAATAGGCTTTCTGACCTGCGGAATTAATTACACTGTCGTACTGCTGCAGGGTCTGGCCGTTAACCTGGATAGATTTGTTGGTGACCACCTGCAAATTGGTGTCGCGTTCGCGCTGCTGCTGCTCCAGACGGTTGGCCACGGCTTCCAGCGTGTCGGAGGTGGTGTCGCCCAGAATCACGATAACCGCTTTCTGCCCGGATTTATCGGCATAGACATGCATGTTGTTGGCCTGTGTACCCAGCTTGCCGCTCTGGTCACTCATGCCCTGTGGCAGCGCGAAGGCCAGTTTGCCGTCGAGCAGGCTTATCTGCTGCGCAGAGGTTGCGGCGGCGGGCGTCGCACCTTTGTCGGCTGAAGCCGTCTTGTCATCCGTTTTGCCATCGCAGGCAGCCAAACCGGCAACCAGCAGCGTTATTCCCATAAACTTGGCTAATTTGTGCATAGGGCTTCCTTTTAGATTCACGCGCTCTACCTCTGACAACGCGATGGCAGAGGTAGATGATTGACTTCACGACCTTTATGGCAACCTATTCAAGGCCGAAAAGCAAGTCAGATATTGGCGGCTTTTGTGTCGTCCTGAAACAGCACGGCATCGCTTTTACCTGAGACAGCAAGGCGCTTGAGCAGGACGTTAAGCAGCATACCGTACATCGGCAGGAAGAAAATCAGACAAATGAGCAATTTGAAGCTGTAATCCACCAGCGCAATCTCGACCCAGTGCTGCGCCATAAAGGCGTCGCTGCTTTTGTAGAAGGCAATGAAGAAGAACGCCAGCGTATCACTGATATTGCCGAGGAACATGGCTGCCGTAGGCGCAACCCACCAGCTGTTACGCTGGCGCAGGCGGTTAAACACCTGTACATCAAGAATCTGACCTAACACATAGGCCATGAAACTCGCCGTGGCGATGCGCGCGACCATCACGTTGAGACTGCTCAGCGATGCAAGCCCCTGCCAGCTTCCCTGATAAAACAGCGCAGAGATGAAGTAGGAGATGATGAGCGCCGGCACCATGACCGACAGGATTATGCGACGTGCCAGAGGCGCACCGAAAATCCGCACCGTGAGATCGGTCGCGAGAAAAATAAACGGAAAGGTGAACGCGCCCCACGTGGTCGTAAAGCCGAAGATAGAAACGGGCAGCTGCACCAGATAGTTGCTGGAGGTAATGATGGCGATATGGAAAAGCGAAAGCCATACCAACGCGGAAAACCGCTGTCGAGAGGTAAACGAGTACATAAATTGTGACCTTTTTAGTGGTTGGGGTGAGGGAACCCAATACTTTTGTATACGCCCGCACAGGCTTTGATGCCTTGCAGCGGTCAGGATGAATTTTGTGCTAAAAACGACGATTTTGCTATCGCGGCGCGCATACTATCCTTTCCCGTCCCGTTTGCGCAACAAAATCCTCCTGCCGGTAAACGCGAACTGCGGCTTGCGTCGAATATCAGGCGGGGTAAACTGACGCGGTTTACATCACGGCGAAGCCAAAAGGGTAGAAATTCGATATGACCGATCAATTTGAAGGTGCAGACCACCAGTTGGACGCGCTCGGCCTGCGTTGCCCCGAGCCGGTGATGATGGTGCGCAAAACCGTACGCAAAATGAATGAGGGCGAAACGCTGTTGATTCTGGCGGATGACCCCGCCACCACCCGCGATATTCCGGGCTTTTGCCGGTTTATGGAACACCAGTTGCTGGCGGCCGATACCGAGCAGTTGCCGTACCGTTTTTTACTGAAGAAAGGTATGGCCGAGTAGCGATTTTCGGCGATTCAAGCCCGCCGTTTTTAAAGAATCAATCCGGTGCAACAAATTTTCCCTGATAATTTCCTGATTTCTTCTGAAATCATGGGTGCGCTGCCCTGAATTTTTTATGATTTTTTTCGCAGCAGCCGCAGTGCGTTGGCCGTCACCAGCGCCGTCGCCCCCGAATCGGCCAGCACCGCCAGCCACAGACCGGTAAGGCCGAGCAGCGTGGTTATCAGGAACACGCCTTTCAGCCCGAGTGCGAGGGTAATGTTCTGACGAATATTGGCGCGGGTCGCTCTCGACAGGCGAATCATCTCCGCCAGCCCCGTCAGGCGGTTGTGAGTAAGCGCGGCATCTGCCGTCTCCAGCGCAACATCGGTGCCGCTGCCCATCGCGATACCTATCCGCGCCGCTTTCATGGCGGGCGCATCGTTGATGCCATCGCCTACCATCGCCGTAACGCGATGCTGCGCCAGTTCACCTACAGCCCGCACCTTGTCTGCCGGTAATAGACCCGCCTTGAAGTCTATGCCCAGCGTTGCCGCAATAGCGCTAGCGGCACGCGGGTTGTCACCGGTCAGCATTACGGTCTCGATACCCAGCTTTTTCAACTCGGCCAGCGCCTCGATGGCATCATCACGGAGTGTGTCCTGCATTGCCAGCAGGCCGATGGCCCGTTGCGCTTGCAGCACGACCACAACGGTTTTGCCCGCGTTCTCGAGCGCCGTGACTTGCGCAATCGCGGATGCAGAGAGCGTGTCGGCAGGCAGATGATTCGGGGCCGCGACCCGAATATGTTGATTCTCGACCCACCCCTCGACGCCGACGCCCGCCAGCGCCTTGCGGCGTTCGGCCACTGCATTCGGGGCCTGCGGCGCGGCAGCAATAATCGCCCTGGCGAGCGGGTGATGTGAACCCGCTTCGACGGCGGCGGCTAGTGAAAGCAGTCGTTCGACCGGGATCTCGCCCAGGGCAATGCTGTCGGTGACCCTGGGTTTGCCTTGCGTCAGCGTGCCGGTTTTATCCAGCGCAAGGGTTTCGATGAGCGCCAGCTGCTCCAGCGCAGCTCCACCCTTGATCAAGGCACCCTGGCGGGTTGCCGCGGCCAGAGCAGAGGTAATCGCCGCAGGCGTCGAGATGACCAGCGCGCAAGGACAGCCTATCAGCAGCAGCGTCAGACCCCGATAGATCCAGGTTTCCCACGACAACCCCATCGCCAGCGGCGGCACAACGATAACCAGCAGCGCCATCAGCATAATGACGGGCGTGTAATAACGACTGAAAGTATCGATGAAACGCTCAATCGGTGCGCGGCGCTCTTCGGCCTCTTCAATCAATTGCAATATCCGGTCGATAGCACTTTGACCCGGCGCGGAGGCGACTTTCAATTGCGCAACGGTATCCACACACAGACTGCCCGCCGGAACTTTCTCGCCGGGCTGGCGTTCAACCGGCACGGATTCCCCCGTCAGCGCACTTTCATCAAAGCTTGCGGCCGCATTGAGCAGCACGGCATCCACCGGTAAACGGCCCCCGGCAGCGACTTCAATCACATCGTCAAGCGCCAGTTCGGCAACCGGCACCGTATGAAGCGTGCCCTCTATACGCCGTTGCGCACTTTCCGGCACCAGCGCCATCAGCGCTTTTACCCCGCTGCGCGCACGGCTCGCCGCAAAGGCTTCCAGCTTTTCGCCGACGGCAAAGAGCAGCAGCACCATTGCCGCTTCGGCCGTGGCACCGATAAACAGCGCGCCGATGGCGGCAATGCTCATCAAGGTTTCGATGGCAAAGGGCGTGCCGCTGCGAGTAAGACGCATCGCCTGTCGCAACACCGGCCACAGGCCGACCAGCGTCGTCGCGATAAAGGCCAGATTTCCCCATTGCGGATTCACCTGCGCCAGCGCGGTGCTAAGCAACATCAGGACAATAAGCGCAAGGAGCGGCGCATTCTCTTTCAGACGGGTCGGAGCGGCATGAGGAAGTTCTGAAGAATTTCTGACAGAAGGCGTGAGAGTAAAGCCCGCGGACTCTACGGCCTGAGTAATTTGTGAGGAAATGCTGAGAGTCGAGGGGGTCAATGCCGCATCGACCACCAGCTTCTCGGTGGCAAACAGCACCTTTGCGCGGCTCACACCGTCGAGCCCACTCACGGCCTTTTCCACTTTGCGGGCGCAGCTTGGACAGTCCATCCCACTGACTTTCCAGCTCATCCGCCGAGTATCTGGCGCAGCGGTTTCCGGTAAAGGGGAATCAACAACGGGGGCATCCGCAAGCTGAATGCGACTAATTTGCTTGAACGAGGGCGCGCGTGACACGGAGGTATGGCAGCTTGTACCACAACTTTTGGAATGCTGATGCTGCTTGATAGACATGAATCCTCCCGACGAGCGTCATTGCCCTCTAGTGTTCAGGAGTGTACACCTTGGAGTTAACTCCAGGGTCAAGGCGAAATAGGGTATCGCCGGGCAAGAGAGGTTTAGAGGGAAAATTTTACCGGGACTCAAGCACGCATTAACGCCTCTTTGAAACCAACGCTGTAGATATTCAAAGAGGCGCTGAAGGTTTTACACGTACAGCGAACGCACAATCAGGAAGTGTCCGCCGAAATAGCAGGCGGCGACAATGGCGTCGGCGGCGCGGAATTTGTAGCGATAGTGGCTGACCATCCAGATGATGTTGGCGACCAGCAGCAGAATCGAGCCGCACAGCAGCGAGAAGGCCAGATCGGTACTCCGGAAGAAATACTGCTCACCCGCGACCCACACCATAAGTAACGTCATGGCAATAAAGGTGATTACCGCCCAACGCATCTCCTCGAGCCGGCTCCATATCACCGCCAGAAGGATTGCGCCGATAACCAGCAGCACTACCGGCAGCGGCCAGAAGAAGGTGAAACTCATCTGACTGGCAAAACTCAGGGTATAGAGAAGATGAGAAAGGAAAAATGCGCCAATGGCGTAAAGATGGCGCTCCCTCGGCATCAGCAGCAGGGCATCCGCGACCAGCGTCGCCAGCAGGCCCAGCACAATCAGGTAGCCGTTGGTACTCATCACGGGAGCTTGCCAGGCCAGCAGCATCAGCAACAGCAGGGTAACGGGTTTGAATAGCCATCCCTGCCAGCGAGGGCCGCGATAGCGTGCGTCGACGTAAAGCCAACCAGAAAGCAATACTGCAATAAACGGCCAACTCATTGTTTGTCCTTATCTAATGAAAGAAAGCAAAGAACTGCCAAAACGGTAAAGCCCTCCGGCTCGACCTCATGAACTAAGTGTAGGAGAGGCAAAGGGGAGCCGACAATCTTAAAACAGGCTTAAAATTATGCGGGACGTGACAAAAGAGGCATTTTGAGAAACAAGACGGGGATAAAAAAACAAAACACCGCGCGGAAGGCGGTGTTTCTGGAAAGGGAATCGCGCTTACTTTTTCGGCAGGGGAGGCTGTTTTTTCTGCCAGGCCAGCAGTTCAAACACGCCAAACAGGAAAATACGCAACTGCAACCAGCCACCGATGGCGGGCTGATCCTTGGTCTGGGTCGCTTTTAACAGCATGACTTGCACGCCGTGCATGAAGAACATGAATACCATGGCGACGTCGAGGAAGTATCTCATCGGTTTCGGAAACGGATGAATGACATTCGACAGCAGAAAAGCCCAGATGCAAAGCATCAACAAACGACCAATATTAATCAACATCTGACTGCTCCTGTGGCGAGGCGTCAGCAGGCGTGACGTCGCGGTGATAAAGACGATAGGCGACTTGTCCGGCAATTTTTTCGCGATACAAACGCCAACTGGCGGGCACCGGAATAGCGCCGTGTTCAACTTCTGATTCAATGTAAATCCAGGCTTCGTCCGCCAGCCAGCCCTGGCTGTCGAGCAGGCCTATCGTGTCTTGCAAAATCCCTTTGCGGAACGGCGGATCGAGGAAGATAACCTCGTGCGGCGTGCCCTTTTTTGCCAGCCAGTTCAAGGTGTTGACGTTAACCACCTGTCCGTTCTGGCTATTGAGCAGCGCCAGATTGCGCTCTAGCTGCTGCGCCACCGGTTTTTCGAATTCCAGCAGCGTGCGCTGCCTGCATAGCGGGACAGCGCCTCGATGCCCAGTGCGCCGCTGCCGGCAAAGCAGTCCAGACAGCGCGCGCCCTGAATGACCGGTGCCAGCCAGTTAAAGAGCGTCTCTCTGACCCTGTCGGTTGTAGGGCGCAGTCCGGGACTGTGCGGCACTGGCAGCTTGCGTCCACGCCATTGCCCGCCAATCAGGCGAATCTGGCCGGCTGGCTGGGTTTGCGGTTTTTTTGCCATAGTCTTTATGATGGTAACTTCTGGTTATAAATAGCTTCGTGGGTGTTCAGAACACGGTTTGGGAGGCTATTCTACCGGTGTGACGTCCCGTAGGCTACCGCGACATCACGGGCAAGGCGTATTAGACAGCGTAGTCGATTGTATGAGCTGTGGAAATCGTCACTCAGACGTGTTGCGTTTAAGGGAAAGTGATAGACTGCTAGGTTATTACCCTATCAATAATCCGTTCGTCGGGAATTAACGGCGTGGAGTGAAGTTGTAAAATGGCAAAAGAGAAAAAACGCGGTTTTCTTTCCTGGTTTGGACGTGGTCGCAAGGAAGAAGAACAGCCGCAGGAAGTAGAAAAGGTTGAGCAATCCGTCGAGCCGGTAGAACAGGCCGAGGTAATAACTCCCGCCCATTCAGAAACCCATTCCGAAGCCGGGGCCGTTGAGGTTCACACGGCGGAGCCCGCTGAAGCGGAAAAGGTCGAGCCGGTTACAGAAACTGCGCAGTCCGCCGAAGCGCTGGCACAGGAAATCGTCGAAGTTACCGAAGATGTCGTCGCAAGACAGCATCCGGTTGAATCCGAGCCTGTGCGCGAGCCAGCGCCCGTTATCGATCCTGAACCTGTCGTCGAGCCGCAGCCGGTTATCGAACCCGAGCCGGAGAAAGAACCTGAACCGGAAATCGAACCCGAACCCGAGAATGAGCCAGAGCCGTTGCCGGTGGCGCTTGAGCCCTTGGTCAGCCTGCCTGCGCTTGAACAGCAGACCGAACAGGAACGTCCAACCAGAGAAGGCTTCTTCGCCCGCCTGAAACGCAGTCTGGTCAAGACCAGACAGAATCTGGGTTCCGGTTTTGTCGGCCTGTTCCGTGGCAAGAAAATCGACGACGATCTCTTTGACGAGCTGGAAGAACAGCTGCTTATCGCCGACGTTGGCGTTGAAACCACGCGCAAAATCATTACTTCGCTGACCGAACACGCCAGCCGCAAACAGTTGAAAGATGCGGAAGCGCTGTACGGCAAGCTGAAGGAAGAAATGTCCGAAATTTTGGCGAAAGTCGACAAGCCGCTGGATGTGGGCGGTAAAACCCCGTATGTCATCCTGATGGTAGGCGTCAACGGCGTCGGCAAAACCACCACCATCGGCAAGCTGGCGCGCCAGTTCGAGGCCGAAGGCAAGTCGGTGATGCTGGCTGCGGGCGACACCTTCCGCGCTGCGGCAGTCGAGCAGCTACAGGTTTGGGGTCAGCGCAACAATATTCCGGTGATTGCCCAGCATACCGGGGCCGATTCCGCGTCGGTGATTTTCGATGCGATTCAGGCTGCCAAGTCGCGCAAGATAGACGTGCTGATCGCCGATACGGCGGGCCGTTTGCAGAATAAATCTCATCTGATGGAAGAACTTAAGAAGATTGTCCGCGTTATGAAAAAGCTGGACGTCGACGCCCCTCATGAGGTTATGCTGACGCTGGATGCCAGCACCGGACAAAACGCGGTAAGTCAGGCAAAACTGTTTAACGAAGCGGTTGGTCTGACCGGTATTACCCTGACCAAACTTGACGGAACGGCCAAAGGCGGCGTGATCTTCGCCATCGCCGACCAGTTCGAGATCCCTATCCGTTATATCGGTGTAGGTGAAGGCATCGAAGATTTAAGGCCGTTTAAGGCAGACGATTTTATTGAGGCACTTTTTGCCCGAGAGGATTAATACGGATGATTCGCTTTGAACAGGTCAGTAAAGCTTATCTAGGCGGGCGACAGGCGCTGCAAGGCGTCGATTTCCATATTCAGCAGGGCGAAATGGCATTTCTGACCGGCCATTCCGGAGCCGGTAAAAGTACCCTGCTGAAGCTGATTTGCGGTATTGAACGCCCGAGTGCAGGACATATTCTATTTGGCGGCCATGATATTAGCCGTCTGAAAAGCCGCGAAGTCCCGTTTCTGCGTCGGCAGATTGGCATGATCTTTCAGGATCACCATCTGCTGCTCGATAGAACGGTTTATGACAACGTCGCAATGCCGCTGATTATCGCCGGTGCCAGCGGTGAAGACATTCGCCGCCGCGTTTCGGCTGCGCTGGACAAGGTCGGACTGCTGGACAAGGCGAAAAACTTTCCCATTCAGCTTTCCGGCGGTGAACAGCAGCGCGTCGGCATTGCCCGCGCCGTCGTCAACAAGCCGGCCGTGCTGCTGGCCGACGAACCTACGGGTAACCTGGATGAAGTGCTGTCGGAGGGGATTTTGCGGCTGTTTGAAGAGTTTAACCGCGTGGGCGTTACCGTCCTGATGGCAACGCACGATATGGGCCTTATCGCCAGCCGTCGTTACCGTACGCTGACGCTGAGTCAGGGAAGAATGGCAGGAGGCGCCTACCATGGCCAATAGTCCAAAACCTGCGGGCAATGCGAAACCGGCCAAGACGGCCAAAAGCGCACGCGAATCGAAAAGCAGGGCGCTGCAGGGCGGATTCCGCGAGCAGATGCGCTATGCGTGGAGCAACACCGTCCGCGATATGCTGCGTCAGCCGCTGGCCACTCTGTTGACCATCATGGTTATCGCCATTTCGCTGACGCTGCCGAGCGTCTGTTATCTGGTGTGGAAAAACGTCAGTCAGGCGGCGGAACAGTGGTATCCCACGCCACAGCTTACCGTCTATATCGACAAATCGCTGGACGACGATGCCGCACTGAATGTGGTGAAAGCCCTGAAAGCGGAAGCGGGCGTCGACAAGGTCAACTACCTGTCTCGTCAGGAAGCGATGGGCGAATTCCGCAACTGGTCCGGCTTTGGCGGCGCAATGGATATGCTGGAGCAGAACCCGTTGCCTGCGGTGGCTATCGTGACGCCGAAGATGAATTTCCAGGGGTCGGATACGTTGAACACCTTGCGTGACCGCGTTGCGGCCGTTCAGGGTGTCGATGAAGTTCGTATGGATGACAGCTGGTTCGCCAGACTCGCCGCGCTGACCGGGCTGGTCGGGCAAATTGCTGCGATGATAGGCATTCTGATGATTGTGGCGGTGTTCCTGGTCATCGGTAACAGTGTGCGTCTGAGCATCTTCAGTCGTCGCGATACCATCAACGTCATGAAGCTGATTGGCGCGACCGACGGCTTCATTCTGCGGCCGTTCCTCAACGGCGGCGCGATGCTCGGCTTCTGCGGCGCGGCGCTGTCGTTGCTGCTCTCCGAAGCGCTGGTTCTGCGTCTCGAAGCCGTCGTGACACAGGTGGCATCGGTATTCGGCACCACGTTCGACCTTCACGGCCTCGGCTGGGACGAAAGTCTGCTGCTGTTAATCGTTGCCGCAATGATAGGCTGGGTAGCGGCTTATCTGGCCACGGTGCAACATTTACGACGATTTACACCACAATAAGATTTTTTTGTTATACTCTTCCCTTGTAGCTGCGGGTTGTGCTGCAAGGGAAGATCCCCATATCAATTAACTGCACCAAAGGATCCCTGCGAATCAGGATCTTGAAACTCTTCTTCCCTCTTGAGCACAATTTCCCAATCTATTCCCTGTTACCTCGCATACAGTCTTTGGGCCGTAATGGCACGAAAGACTGAACTTTGAATGAGTGTCAGGGTCGAATTTGCAGCAAATGTGAGCGGTTCTTCGTTGTTGTTATCCGGTTACATCCGTCGGTACTCACTCCGCGGCAACGATGAGTAAAACCTTCTTACGTCACATTGGAGAGGCTTTAATGACCAAAGAAATGCAAACTTTAGCATTAGTACCCCAAGGTAGCCTGGAAGCCTATGTACGGGCAGCCAACACCTATCCTATGCTCACCGCAGAGGAAGAAAGGGCGCTGGCTGAACGGCTGCATTACGAAGGCGATCTGGACGCAGCAAAGCAGCTTATCCTGTCTCACCTGCGCTTTGTCGCTCATATCGCCCGTAATTATTCAGGCTATGGTCTGCCACAGGCTGACCTTATCCAGGAAGGTAATATCGGCCTGATGAAAGCGGTTCGCCGTTTTAATCCCGAAGTCGGTGTGCGTCTGGTTTCGTTCGCCGTGCACTGGATCAAGGCAGAAATTCACGAATACGTGCTGCGCAACTGGCGTATCGTAAAAGTGGCCACCACCAAGGCACAGCGCAAACTGTTCTTTAACCTGCGTAAAAACAAGCAGCGTCTGGGTTGGTTCAGCCATGAAGAAGTCGAACACGTGGCGCGCGAACTCGGCGTGACCAGTAAAGACGTGCTGGAAATGGAATCTCGCATGGCCGCACAGGACATGACTTTTGACCCAACGCCCGACGAAGAGCCGCGCGATGGTCAGGCCATGGCCCCTATGCTGTACCTGCAGGACAAAAGCTCTGACTTCGCCGAAAGCATCGAAGAAGACAACTGGGAATCCAGCGCGGCCGACAAACTGACCTTCGCGATGGAAGGCCTTGACGAGCGTAGCCAGGACATCATCCGTGCCCGCTGGCTCGACGACGACAACAAGTCGACGTTGCAGGAACTGGCCGACAAGTATGGCGTTTCCGCAGAACGTGTTCGCCAGCTTGAAAAGAACGCAATGAAAAAACTGCGTATGGCTATCGAAGCCTGATGCCCGTCAGAAAAACGTTGGTTTGACAGCGCGTTAAGTGAAAAAGCGACCTCCGGGGTCGCTTTTTTTATGCCTGCTCTTCAGCACACGCGGCGCTTTAGTTTCGTGATTTTCGCCATACGTCTTCTTCAAGTTTAAACCCGCAGGCGCGCATAAAGGCCGCAAGCCCCGCATCTTCGGCAATATCGTCCATCGTCAATTCCGCCACCTTCGGCAACTGCTGCTGGAGAATCTCGAGCAGATACAGCCCGACACCCCGCCTGCGTGTCACTTCCCGCACACAAAAATCGTCGAGTTTCGCCCGCGAATCACGGACTGAAACTTTAACGGCCGCCAGCAGACGATCGTTGAAGCGTGCCGCGAATATCATCTGCTCCGGCGTCAGCCATTGCTGCCAGACGCCCGGCGATTGCCTAGGCCAGATTTTGGCGAGATCCAGCAGGTCCTGCGAGGAAAGGCTGTCGAGTTTTATTATGGTCAATTTCATGAGTGCGCCAGGGATTACCAGATAAAAGGGACTGAAACAGTGTAAGGGATCGCGAGCCGATCGTTGCGTAAGTTTTTTTGTACAGTAACAGGTCGAAAATATTTTTGGTGTTACCGTATAAAATATAAACGGCGGACTAATTAAATTTTGGCAGCGTTTACCGCTGACATTTTGCCCATTCGTCGCCTTTTTACCCAAATAAAATTCTGTTTCACCTCTTGTTTCTGGATGTGTGATTTGATTTACAGAAGAAAATACCTGTTTAATAACGTGATAAATAAGCGTTTTATTAGAGAATAAGACCAAAAAAACCTGCTAACTCATTATTACTATTGGCGAAAGCGGTAAGTGAGCATGTTATAAGCAGGTGAATAGACAACATCACAACATAATCGAATGGGGTAGTCAGGATGAAATTATCAAAGGGTAAGCTCTGGTTGGCAGGCTGCGTTGCGTTGGCAATCGGGCATTCTGCCGTGGCGCAGGATATCAAGATAGCCATCGTCGGCGCGATGTCCGGTCCGGTCGCCCAATACGGCGACATGGAATTCACCGGCGCAAAACAGGCTATCGCGGATATCAATGCCAAGGGCGGTATCAAGGGCGACAAACTGGTTGGCGTTGAATACGACGACGCGTGCGATCCTAAACAGGCCGTTGCGGTCGCCAACAAAGTGATCAATGACGGTATTCGTTACGTGATTGGCCACCTTTGCTCATCCTCTACCCAGCCTGCATCGGACATTTATGAAGATGAAGGCGTGATAATGATTACCCCTGCGGCCACCAATGCCGACCTGACGACCCGTGGCTACAAGATGATCATGCGTACAACCGGTCTGGATTCCGATCAGGGGCCTACCGCCGCGAAATACATCCTCGATGTCGTGAAACCCCAGCGTATCGCGGTAATCCACGACAAGCAGCAGTATGGCGAAGGGCTGGCGCGTTCGGTGCAGGAAAGCCTGAAAAAATCCGGCGGCAATGTGGTGCTGTTTGAAGGGATCACGGCGGGCGACAAAGACTTCTCGACGCTGGTGGCGCGCCTCAAGAAAGAGAACGTCGACTTCGTGTACTTCGGCGGTTATTACCCGGAGATGGGCCAGATTCTGCGCCAGTCCAAACAGGCCGGCCTGAATGCCAAATTTATGGGGCCTGAAGGCGTGGGCAACTCTTCTCTGTCGAACATTGCCGGGGCGGCATCGGAAGGCATGCTGGTCACGCTGCCAAAACGTTATGACCAGGTGCCTGCCAACAAACCCGTCGTCGATGCGCTGAAAGCCAAAAAGCTCGACCCGACCGGTCCTTTTGTCTGGACCACCTATGCCGCGCTGCAATCGCTAACCACCGGCATGACCCGCAGCGGCAGCATGGAGCCGGAAGAGATTGTCAAAAACCTCAAATCCGCTCCGGTCGATACCGTGATGGGACCTCTAAGCTGGGACGCGAAGGGCGACCTCAAAGGCTTCGAGTTTGGCGTCTTCCAGTGGCATGCCGACGGCACGTCCACGCCAATCCAGTAATTTTTATTTCGCTTGCTGTAACAGGACTGCGGGGGCATGGGCCGCCGCAGCTCTAGTATCGCCGGGTTTCATTTAAGGTGTGTGGTATGTCCGAGCAGTTTCTCTATTTTATCCAGCAGATGTTCAACGGTGTCACCCTGGGCAGCACGTATGCGCTGATAGCCATTGGTTACACGATGGTCTACGGCATTATCGGCATGATCAACTTCGCGCACGGCGAGGTGTACATGATAGGCAGCTATGTCTCCTTTATCGTGATTGCCGCACTGATGATGGTAGGCATTGATGCAAGCTGGCTGCTGATTGGCGCCGGATTTATCGCCGCCATCGTCATTTCCAGCGCCTACGGCTGGAGCATCGAGCGCGTGGCCTATAAACCCGTGCGCAATTCCAAACGTCTGATTGCCCTGATTTCCGCCATCGGGATGTCTATCTTCCTGCAAAACTATGTCAGCCTCACGCAAGGCTCACGCGATCTTGCGCTGCCGAGTCTGGTCACCGGCCAGTGGACGCTGGGCGAAACCAACGGCTTTGCCGCCACCATCAGCACCATGCAGCTGATTATCTGGATAGTCACTTTTATCGCCATGCTGGGGCTTACGCTGTTTATTCGCTACTCGCGAATGGGACGCGCCTGCCGTGCCTGCGCCGAAGATCTGAAAATGGCCAGCCTGCTCGGTATCAATACCGATCGCGTTATCTCGCTGACCTTCGTGATTGGCGCGCTGATGGCGGCGGTCGCGGGCGTATTGCTGGGCCAGTTCTATGGCGTGATTAACCCGTATATCGGTTTTATGGCGGGTATGAAAGCCTTCACCGCCGCCGTTCTGGGCGGCATCGGCAGCATTCCGGGCGCGATGATTGGCGGGCTTATCCTTGGCGTGGCCGAGGCGCTGACGTCTGCCTATTTAAGTACCGAATATAAAGATGTGGTGTCGTTTGCGCTGCTGATTGTCGTGTTGCTGGTCTTGCCGACCGGGATTCTGGGCCGTCCGGAGGTTGAGAAAGTATGAAGCACCTCAACCTGCTCAATGCGCTCGTCTCTACGTTGGTTCTTCTGCTCCTGGCCTCGTTTATCATGGGCTTGCAGCTGAGTCTCGAAGGCACGCATCTGGTCGTTCACGGCGCGGATGCGGTGCGCTGGTACTGGATAGCCGCCGGATGTGCAGTCGTCTTCGTGTTTCAGCTGTTCCGGCCGCTGCTGCAAAAGGGGCTGAAAAAGGTTTCCGGCCCAAGCTTTGTTCTGCCGAGTTTCGATGGCTCGACGGCCAAACAGAAATGGCTCGCGGGGGTGATGATTATCGCCGCCATTGCCTGGCCGTTTATCGTGTCTCGCGGCACTGTGGATATCGCCACGCTGACGCTCATCTACATCATGCTGGGCCTCGGACTGAACGTGGTCGTCGGGCTTTCAGGGTTGCTGGTCCTGGGCTATGGCGGTTTCTATGCCGTGGGTGCCTACACCTACGCGCTGCTCAATCACTATTACGGCATCGGTTTCTGGGAGGCGCTGCCGCTGGCGGGGTTGGTCTCGGCGGCGTTCGGTTTTCTGCTCGGTTTTCCGGTATTGCGGCTGCGCGGCGACTATCTGGCCATCGTGACCCTCGGCTTCGGCGAAATCGTGCGTATTCTGCTGCTCAATAACACCGAGATCACCGGCGGCCCCAACGGCATCAGCCAGATCCCGAAACCCACGCTGTTCGGACTGGAGTTCAGCCGTACCGCACGCGAGGGCGGCTGGGATACCTTCAGCCATTTCTTCGGGCTACGCTATGATCCCGGCGATCGCATTATCTTTCTCTACATGGTCGCGTTGCTGCTGGTTATTCTGACGCTGTTCGTGATCAACCGCCTGTTGCGCATGCCGCTGGGCCGTGCATGGGAAGCGCTGCGCGAAGACGAGATAGCCTGTCGCTCGCTGGGGCTGAACCCGACCCGCATCAAACTGACCGCCTTTACCATCAGCGCCGCCTTTGCCGGTTTCGCCGGGACCTTGTTTGCCGCGCGTCAGGGCTTTGTCAGTCCCGAATCCTTTACCTTTGTCGAGTCGGCTTTTGTGCTCGCCATCGTGGTTCTGGGCGGCATGGGTTCGCAGTTTGCGGTAATTCTGGCGGCAATCCTGCTGGTGGTGTCCCGTGAACTGATGCGTGATCTGAATGAATACAGCATGTTGCTGCTCGGAGCGCTGATGGTCTTGATGATGATCTGGCGACCGCAGGGATTACTGCCGATGAAACGCCCGCAGCTCAAACTGAAAGTGGCCGATAAAATCGCCGCAGACAAGGGAGAGCAGGCATGAGTACGCAACCTTTGTTACAGGTCGAAGGGCTGACGATGCGCTTTGGCGGCCTGCTGGCGGTCAATAATGTGGCCCTGCAACTGAATCAGGGAGAAATCGTGTCGTTGATCGGCCCGAACGGAGCCGGAAAAACAACGGTATTCAACTGCCTGACCGGTTTCTATCGTCCGAGCGGCGGCACCATCATGCTGCGCGAACACCATCTCGAAGGGCTGCCGGGCCAGAAGATAGCCCGCATGGGCGTTGTGCGCACTTTCCAGCACGTGCGGCTGTTCCGCGAAATGACCGTGATTGAAAACCTGCTGGTTGCGCAACATCGGCATTTAAAAAGCGGGGTACTGGCAGGCTTGTTCAAGACGCCGGGCTTTCGTCGCGCCGAGGCGGATGCGCTCGACCGCGCCGCGCAGTGGCTTGACCGCGTGGGACTTCTGGCGCTGGCAAACCGGCAGGCCGGGAATCTGGCCTATGGTCAGCAGCGTCGGCTGGAAATCGTGCGCTGCATGGTCACGCAGCCTGAAATCCTGATGCTCGACGAACCGGCCGCCGGACTCAACCCGCGCGAAACGGAAGAACTGAACCAGCTGATTGCCGAGTTGCGCAACCAGCACAAGGTTTCCGTGTTACTGATTGAACACGACATGAAACTGGTGATGGGCATCTCCGACCGCATTTATGTGGTCAATCAGGGAACGCCGCTGGCACAGGGCACGCCACAGGAAATTCGTAATAATCCAGACGTCATTCGTGCGTATTTGGGCGAGGGATAAGCGATGTTGTCATTTAATCAGGTATCGGCCCAGTACGGCAAAATTCAGGCACTGCATCAGGTCAGTTTACATATCGACCAGGGCGAAATCGTTACCCTCATCGGGGCCAATGGCGCGGGTAAAACCACGCTGCTGGGTTCGCTTTGCGGCGAACCGCGTGCTTCGCAGGGCAGCATCGTCTTTGAAGGACAGGACATTACGCACTGGCCGACGGCCAAAATCATGCGCGGCGACATCGCCATCGTGCCCGAAGGACGCCGCGTATTTTCGCGTATGACGGTGGAGGAGAATCTGGCAATGGGCGGATTCTTCGCCGCCCGCGACCTGTTTCAGCAGCGCCTCGAGCGGGTGTTTACCCTGTTTCCGCGACTGAAAGAACGCAGGGCGCAACGTTCGGGCACCATGTCCGGCGGCGAGCAGCAGATGCTGGCCATCGGCCGTGCATTGATGAGTCAGCCACGTCTGCTGCTGCTGGATGAACCCTCGCTCGGGTTGGCACCTATCATCATTCAGCAGATTTTCGACACTATCCAGTTGCTGCGCGAAGAGGGCATGACCATCTTTCTGGTCGAGCAAAACGCCAATCAGGCGCTGAAACTTGCAGATCGCGGTTATGTGCTCGAGAACGGTCACGTGGTGCTCGAGGACACGGGGGCGGCGCTGCTGGCCAATGAAGCGGTGCGCGCGGCCTATCTCGGAGCCTGAAAACGCCCGATGCATAAAATGCGTTAATTCCACCACAAACTGTGTTAAATCTAATAAAACCGCACGGCAGGCGCCTGGCGGTCTTTTTTTTTACGATAAATTGCTTTATCTATAAATTAGCTTTTCTTAAATTCTAAAAATTTCGCACACTACCGGGAAGAAGAAATGAACACAGAAGGTTTGCTCGCCACGCGCATGGCCAGGCTGAAAAGCTCGGCTATCAGGGAATTGCTGAAACAAAGTCAAATGGAAGGCGTGATTTCACTGGCGGGAGGCATTCCTTCCTCAGCCCTTTTCGACTTTGAAGGGCTGGCGCAGGCGACGCAGAAGGCGATTACCGAAAAGCCGGAGCTGGCGTTTCAATACGGCCTGACCGAAGGCAGCTATGGCCTGCGTGCACGTATCGTCGAACTTTGCGAGACGCGCGGCATTCACGCGACGCCGGAAGATGTCGTGGTCACCGCCGGTTCCCAGCAGGCGCTGGATCTGGTGATGCGCGCCGTCGTTAATCCCGACGACGTGTTCGTGGTTGAGCGTCCTACCTATCTGGCGGCGCTGCAAACGCTGGAACTGGCCGAGGCAAATCTGCTGTCCGTGGGTTCCGACGGTGACGGCATGAAAGTCGACGAACTGGCCGAGATGCTGAAAACGCGCAAAATCAAAGGCGTTTACGTGGTTCCGACCTTCGGCAACCCGAGCGGTGTGACGTTGAGCCAGGCTCGCCGTGAGCAGCTGGTCAAACTGGCCGCCGAGCATCAGTTCCTGATTGTTGAAGACGACCCGTATGGCGAAATCCGCTTTACCGATGAGCGTCTGCCGACGCTGTATGCGTTGTCCAAGTCGCTCTATGGCCATGCCGACAACATCATCTATACCTCGACCTTCTCCAAGATTCTGGCACCGGGCCTGCGTCTCGGCTGGGTTATCATGCCGCAGTGGCTGCTGAACAAAGTGGCCATCATCAAGCAGGCGGCCGACCTGCACGCCAGTTCGCTGTCGCAGACCGTGGCCGAATACTATCTGGGTCTGGGCCGTCTGGACCAGCAGATTGAGACCATCCGCGCCGCCTACAAGAAGAAGTGCGCCGTGCTGGCCGAACTGCTGGAACGTGAACTGGGCCACGTGCTGACCTTCGAATATCCAAAAGGCGGCATGTTCCTGTGGGCGCGTTTCCGCGAGCCGCGTAACTGCACCGAGTGGATGAAAGAGACGCTCAAGCAGGGTGTGGTCTTTGTGCCGGGCGAGTTCTTCTATGCCGATAATCCGGATCACTCGACCTTCCGCATTTCGTTCGCGACCGCGACCGAAGCGCAGTTGCACGAGGCCGTTGCCCGTCTGAAACGCGCACTGTAAGTTTATTGCCGTCACATTAAGGGGCGCATCGCGAAGGCGTTGCGCCCTTTTTTTGCCATCATATCGTCATGCGCGTTTCATGCTGCTGTCACGCCATCGTCATTTAACGGTTATTTTTCTGTCATTTAGCCGTGTCATGTTACCTCCCGAATAAAAAAGTTATTTCACTTCCAAACTTTCACTGCGACAGCTCCCCCGCAGAATTCAGGAGACAGGCATGTTTGTTACTTTACAGAAATCGGCGCTTTGCGCGGCACTGATGCTGGCTTTCAGCGCGAATGCACTGGCCGTCACGGAAATCCCTTTCTGGCACTCAATGGACGGCGAACTGGGCAAAGAGGTTAACTCTCTGGCCGACCGCTTCAACCAGTCGCATCCCGACGTGAAAATCGTGCCGGTGTATAAAGGTAAATATGACCAGAACCTGGCGGCGGGCATTGCAGCGTATCGCACCGGCAATGCACCGGCGATTTTGCAGGTCTATGAAGTCGGCACCGCGACCATGATGGCGAGCAAGGCAATCAAGCCCGTGTACCAGGTATTTGACGATGCGGGTCTGAAAGAAGACGTTTCCCAGTTTGTACCGACCGTGGCGGGCTATTACTCCGACTCGCAGGGCCGCCTGTTGTCACAGCCGTTCAACAGCTCCACGCCGGTGCTGTATTACAACAAGGACGCGTTTAAAAAAGCCGGTTTGAACCCCGACCAGCCGCCGAAGACCTGGCAGGAGCTGGAGCAGGATACCGCCAAACTCAAAGCCGCGGGCATGAAGTGTGGCTACGCCAGCGGCTGGCAGGGCTGGATCCAGATTGAAAACTTCAGCGCCTGGCACGGCCTGCCGGTCGCCACCAAAAACAACGGCTTCGACGGTACCGATGCAGAACTGGAGTTCAACAAGCCCGAGCAAATCAAACACATCCAATTCCTTGAAGACATGAACAAGAAAGGGGAATTCACCTATTTCGGCCGACAGGATGAATCTACCGCCAAGTTCTATAACGGCGATTGCGCCATCACCACGGCATCCTCCGGTTCACTGGCCGATATTCGCCAGCATGCCAAATTCGAATACGGCGTCGGGATGATGCCATTCGATGCCGACAACAAGAACGCGCCACAAAATGCCATTATCGGCGGCGCGAGTCTGTGGGTGATGAAAGGCAAGGATGACGCCACCTACAAGGGCGTAGCCGAATTCCTGCAATTCCTGACCACGCCGGAAATCGCCGCCGAATGGCACCAGAAAACCGGTTATCTTCCGGTCACGACCGCCGCGTATGATTTAACCAAGCAGCAAGGTTTCTATGACAAGAATCCGGGGTCGGACGTCGCCACGCGTCAGATGATGAACAAGCCGCCATTGCCTTTCACCAAGGGAATGCGTCTGGGCAACATGCCGCAGATTCGCACGATTGTCGATGAAGAGCTGGAAGGCGTGTGGAGCGGTCAGAAGAGCGCCAAGCAGGCGCTGGACGAATCCGTACAGCGCGGCAATCTGCTGCTGCGTCGCTTTGAAGCTTCCGTGAAATAATGCTCTCCGTGACCGGGCAGGGCATCGCGCGCTGCGCCGGTCATCCGTTTTCCCGTTCTGACGAGTTATTCCTATGAGTTCTCACCGTCCCGGATTTCGCTGCAGCTGGCTGCCTTATGCGCTGGTTTTGCCGCAACTGCTTATTACCGCGATCTTTTTTCTCTGGCCCGCCGGTCAGGCGCTGTGGTATTCGGTGCAGACGATGGATCCGTTCGGCGTTTCCAGCACTTTTGCCGGCCTGAGCAATTTTCGGCAGCTGTTTGCGGATCCCTACTATCTCGCGTCGTTTTATACCACGCTGAAATTCAGCGCATTGGTGGCGTTTTTTGGTCTGGCTATCTCCCTGCTGCTTGCCGCGATGGTTGACCACGTGATCCGCGCCAGTCGCCTTTATCAGACTCTGTTAATTTTGCCTTACGCCGTGGCGCCCGCCGTGGCCGCCGTGCTGTGGATGTTTCTGTTCAGCCCCGGCCTCGGGCTCATCACCCATTTTCTCGCCACACTCGGCTACAGCTGGAACCATGCGCAAAACAGCGGGCAGGCGATGTTTCTCGTGGTGCTGGCCTCAATCTGGCAGCAGGTAAGCTACAACTTCCTGTTCTTTCTGGCCGCGTTGCAGTCGATTCCCCGATCGCTTGTGGAAGCCGCCGCCATTGACGGTGCCGGGCCAATCCGCCGGTTCTTCAATCTGGTGCTGCCGCTGATTTCGCCGGTCAGCTTTTTCCTGCTGGTGGTGAATCTGGTTTACGCCTTCTTCGATACCTTCCCGGTGATAGATGCCGCGACGCAGGGCGGCCCGGTTCAGGCGACCACCACGCTGATTTACAAGGTTTATCGCGAAGGATTTACCGGTCTGGATCTTTCAAGCTCCGCCGCGCAGTCCGTGGTGCTGATGGTGATGGTCATCGCGCTGACCTTTATTCAATTCCGCTTTATCGAGCGTAAGGTGCGCTACCAATGATTGAAAATCGAAGAGGGCTGGATATTTTCTGTCACGCCGTGCTGATTATTGGCGTGCTGATGGTGCTGTTCCCGCTGTATGTGGCGTTTGTCGCCGCGACGCTGGACAACAAACAGATTTTTGACGTGCCGATGACGCTGGTGCCGGGTGGCCATCTGTTCGACAACATCCGCGCTATCTGGACGCAGGGCGCAGGCGGCAACAGCCCGGCGTTTGGTCCCTTGCTGCTGAACAGTTTCATCATGGCGCTGGCCATTACCGTCGGCAAGATTTCCATCTCGATGCTGTCGGCCTACGCGATTGTCTATTTCCGTTTCCCGCTGCGTAACCTGTTCTTCTGGCTGATTTTTATCACCCTGATGCTGCCGGTTGAGGTGCGTATTTTTCCAACCGTCCAGGTGATTGCCAATCTGCATCTGCTCGACAGCTACACCGGCCTCACTCTGCCGTTGATGGCTTCGGCGACCGCGACCTTTCTGTTCCGTCAGTTCTTTATGACGCTGCCGGATGAACTGCTGGAGGCCGCGCGTATTGACGGCGCAGGCGCGATGCGCTTCTTCTGGGACATCGTGCTGCCGCTGTCGAAAACCAATCTGGCGGCGCTTTTTGTCATCACTTTTATCTACGGCTGGAACCAGTATCTGTGGCCGATTCTTGTCACAAGCGATGCCTCGATGGGCACGGCGGTGGCGGGCATCAAAAGCATGATCTCGTCGGGCGATGGCTCGACCCAGTGGAATCAGGTGATGGCGGCGATGATTCTGACGTTACTGCCGCCCCTGGCCGTCGTACTGCTCATGCAGCGCTGGTTTGTGCGCGGCCTGGTAGACAGTGAAAAATGATCAACATGGCAGACAATCAGCATGGCTAATTTAAAATTACAGGCAGTGACCAAGTCCTACGACGGACAGAATCAAATCATTAAAAGCATCGATCTGGATGTCGCCGACGGCGAGTTTATCGTGATGGTCGGGCCTTCCGGCTGCGGAAAATCGACGCTGTTGCGCATGGTGGCCGGGCTTGAGCGCACGACTCAGGGCGACATTTATATCGATGACGTGCGCGTGACGGAGCTGGAGCCCAAAGATCGCGGCATCGCGATGGTGTTTCAGAACTACGCGCTTTACCCGCACATGAGCGTCTATGACAACATGGCGTATGGCCTGAAGATTCGGGGATTCGGCAAGGCGCAGATTCAGGCGCGCGTAGAAGAAGCCGCACGTATTCTCGAGCTGGGCCCGCTGTTGAAGCGCAAGCCGCGCGAGCTTTCCGGCGGTCAGCGCCAGCGGGTCGCGATGGGGCGTGCAATCGTGCGTGAACCGGCGGTCTTCCTGTTTGATGAACCGCTCTCCAACCTCGATGCCAAACTGCGGGTGCAGATGCGCCTTGAGCTGCAACAGTTGCATCGCCGACTGCGCACCACCAGCTTGTATGTTACGCACGATCAGGTCGAGGCGATGACGCTGGCCGAGCGCGTTATCGTCATGAACAAAGGCGTTGCCGAGCAGATTGGCACGCCGTCGGAGGTGTATCAGCGTCCGGCCAGCCTGTTTGTCGCAAGCTTTATCGGTTCGCCGGCCATGAACCTGCTGCCGGGGCAACTCTCGACCGACGGCACCTCGCTGGTTATGGAAGGCGGCTACGAACTGCCGCTGCCCGTCGCCAGACCCGAGTGGGGCGGGCGCGAATTGACGCTGGGCATTCGCCCTGAACATATTCAACTTACCGACGACGCAACGCGCGGCGTGGCGCTCGAACTGAAAACGCTCGAACTGCTGGGTGCCGACAATCTGGCGCACGGCGTCTGGGCCGGTAGCGGCGTTGTGGTCAGGCTCTCCCATGAAAATTGTCCCGCCATTGGCAGCTATTTACGTTTGGTTTTGCCTGCGCACGCGCTACACTTTTTTGATTCTAAAAGCGGATTACGGATGGAATGAACATGACAGCCTGGCCTTATCCACGCATTGTGGCCCATCGCGGCGGCGGTTCGCTGGCCCCTGAAAATACGCTGGCGGCGATTGATACCGGCGCGCGACTGGGTCACAGCATGATAGAATTTGACGTCAAACTGGCGCAGGGTGGCGAAATCTTTCTGCTGCACGACGACACGCTAAACCGCACCAGCAACGGGTGGGGCGTCGCGGGCGACTTAAGCTGGGACAAGCTGGTTCAGCTTGATGCCGGAAGCTGGTACGGCGCGGCCTTCAACGGTGAAAAACTGCCGCTGCTCTCCGAGGTCGCGGCGCGCTGCGCGCAATATCATCTGATGGCAAACATCGAGATCAAGGGCACCACCGGTCTGGCTTATGAAACCGGCGAACAGGTGGCGCTGGCGGCACGGGCGCTGTGGAAGGACATGGCGGTTCCGCCGCTGCTCTCTTCCTTTGACGTCGCCTCGCTGGAGGCCGCGCAGGCGGCAGCCCCCGAGTTGCCACGCGGGTTGCTGCTGGGTAAATGGGATGAAAACTGGCAGGCGCTGACCACGCGTCTTGGCTGCGTCTCTCTGCATATCCATCATAAAGAATTAAACGAACAGCGCGTAAACAGCCTCAAGCAGGCGGGTTTACGTATTCTGGTGTACACCGTGAACAGCCCCGAACGCGCGCAGCTACTGCTGAACTGGGGCGTGGATTGCATCTGCACCGATCGCATCGATCTTATCGGTCCGGATTTCGGGGTCTGATCTTTCTCCTTGACCCTGAGTCGGCGGCTCGGGGTCTGTTCATCACGGCATTTGTCTTAGCTTCTGCTGTTGCTGCTGGTTATTGTTGTTGAGCTGATTTTGCTGCAAACGCTGCTGGTCGTTGAGCGACTGCGCGCGAAGACGCTGCTGTTGCTGCTGCTGGCTAAAGCGCTGATCCTGTTCCAGCTGGCGCTGATGCAGTTGCTGACCGCTCTGCATGCGCTGCTGCATCCGCTCCTGCGAAGGATTGTTCAGTAACTGCTGCTGCCTTTCGATGGGCGTTTGGGGAGGCGCGGCCAATGTACTCGCGCTACTGAGCGCAATGCCGAGAGCCAGAATTAAGGCTTGAGCTGTTTTCATGAATGTCACTCCTGCGGAAGGTTTCCTGCTTTAAGTCTACTTCATCCGTGAAGGTTCGGGGCCTTTTTCAGACCGCCCTTGATCATTGGCCATTTAACGGGTTTTCGGCAAAATATTCCGCAAGATAGTCAATAAATGCCCGAAGTTTGGGGGTAACGTGTTTACTTGCGGGCCACAAGGCCCAATAGCCGTTCCCGGCGGCAGGTTGATGGGCTAGCACCTGCGTCAACGTGCCCTCCAGCAATGCCTGGCGCACCTGATACTCGGGCAGACAGGCGATGCCCAACCCGTTTAATGCGGCGTCGATGATGACCCGATTGGTGTTGCAGACCATCGCTGCGGGCAGTTCGGCCGCATCGTTGACGCCTGTCCAGGCCTCGATTCGCCCCGTACCGGGATATTTATGCAACAGACAGGCATGCTGCGCCAAATCGGCCGGCTGCTGCGGCACGGTTCTCTGCGAAAAATAGGACGGGGCGGCGACCACCACGCGCTGATAACCGCCAAGAAAGCGCGATTTCAGGCGCGAGTCGAGCGGCGTGCCGGTGCGAATGACCGCATCAAACCCTTCCTCGATGATATCTACCATGCGGTCGGTCATATCGATATCCAGCATGATGTCGGGATATCGGCGCATAAATCCGCTGACCAGCGGCAGGACAATCACATCGACCAGCGGCAAACTGATTTTGAGCTGGCCCTGCGGCGCGCGATGGCTTTCCAGCAGCTCACGCTCGGCGCTTTCGACTTCGGCAAGAATGCGGCGACATCGCTCAAGGTAGTGCGCGCCCTCGGTCGTCAGCGTAATGCTGCGGGTGCTGCGATAAAACAGTTGCGCCGACAAACGCGATTCGAGACGGGCAATGCTTTTCCCGACCGCAGACGAGGAAACGCCCCGCTGCTTTGCTGTTTCCGAGAAGCTGCGCGTTTCTGCGACCTGCACGAAAATTTCGATACCGCTAAGTTTGCCCATGACCTGAATTTCCAATTAAAGATATTTTTGTCCGCTATGTTCAGAATTCTAGCCTATTTTTCTTTTATGTCGTTGCCTATATCCTGCGTGCCAGGCTGAGCAAGGTATTCAGCCCTCTTATTACAGGAAAAAAGCATGTCACAATCTTTATCGTCCGAAAGCACAGTTTCGTCGTCTCCATCTGCGCTTTCGACCTATTCTCCCGCGCTTCTTTTGCAGACGGCGTGGCTCGTCGTTGCCGTCTTTATGCTCTCCAATGCGCCCACGCCTTTGTATATTCATTGGAAACAGCAGTTTGGTTTTACTTCGGGCACCATGACGCTGATTTTTGCCTGTTATATTCTGGCGCTGGTCATTACTCTGCTGGTGGCCGGCCAGCTTGCCGATCGTCTGGGCAGAAAAAAAGTGATTATCCCGGGACTGATGGCCTCGCTTCTGGCGTGCGTCTGTTTTATTTCCGCCGATTCAGTTTATGCGCTGCTGGTTGCGCGATTTCTGACGGGGATTGCAGTCGGGATTACCGTGACTGCCAGCATGGCGGCGGTCGTCGATGCCGGAGGGGAAAGCCGTAAACGTCAGGCGGCGCTGGTGGCATCTATCGCGATGGTGACGGGCGCAGGGCTTGGGCCTGTCATGAGCGGGGCTATCGTGCGTTTTGTGCCGCATCCGGTATTGACCGTGTTTGCCGTGGAACTCATCGTGCAGTTAAGCGCAATGCTGATTGCGCTGCGCCTGCCTGCCGCGCCAACGCGTGTTTTGACGCCGCGTCCATTACGTTTGCCGACCCTCGCACGCGCGAATATTTTTCATCTGCTGCTCGGCATCTTGTTCTTCGCGCCCGGACTGACCTCGACCTCGCTGATGCTCTCGCTGGGCCCGGTCTTACTGAATAACTATTCTGCGCTTGGCAGCCCGGTTGTCGCCGGTATCATGGCCTGTCTGATGTTTGCGGTCGCGGTAGGTACGCAGCTTTTGTGTCGCCAGTTACCGATTGCCCGGATATTCTCCCTGAGCGGTGCGGCGCTGCTGGTCACTATGCTGGCTGTGGTTATGACGCTGCATGGTGGAGGCGTGAAGACTATCTTTATTGCCGCGCTGGCTGCCGGGGCGGCGCAGGGGCTGGGGCAGTTGGGCGGATTGACCTTGTTGTCGCTCAATATCGCCGCCGACAGGCGTGCGGAAGCCAATGCCCTGCTCAATATCGGCGCCTATATTCCGGCGGGATTGCTGCCCGTGGCGACGGGTTATCTGATTGATATTAAAGGCATGACCTTAAGCTTTACCCTGCTGGCGGCGACGTTGACCGCGATCTGCGTCTTCGCGCTCGGCCTGCTGTTTTCACAGCGAAAAGTCAGTCTGTAAATGCCGGAGGGCGCGCGCCATTGCGTGCTAAAAAAACTATCAAGACAATGACTTGGCCGCCGTTGCGACGCCCGGACGCGAGGCGTCGCGCACAAACGGCAGATGATCGCAGGCATGTTGCCGTGCCGAACGGATAAAGGCTTCGGTTACCGCCTGACGCTGCTCGCCATCGCGCACTGCGGCATACAGGCGACTCCACAGGCCGTCGCCCAGCGTTTTTGTCACCACCAGTCCCTGCTTCTCGAAACTCTCCACGACCCAGTGCGGCAGGGCGGCTATCCCCATACGCGCCGACACCATCTGTATCAGCAACAACGTGTTGTCTACGCTTTTCAGCGCAGGACTGACGCCCGCCGGTTGCAGAAAATGACGCCAGATATCCAGACGTTGGCGCTGCACCGGATAGATCATCAGGATCTCGCTGCTCAGGTCTTCCGGCGTAATAACGGCTTTCGAGGCCAGCGGATGATCCGGCGCAAGCACCAGTCTCACCTCGAAATCAAACATCGGCGAATAATGCAGACCGCTGCGCGGCAGAATGTCGGAGGTCAGCACCAGATCCAGCTCACCTTGTTGCAGCGCAGGCTGCGGGTCAAAGGTGACGCCGGATTTAAAGTCCATCAGCACCTGTGGCCAGGTCTGGTGAAAGGCGTTCAGCGCGGGAGTCAGCCACTGAATACAGCTATGACATTCGATGGCGATGCGCAGAGACGTTTGTTGCGGCTCATGACACGCCTGTAAAGCCTGCTGAATCTGGGGCAGGACCTGTTCGGCGAGTTGAAGCATGATTTCACCCTGCGGCGTGAAGCGCAGCGGCTGGCTTTTACGCACAAACAGTCTGAAACCAAGACGCTGCTCGAGATCGCTGAACTGATGCGACAGGGCAGATTGTGTCTGGTGCAACTGTGCCGCTGCGGCAGCAAGTGAGCCGGTGTTATGCAGAGCTTGCAGCGTCCGCAGGTGTTTCAGTTCGATCATGAGAGTCCTTCACTGTCGCTGTGAATAATGTGCGCGTAGGAAGGATACAGTACCTGCGGATTATGGATGTGTAAACATCTGGACGGCCAAATGAGGGTTTAAAGATGACGATAATTCATCTTCATTGAATTTTCTGCCGGGGAAATTGCCGCAGGATCTCAATAAAAGCCCGTCGGCGCTCTGTTTGATGACGATGCAGGTTTCTGGCATGTCTGCCTGGCCATTCAAATTTTGTAACCTCTTTGCCACTCCTCCTGCGGCCCCGCCATGCCTTGCCCGAGAGCCGTTGCTGCGGCCGTTTTTCAGTTTGTCGTCTCGACTTTGCGCTATTTTGACTAGGCTTAAGACAGTGAAAACGGTTTGGACCGACAATTTCAGTCACTGTAAGGAGACAAAGATGAGCCGATTTAAAGATAAAGTGGTCGTGGTGACAGGTGCAGGTTCGGGTATGGGTGCCGCCACCGCACGTCGTTTCTCGAAAGAGGGCGCGATTGTTGTGCTGGTCGGGCGTACCGAAATCAAGTTGGCCAAGGTTGCCAATACGCTTGAATCCACCAACTATTATGTTCACGTCGCAGATATGTCGAATCCACAGGACGTAGAGCGTCTGGCAGAAGTCGTACTGGACAAGTTTGGCCGCGTCGACGTGCTGGTGAATAACGCCGGTGTTGCCGTTCAGGGGCAAGTCAATGAGGCAAGCATCGAAGACTGGAAAAAAGTCTTTGATATCGACGTGAGCGGCGTGTTTTACGCCACGCGTTTCTTCATCGAGGCCCTGAAGAAAAGCAAAGGGAATATCGTCAATGTGTCGTCCGTGTCGGGCCTCGGCGGCGACTGGGGCATGAGCTTCTATAATGCGGCGAAAGGCGCAGTGAGCAACTTTACCCGATCGCTTGCGATGGACCACGGTGCCGACGGCGTGCGCGTGAATGCCGTCTGTCCTAGCCTGACCATTACGGATATGGCCGAAGACATCAAGAATAACGAAGCATTACTGGCGAAATTTGCCGAGCGAATTCCGCTGGGGCGTGCCGCCGAGCCGGAAGAGATTGCCGATGTTATTGCGTTTCTGGCAAGTGATGACGCGCGCTTTGTGACGGGTGTCAACCTGCCGGTCGATGGCGGTCTTAGCGCCTCCAATGGTCAGCCGCGTCAGGCTTGACATGTAAATCGGGGTGAATCCCGATTTTGATAGCACCACAGAAAACAAAAAGCCCCGCCGGTGTTTGCCTGCGGGGCTTTTTTATAGAGGGGCTTTATTTCACGCCGTATTTCGCAAACCATGCCAGCATGCGTTGCCAGCCATCGGCGGCGGCTTCGGCATTGTAGCTTGGGCGATAATCGGCATTGAACGCATGGCCTGCCTCGGGATACACCACGATATCGGCGTTGGCATTCGCCGCGCGAATCGCCTGACGCATGCTCTCGATGGACTCCTGCGGGATCCCTGTATCCTGCCCGCCGTAAAGACCCAGCACCGGCGCTGTCAGATCTACTGCTTCATCAACCGGATGCGTCGGGGTTGCCAGCGTCTTGTTGCCCACCAGCTTGCCATACCAGGCCACACCGGCTTTCAACTGCGGGCTGTGCGCGGCATACAGCCAGGCAATTCGCCCCCCCCAGCAGAAACCGGTGATCGCCAGTTTGGTCGCGTCCCCGCCGTGCTGCGCCGCCCAGTGCGCCGTATGGTCGAGGTCGGCCAGCACCTGCTGGTCAGGCACCTTGCTGACCAGTTTTTCCAGCAGTTCGCCGATGTCGTTGTAATCGGAAGGATCGCCCTGACGGAAATAGAGCTCCGGCGCGATGGCGAGATAGCCCTCTTTGGCCAGACGACGGCAGAGGTCACGAATATGCTCGTGCACGCCGAAAATCTCCTGCACCACTAAAACCACAGGCAGCTTGCCCGTGTAGTCGGCCGGGCGGGCCAGATAGGCGGGCAGATTCTCCCCTTGCGAAGGAATAGTCGTCTCGCCCGCATGCAGACCTTCGGTATCGGTATGCACGGTACTGGCAGAGACAGGTGTAACGGCAGGAGAGAAACTGTCAGGGGCTTGTTTTAATTCGAGTAGGTTATCTTTCTTCATTGCAGTCTCCATGCAGGGTAAGTACTTTTCTTGTCAGTAAGAAAGACTCGAGAGTAGGTAACGGGAAAAATTTATTTTAAAACTATAAGCCAAATAGTCATCACATCAACCACCATAGCCTGTCACTCAGTCGGGACTTATGTAAAAAATGCTGACCCGCGTAAAAAATAACCGTTTTGTCGGGCCTACAATGAAATTCAGCGGCTTAAAGGGCATTTTTGGTACGCATTTGTGTGATTTTAATCACAATAATTATGCAATTAATGGTAATTGTAATGTTGCTTAGCGATTGCGTTCACAAAATTAACTCACAATGAACGATAGAGTAAGGGAATAGACAGTCTGTTCCGTTTTGTCCGAAAAGTTATCGGGCGAACGCGTTTCAAGACAAATCGACAATGACCGAATTAAAAGGAGTTCAATGATGTCTCAGTCCGACGTTTTTCATCTTGGCCTGACAAAAAGCAGCTTGCAGGGCGCGACGCTGGCGATTGTTCCCGGCGACCCCGAGCGGGTCGAGAAGATAGCGAGACTGATGGACAATCCGGTCCGCCTGGCTTCCCATCGTGAATTTACCTCCTGGCGCGCAGAGCTGGACGGCAAGGCCGTGATCGTCTGTTCAACGGGTATTGGCGGGCCTTCGACGTCTATCGCCGTGGAAGAGCTGGCGCAGCTCGGGATCCGCACCTTCCTGCGGATCGGCACCACGGGCGCTATCCAGCCACATATCAATGTCGGCGATGTGCTGGTCACCACCGCCGCCGTGCGTCTTGATGGCGCGAGCCTGCATTTTGCGCCCATGGAGTTCCCGGCGGTCGCCGATTTTGCCTGTACCACCGCGCTGGTAGAAGCCTCGAAAGCCGTAGGCGCCAACATTCATATCGGCGTGACGGCTTCTTCCGACACTTTCTATCCGGGGCAGGAGCGTTACGACACCTATTCCGGCCGCGTGGTTCGCCGCTTCAAGGCGTCGATGCAGGAATGGCAGGAGATGGGCGTGATGAACTATGAAATGGAGTCCGCTACGCTGCTGACCATGTGTGCCAGTCAAGGTCTTCGCGCCGGCATGGTGGCGGGCGTCATCGTCAACCGCACCCAGCAGGAGATCCCGAATGCCGAAACCATGAAGCAGACGGAAAGCCATGCGGTGAAAATTGTCGTGGAAGCCGCGCGTCGTCTGATTTAATCCTGATTTTTTCCTGAAATATTCGTGTCATGTTCATGAGTTATTTCTGAAGTCACCAGGATGACAACCTGAGTATGCACAGAAACGGGTCGCCAGTGAGGCGGCCCTTTTTTTATCTTCGGGATGCTATCTGTTATGTTCGTAGAACGAATTTATGGCGACGGCTCGCCAGACACCCTATTTGCAAAGAGGCACTATGACGGCAACGATTTTACTTCATCCTTCTCTCATGCCTCTTGAAGGCGGCATCAATTTTCGCGATCTCGGCGGCAACACGGTGGCCGATGGCCGTCGTATCAAGCGCGGCTGGCTTTATCGTTCGGGCGCGCTCGACACCCTGACCGAACAGGATCAACAGTTTCTGAGCGCCATTCCGGTAAAGTATATTCTCGACTACCGCGATGCCGACGAGGTTGCGGCCAAGCCGGATATCCTGTGGCCCGGTTGCGAATATCACAATGTACCGGCGAATCCGTTAAGCAACGAGGTCAACGCCAATCTGGAAAGACTGACGGCGGAGACCCTCGCCGCGTTTGATCCCCAGGCATTCATGTTGAAGCTTTATCAAAAATTGCCGTTCGACAACGCCGCCTACCGCAAGCTTGCCAGTCTGCTTGGCCAGCCGAATGGAGGCGCACTGGTGCAGCACTGTGCCGTGGGCAAAGACCGCACGGGCATGGGGTCGCTGATTATTCTGCTGGCGCTCGGCGCAGACTGGAACACCATAAAGGAAGATTACCTGCTGACCGAAACGACGCTGGCAGGCTTTCGTGAAAACATGCTCGACAGACTGTCCATCACGCTCCCGCCCGAAGCGCTGGAAAAATTCGCCTATGTGCTTTCCGTGCAGGAGTTGTTTATCGATACGGCGCTACAGGCCATTGTCGATACCTACGGCACCACGGACAACTGGCTGGAAAAAGAGTACGGCATCGATGCGCAAATGCGCGAAACTTTACGCGATCGTTATCTGGAATAACGGCTTCGTTAAGCTAAGGTTGTCCTGGTTTGGTTTTAAATGTCTGTAAAAGACAAAACCTTTTTTGATAGTCAACGAGGGCACTTTTCATTGAGCATTAACGAAGTGATTCATTACGTGACGGAGTTTGTCCGTCAGCATCAGGCATGGGCCGCCCCCATCGTGTTCTTTCTGGCCTTTGGCGAGTCGCTGGCGTTTCTTTCCCTGCTGCTGCCAGCCACAGTGATTCTGCTGGGGCTTGGCGCACTAATTGGCGAGGCCGGGATTCCATTCTGGCCGATTTTTGCGGGCGCGGCGTTGGGCGGCTTTTTCGGCGACTGGCTCTCTTACTGGATTGGCGCGCATTACAGCGACAGGGTTCCGCACATCTGGCCTTTCAAGCGTCATCCCCAGATGCTCGAACGCGGACACGCCTTCTTTGACCGCTGGGGTATGCCGGGTGCGTTTATCGGGCGTTTCTTCGGCCCGTTACGCGCCGTCGTGCCTTTGGTCGCCGGTATTTGCGGCATGCCGCAGCGCTATTTCCAGCTGGCGAACGCCTCCTCGGCGCTGGTCTGGGCTTTCGGCATTCTTGCGCCCGGTGCCTTTGGCATCAAATGGTTGAGCCAGTTTTTTTAAATTTTCTCGGCGACTGAAAATCAGGCAGGCAGTAACCGTTTTTCTGGAAGACGTCTCGCAAAGTGTGGGCGCGATTTAAAAGCATCTGGACATCCATACAGCATGCCTTTACCTTGACTCACAGAGACGTATTCAGAGGAAAAACCGGTGGATTTCAGCATACTTTACGCGGTAGGTGCAGCCCTTGTCGGCCTTTTACTGGGTTGGCTGATTGCCAGTCTGCGCCAGCAGCAGGTTCAGGCCGACCATGACACCCGCTATAAATTGCTGGAACAGGCACAAAGCCAGCTCACCGTCGAAAAAGAGACATTGCAGCGCGAAATCCAGCTCGCCAGACAGCAGCAGCGCGACGGCGAAATCGAGTTGAGAAAGCTGCACAGTGCACAGGCCGCAAGCGGTGAAAAGTTGCAGCTTCTGGCGCACTGGCAAAGTGAGTGTGAACAACTGAATCAGGAGTTGCGGGCCCAGCGTGAAATCAATAGCTCGCAGGAAGCCGAGTTGCGTGAAGTCTCGACCCGGCTTGATGAAACACGGATGGCCGCCGAAGAAAAGCAGCGGCTGCTCATCAACAGTGAGCAGCGGCTCAACAGCCAGTTCGAAAACCTCGCCAATCGCATTTTCGAACAGACCGGTCGCCGTGCCGACGAACAGAACAAGCAAAGCATGGACAAACTGCTGTTGCCGCTGCGCGAGCAGCTCGACGGTTTTCGTCGGCAGGTTCAGGACAGCTTTGGGCAGGAAGCGCGCGAGCGCCATACGCTGACCCACGAGATCCGCAGTCTGCAACAGCTCAATGCGCAGATGGCGCGTGAGGCGCTGAACCTGACCCGTGCACTCAAAGGCGACAACAAGACGCAGGGCAACTGGGGCGAAGTGGTGCTGAGCCGCGTGCTCGAAGCTTCGGGCCTGCGCGAAGGCTATGAATACCAAACCCAGGTCAGTGTGCAAACGGAAAACAACAGCCGCATGCAGCCCGATGTGGTGGTGCGTCTGCCGCAGAGTAAAGACGTGGTTATCGATGCCAAAATGTCGCTGGTCGCCTACGAGCGGTATTTCAACGGGGAAGACGACCTCGAGCGCGAATCGGCGCTGAGTGAACATATTACCTCCATCCGCGGTCATATACGTTTGCTGGGCCGCAAGGACTACCAGCAACTGCCCGGCTTGCGCAGTCTTGATTATGTGCTGATGTTTATTCCGGTAGAACCGGCGTTTCTGGTCGCTATCGACCGCGAACCCGAGCTTATCAGCGAGGCGCTCAATCACAACATCATGCTGGTCAGCCCAACCACGCTGCTGGTGGCGCTGCGTACCATCAGCAATCTCTGGCGCTATGAGCATCAAAGCCAGAATGCCAAGCAAATAGCCGACCGCGCCGCGCGGCTCTACGACAAACTCAGACTCTTTGTCGACGACATGCAGTCGATGGGGCAAAGCCTTGATAAGGCGCAGACAAGTTATCGGCTCGCGATGAACAAACTTTCTCAGGGCCGTGGTAATCTTGTCGGCCAGGTCGAAGGCTTCAGGGCGATGGGTGTCGAGGTCAAAAGGCCTATCAGTCCGGCTCTTGCCGAGCAGGCCAGCGCCGAAGACGATCCCGAGTTTCAGACTTCGCTCGACGACCTGGGTTAATGAGTGAACGATAATTCCACGGCTTGATCACCGCGTGCGGCGCAAATCGCATCGGAGATGGGGCTTTCCTCGGGGTTCTGATACACTTTCCCCAGGCGATATACTGATTAAGCAGGCAGAAACATGGAAAAGCAGACGCAGGAAAATGTAGATTCTCAAGAAACTACACACTTTGGATTTCGTACCGTAGCCAAAAACAACAAAGCAGAGATGGTCGCTGAAGTCTTTCACTCTGTGGCCGCGAAATATGATCTGATGAATGACCTGATGTCATTCGGTATTCATCGTATCTGGAAGCGTTATGCTATCGACTGCAGCGGCGTGCGCCGTGGGCAGCGCGTGCTGGATCTGGCTGGCGGGACCGGCGATCTGACCGCCAAGTTTTCCCGTCTGGTGGGAGAGCAGGGCGAAGTGGTGCTGGCCGACATCAACGATTCAATGTTGAAGATGGGCCGCGAGAAACTGCGTAACAACGGAATTGTCGGCAACGTGAGCTATGTGCAGGCCAACGCCGAAGCCTTGCCGTTCCCCGACAACTATTTTGACTGCATTACCATCTCCTTTGGTCTTCGCAACGTGACCGAAAAAGAGAAGGCCCTGCGTTCAATGTTCCGCGTGTTGAAGCCGGGTGGCCGTTTGCTGGTGCTCGAGTTCTCCAAGCCGCTGATCGCACCGTTGAGCAAGGCATACGACACCTATTCCTTCCACATCCTGCCGCGAATCGGCGAGCTGGTGGCACAAGACGCTGAAAGCTACCGCTATCTGGCTGAATCCATCCGTATGCATCCCGATCAGGAAACACTGAAAGGCATGATGGGCGATGCAGGCTTCGAGAACGTGACTTACAGCAACCTCACCGGCGGCATTGTCGCGCTGCACCGAGGTTTCAAGTTCTGATATGGAAATGCCGATGTTGTTAACTCCGTTATTGACTGCCGCCATCGAAACCGCCCTTAATCACCTGTTGTTTAAGGATCGCAGTATGAAAGCCGCAAGGCTGCGACTGGCGGGCAAAGTTTTACGTATTGAGCTACAGGAACTGAGTTCACCGCTGACGCTAATCTTTAGTGAACAAAAAGTCGATGTAGTCGGGCAGTGGGACGGCGCGGCAGACTGTACCGTTATCTCGCGCCTTTCCACCCTGCGAAAACTGCGTGACCGCCAGCAGTTGGCACCGCTAATCCGCAGCGGCGAACTCAACGTCGAAGGCGACATTCAGGTGGTGCAGCAGTTTTCGGCCCTGATGGATATGTCCGAATGGGAACCGGCCGAATTGCTGGCTCCCTACCTTGGCGATATCGCTGCGCAAGGTATCAGTCAGGCCATCAGCGGCGGTTTCCGCTTTCTGACGGCGGGCGTCAAAAAACATCAGGGTCAGGTTGCCCAGGTCATTACCGAAGAGTGGAAACTCGCTCCGGGTGCGCTTGAAGCCGCCTGGTTCAGCGATGAAGTTTCCGCTCTTGAGCAGCAGGCCAATGCGCTGGAAGCGCGCTTAAACAAACTACTGGGAGGGAATCGATGACTCCAGGTGAAATGCGTCGCCTGTATCTGATTATTCGGGTATTTCTCACTTACGGCCTTGATGAACTTATTCCCAGAATCAAACTGACTCTGCCGCTGAGACTCGGGCGTCATCTGTTTTTCTGGGTGCCTTTTCGTCATAAAGACAAACAGCTTGGCACGCGTCTGCGTCTTGCACTCGAAGAGCTGGGTCCCGTCTGGATAAAGTTCGGTCAGATGCTGTCGACCCGCCGCGACCTGTTTCCACCGGTTGTCGCCGACCAGCTTGCGTTGTTGCAGGACCACGTTGCACCTTTCGATGGCGCGCTGGCCCGTAAACATATCGAATTGGCGCTCGGTGGCCCCATCGAGACCTGGTTTAACGATTTCGACCAGAATGCGCTGGCTTCGGCGTCCATTGCACAGGTGCACACCGCTGTTCTGAAAGAGAACGGCAAAAAAGTGGTGCTCAAGGTAATTCGCCCCGACATCATGCCGATTATCAAGGCCGATACTCGCCTCATGGCGCGTCTGGCGGGCTGGGTATCGAAATGGCTGCCCGACGGCCGTCGTCTTCGTCCGCGTGAAGTGGTACGTGAATACGAAAAGACGCTGCTTGATGAACTGAACCTGCTGCGTGAAGCGGCAAATGCCATTCAGTTGCGCAGAAACTTCGAAAACAGCCCTGTGCTGTATGTTCCTGAAGTGTATCCTGATTACTGCCGCGAACGTCTTCTGGTCATGGAGCGCATCTACGGCATTCCTATCTCGGATGTCGCAGCGCTTGAAAAGCAGGGTACCAACATGAAAGTGTTGGCCGAACGCGGTGTGCAGGTATTCTTTACTCAGGTCTTTCGCGACAGCTTCTTCCATGCCGACATGCATCCGGGTAACATTTTTGTCAGTTATGAAACACCGGAAGATCCTTGCTACATCGCTATCGATTGCGGCATAGTTGGATCGCTTAACAAAGAAGACAAACGTTATCTGGCCGAGAACTTTATTGCCTTCTTCAACCGCGATTATCGCAAGGTTGCCGAATTGCATGTCGATTCCGGCTGGGTGCCGCGCGATACCAACGTCGAAGAATTCGAGTTCGCCATTCGTACCGTTTGTGAACCCATTTTCGAAAAGCCGCTGGCAGAAATCTCCTTTGGTAACGTATTGTTGAATCTGTTCAATACCGCCAGACGCTTCAACATGCAGGTTCAGCCGCAGCTGGTGCTGTTGCAGAAAACGCTGTTGTACGTCGAAGGTCTCGGCAGACAACTCTATCCACAGCTTGATCTCTGGACGACTGCAAAACCGTTCCTGGAAAGCTGGATCAAGGACCAGATTGGATTACCGGCTATGGTTCGTGCCTTTAAAGAGCGCGCACCGTTCTGGATTGAAAAACTGCCCGAGCTACCCGAACTGGTCTACGACAGCCTCAAGCAGCAGCAACTGATGTCCTACAATCTCGAAAAATTGACCCAGCAGTTAGAGAAACAGTCTACCCGCGAAGGTCAGTCCCAGTACCTTCTTGGCGTGGGAGCAACCTTGTTGATTGGCGGTACGGTGCTGATGCTGGGCAAGGTCGAGGTATACCCCGTATGGCTGATGGCCGCGGGTCTGGTCGCCTGGATTGTCGGATGGAAACGAACCAGCAAGACCGAGTAAGTGTTTATAATTCTTATAAATTGTAATTATGCGTCGTATAACGGCAACGATTAATTCTTGTTTATCGAGGTAAATACCATGGGTGCATTTAGTCTTACGCACTGGCTCGTCATTGCGGTAATCGTGGTGCTGCTGTTTGGTACCAAAAAGCTGCGTGGTCTGGGCAGCGATCTTGGCGCTTCCATCAAAGGCTTCAAAAAAGCCATGAATGACGATGATAAAACCAAGACGCATACACCAACTGAAACAACCGGGTCTGATGCAGAGTTTACGGCCAAGTCTCTCGAAGGCACCAAGCCGGAAATCAAAGCAGAAGAAACTAAGAGTCAAAACAAAGAGCAGGTATAAGCCGTGTTTGACATTGGGTTTAGTGAACTGTTGCTGGTATTCGTGATTGGTCTGGTCGTACTCGGACCCGAGCGTCTACCCGTTGCGGTAAGAAGTGTGGCGGGCTGGATCCGTACACTCCGTGCGATGGCCGCATCGGTACAAAATGAGCTGAATCAGGAGCTGAAACTGCAGGAATTGCAAGACAGCCTGAAGAAGGCGGAAGAGGCCGGTCTGAAGAATCTGTCGCCTGAAATCAAATCTTCCATCGATGATTTGAAAGAGGCGGCGTCTTCAATGAAGCGCTCGATTCACGAGAATCTGAGCCCTGCCGATCAGGCGATTGCCGACGCGCAAGACGGAAACACCATTCATAATCCTGTGCTGAAAGATCCCGAAGCACATTACGATGAAGGGATTTCGCCAGCCTCGGCCGATCACCAGTCGGGTTCACCTGCGGCGAAACCGGCCAGTGAACCTGCCGTTGATCTCGCGAAGGCGCAGCCTGTCGACGTCGAAAATGCAGCCGTGGTTACGCTTGATAAACCACAGAATGTCGACCTTGCCAAACCGCAGAACGTCGCGTCGGCACCTGCGACCAAACCGGTTGAACATGCCAGCGCTGGCGCTCAAAGCCCGTCTGCGCCCCAGCCTGCTCCTTCTTCACAAACCACGGGTGAACGCTAAACATGGCAGTTGAAGATACTCAGCCGCTTATCAGTCATCTGATTGAACTGCGTAAGCGCCTGCTGAATTCCATTATTTGCGTGATTGTAGTGTTTTTGGCACTGGTCTATTTTGCCAATGATATTTACTACCTGGTGTCTGCGCCGCTGATTAAAGTCATGCCTTTGGGCGCGAGCATGATAGCGACAGACGTTGCCTCGCCTTTCTTTACGCCTATCAAGCTGACGATGATCGTTTCGGTATTCGTCTCTGCGCCGTTTATTCTGTATCAGGTCTGGGGCTTCGTTGCGCCTGCACTGTACAAGCATGAACGTCGCCTGATGATGCCATTGCTGTTCTCAAGCTCTGCGCTGTTCTACCTCGGCATGGCGTTTGCGTACTTCATCGTGTTCCCGCTGGCGTTTGCCTTCTTTGCGAAAACGGCACCGGCCGGTGTGCAGATTGCGACGGACATCAACAACTATCTCGACTTTGTCATGGCTATCTTCATGGCGTTCGGGGTGTCGTTCGAGGTGCCTATCGCCATCATTTTGCTGTGCTGGACCGGCGTTACCACGCCTGAAGACTTGCGCAAAAAACGTCCTTATGTGCTGGTGGGGGCCTTTGTGGTCGCCATGCTGCTCACTCCGCCCGACGTATTTTCGCAGACGCTGCTGGCTATTCCGATGTATTGCCTGTTTGAAATCGGCATGTTCTTTGCCCGCTACTATGTCGGCAAAGGGCGTCGTGATGAAGAAGACGAAGCAGACAGCGAGTCTGACGCGTCTTGAGCCGCAAAAAATGATGATTAAAACCGCCTCTCGGGGCGGTTTCTTTTTTGAGAGACAATATGTTTGAAATAGGCCTCAACCTCACCAGCAACCAATTCGACAAAGATCGCGCCGATGTTGTCGAGCGCGCCAGACAGGCCGGCCTCGGCGGTATGCTGATAACCGGTACCTCGCTCGAAGAGAGCAGGGAAGCACAGCGCCTTGCCGCGCAGTATGCCGATTTTTGCTGGTCAACGGCGGGCGTGCATCCTCATCAGGCCAGTGCCTGGAACAAAGAGGTTGAAGACGCGCTGCGCAAGCTTGCCGCCGAGCCAAAAGTGGTGGCGATAGGCGAATGTGGTCTGGACTTCAACCGCAATTTCTCCACGCCCGAGGATCAGGAAATCGCCTTCAGCGCGCAGTTGGCGCTGGCTGCCGAGCTGGGTTTGCCGGTATTTTTGCACTGCCGCGATGCTCATCCGCGTTTCGCGCAGTTGCTCGAACCCTGGCTGCCGCGACTTTCAGGTGCCGTGGTTCACTGCTTTACGGGCAGTCGCGAAGAGCTGGAACACTATCTGGCGCTGGGATTGTCGATTGGCATCACCGGCTGGGTATGCGACGAACGTCGCGGGCTTGACCTGCGCGAGATGCTACCGTTGATTCCGGTAGACAAGTTGCTGCTGGAAACCGACGCGCCTTATCTGTTGCCAAGAGACATGCCGAACAAGCCGAAGAATCGTCGTAACGAACCTTCGTTTCTGCCGCATATCGTCAGTCAGGTCGCGATGTGGCGTGGCAAGGCAGAATCGGCGGAGTGGCTGGCGAAGGCAACCGACGACAATGCGCGCCGGTTATTTGGACTTGGAGAATAGGAGCGGCAACGCCCGGGGGAGCATTACATTTTCTGGAATTCGGTATTGCAGAGGCTTTGTCTAACCTGTTTGTTGAGCAGATTCAGCAGCAGGTGAGAACGCCGCTCGCCGTCCGGTTCGGTATAGATGGCCTGTAATCCCTCGAATACGCCCTCGGTTATCAACACCAGGTCTCCTTCGTGTGGCGTTTCAGGATCACGAACATCGGTAGGCGGTTGATGAATCAGTTGTTCGATGACATTGGCATTGACCGTGGCGAGCTGGTGTCCAAAACGGACAAAATGGCTAACGCCACGGGTCGCGCTAATGGTGGTCGTGTGAATTTTTTCTGGATCGAATGCGATAAACATATAATTTGGAAACAGAGGTTCATCCGCCATCGTGCGGCGGCCGCGGACCACTTTTTCCAGTTTGATCGTTGGAACCAGACATTGAACGTGTTGACGCTCAAGGTGCTCCTGGGCACGAAGATGTTGACCTCGTTTACAATAGAGTAGATACCAGCTTTCCATATTTTGTTTTCCTCGTGTCTAACTCATTGAGAATAACAAAAGCTTTAAGGGATAAATAGCCACCCGTGAAGCTCGGTCCCCCACTGGGAGGCAAGATTCGGATTAAGCGCTATCTTTCAGCACGCTAATGTATCACGGAGATAAAGTCATGGAGTTGTTCTTACTGAGTAACGGCAAGCTTTCAAGCGACAGTCAACCACTGGGTTATGCTCACGAGCAGATCAAGGCAATGCTCAAGGCGCGTAACATCGACTCTGCGGTACTCATTCCCTATGCGCTGGTGCGCAGTGACTATGATGAAAAAGCGGCAGAGCTGGCGCAGTCTCTCGGCATCAAGGTCGGCAGCATTCATCATGCAGGCAATCCGGCGGAAGCGGTCGAACAGGCGCAATGCATTCTGGTCAGCGGCGGTAATACCTGGATGCTGAACCAGATGCTGCATGAGAAAAGCCTGATCGTCCCGATTCAGCGCGCAGTACGCGAACGTGAAATTCCCTACATCGGCTGGAGCGCGGGCTGCAACGTGGCCACGCCAAGCATTCGCACCACTAATGATATGCCGGTGCGCAATTCCGTCGTGCTGCCTGCGCTGGGTCTGTTCCCGGTGCAGATCAATCCGCACTACATCGACGCACACATCAGTGGCCATATGGGTGAGACACGCGACGAACGTATCGCCGAATTCTGTGCGGTGAATCCGAGCGAATCGGTTGTCGCGCTGCGTGAAGGCAGTCTGCTGCATGTTTCCGGCAATGATTTGCGCTATTTCAGCGCCCGAAATGAAGGCTTCAAGGTGTTTCGCCATGCGCATAAAACGCAGGAATATCTTGATACCCAAGCACTTTCTGACCTTGTTCCCTTTAACTGCCTTTAATAAAGTACAAAGTTCGCGCGGCCATTTGGGTTAACATTTTTGAAAAAAGCAGCCATGACGCGCGACAGGCTTTATACTGCCCCTACATTTGGTGATAAAACTTATAATGACGTGCCTCGTATGAAATATCGTGACCTGCGTGACTTCCTTGCTCTTCTCGAAAAGCAGGGAGACCTCAAGCGTATCAGCCAGCCCGTTGATCCCTATCTTGAAATGACCGAGATTGCCGATCGGACCCTGCGTGCCGGAGGCCCGGCGCTGCTGTTTGAAAATCCGAAAGGCTATAACATGCCGGTGCTGTGCAATCTTTTCGGCACGCCGGAACGCGTGGCGATGGGCATGGGACAAGATGATGTCAGCGCATTGCGCGACGTCGGCGAGCTGCTGGCGTTTCTGAAAGAGCCTGAGCCACCGCGCGGGTTCCGCGATTTCTACGACAAGATGCCGAAGTTCAAGCAAGTCCTGAACATGCCGACCAAAGTGCTGAGCTCGGCGCCTTGTCAGGAGCAAATCTGGCAGGGCGACGACGTCGATCTGGGCCGCATTCCCGTGATGCATTGCTGGCCGGAAGACGCCGCACCTCTGATAACCTGGGGATTGACGGTCACCCGTGGGCCGCACAAGCCACGTCAGAATCTCGGCATTTATCGTCAGCAGGTCCTGGGCAAAAACAAGCTCATCATGCGCTGGTTGTCGCATCGCGGCGGCGCGCTCGATTTCCAGGAGTGGTGCGAGAAGAATCCGGGCAAGCGTTTTCCGGTTTCCGTGGCGCTCGGCGCCGACCCAGCCACCATTCTTGGCGCGGTAACGCCCGTCCCTGACACGCTGTCCGAATATGCCTTCGCCGGTCTGCTGCGCGGCAACAAAACCGAGGTCGTTAAATGTATTTCCAATGACCTCGAAGTCCCCGCCAGCGCTGAAATCGTGCTCGAAGGCTATATCGAGCCGGGCGAGATGGCACCCGAAGGGCCTTACGGCGACCACACAGGCTACTATAATGAAATAGATAGCTTCCCGGTCTTCACCGTGACGCACATTACCCAGCGCAAAGATGCCATCTATCATTCGACCTTTACCGGTCGTCCGCCAGATGAACCGGCGGTGCTGGGTCTGGCATTGAATGAAGTCTTCGTTCCGATTCTGAAAAAGCAGTTCCCGGAAATTGTCGACTTCTATTTGCCGCCGGAGGGTTGCTCCTACCGTCTGGCTGTCGTTACCATGAAGAAGCAGTATGCCGGTCACGCCAAGCGCGTGATGATGGGCGTCTGGTCATTCCTGCGCCAGTTTATGTACACCAAGTTTGTTATTGTGTGTGACGACGATATCAACGCGCGCGACTGGAAGGACGTTATCTGGGCGATTACTACACGTATGGATCCGGCGCGTGACACCGTGTTGGTTGAAAATACGCCCATCGACTATCTCGATTTTGCTTCGCCGGTTTCCGGACTGGGTTCCAAGATGGGGATGGATGCCACCAACAAGTGGCCGGGTGAAACGCAGCGCGAATGGGGACGTCCGATTGTCATGGATCCCAAAGTGAGCGACCGTATCGATACCATCTGGGATGAGCTAGACATCTTCAGTAACAGGAAGCCGGGCAACGTTAAGTCTGGCAGGTAAGCATTTCGCTTGGTAAGCGCGACGCGCCACTCGCTCGTCGCCTTTGCCATCAGTATGTAGAATTGATGACCCTCAGAGGGAACGCATGACAATAATGAGCTGTAAAGTGTCCTCAGTTGAGGCCATAACCGACACTGTATATCGGGTTCGCCTGCAACCTGAATCACCTTTTTCATTTCGTGCCGGTCAATATCTGATGGTCGTGATGGATGAGCGCGACAAGCGCCCTTTCTCCATCGCCTCTGTTCCATCGGAAAAAAACTATCTTGAGCTGCACATCGGCGCATCCGAGATGAATCTGTATGCGATGGCGGTGATGGATCGCATCCTGCAGGAACAAACCATTGATGTCGACCTGCCGCACGGTGACGCGTGGCTGCGCGAAGAGGGCGATCGTCCGCTGGTATTGATTGCGGGCGGCACCGGTTTCTCCTACGTGCGCTCCATTCTGATGACGGAGCTGGCGCAGCATCCTGACCGCGATATCTCAATCTACTGGGGCGGTCGCGAGCTGAAGCATCTTTATGATCTCGGCGAGCTTGAAGCCTTGAGCGTGGTGCATCCGAACCTGAAAGTTATTCCGGTGGTCGAGCAGGTTGAAGAAGACTGGCAGGGCAGAAGCGGTAATGTGCTGAGCGCGGTACTTCAGGACTTCGAGTCTTTGAGCGAGCACGATATCTATATCGCCGGTCGTTTCGAAATGGCGAAAGTGGCGCGCGAGCGTTTCTGCGCCGAGCGCGGTGCGCTGGAAGACCGGATGTTTGGCGATGCGTTCGCGTTCATCTGATTCACGGCGACACAACAAAAAGCGGGCCGCAAGCCCGCTTTTTTTATGCCCGCGTGTGTGACTAGATTCGTTCGAAGACCGTGGCAATCCCCTGACCCAGGCCGATACACATGGTCGCCACGCCAAACTGCACGTCTTTGCGTTCCATGAGATTCAGCAAGGTTGTGGAGATACGCGCCCCTGAACAGCCCAGCGGGTGACCCAGCGCAATCGCGCCGCCGTTGAGATTCACTTTGTCATCCAGACTCTCCAGCAGGCCGAGATCCTTGATGCACGGCAGCGACTGCGCGGCGAAGGCTTCATTGAGCTCGAAAAGCCCGATGTCCTGCACGCTCAGACCCGCGCGTTTCAGCGCCAGCTGCGTTGCGGGCACCGGTCCATATCCCATAATCGACGGATCACAGCCGACCACTGCCATCGCGCGAATTCTGGCGCGCGGTTCAAGGCCCAACGACGCGGCGCGGGATTCGCTCATGATAAGCATCGCCGAGGCTCCGTCCGACAGAGCCGACGCGCTGCCTGCCGTCACCGTGCCGTTGACCGGATCAAATGCAGGTCGCAGAGCAGCCAGCGAGGACGCCGTGGTTTCCGGGCGGATCACTTCATCGTAATCGAGACTGAACAGCGCGCCGTCGGCGTTATGCCCATAAGTGGCTATGATTTCGTTGGCAAACGCACCTGCCACGGTTGCGGCATGGGCGCGCTGGTGGGAGCGGGCGGCAAACTCATCCTGCATATCGCGGCTGATATTGTGCATTTTGGCCAGCATCTCGGCGGTCAGCCCCATCATGCCCGCGGCTTTCGCCACGGTGCGGCTCAGGCCGGGATGAAAATCCACGCCGTGATTCATCGGTACGTGACCCATATGTTCCACGCCGCCAATCAGGCTGATGTGCGCATCACCGACCATAATCGTGCGCGCCGCATCATGCAGTGCCTGCATGGACGAACCGCAGAGCCGGTTGACGGTCACCGCCGGCACGCTGTGCGGGATTTCAGCCAGCAGCGCGGCGTTGCGGGCAACGTTGAAGCCTTGTTCCAGCGTCTGCTGCACGCAGCCCCAATAGATGTCGTCGATCGCTTTGGCGTCGAGTGCCGGATTACGGGAAAGCACCGCGCGCATTAGATGCGCGGAGAGGTCTTCGGCACGCACGTTGCGAAAGGCACCGCCTTTGGAGCGGCCCATCGGAGTGCGGACCGCATCGATAATGACTACATTTTCCATGATTTCGGTCCTTATGCCTGACGGCCCATATTGATTTCGGCCAGCGGTTCGGCCTGAGGATAGTAGCGCGCGTTGCTTTCGGCCTTGCGACGCAGTCCCTCGGGTGCCTGATATAGCGGACCAAGGTGCGCGTAGGTTTCAGTCAGCGCCAGATATTTCGCACTGCCCAGAGTGTCGAGATAGCGGAACACGCCGCCGTGGAATGGCGGGAAGCCCAGACCGTAAACCAGCGCCATATCCGCTTCGGCCGGACTGGCAATGATGTTTTCTTCCAGACAGCGCACCACTTCGTTGATCATCGGGATCATCATCCGCGCGATAATCTCCTCGCCGCTGAAATCACTGGTCGGCGCGGCGTTGTCCAACAGCGTTGCCACGTCGGGATCCTGCTCTTTACGCGGTTTGCCTTTGCTGTCTTCACGATAACGATAGAAACCGAGCTGGTTTTTCTGCCCGAAGCGGTTGGCCTCGAACAGCACGTCGACCACGTCGCGATAGTCTTTCGCCATTCTTTCCGGGAAACCGTGCGCCATGACCGCCTGCGCATGGTGCGCCGTATCAATGCCGACCACGTCCAGCAGATAGGCCGGACCCATCGGCCAGCCAAACTGTTTTTCCATCACTTTATCAACTTGCGTGAAGTCCGCGCCGTCGCGCATCAGCAGGCTGAAACCGGCAAAGTAGGGGAACAGCACGCGATTGACGAAGAACCCCGGGCAGTCGTTGACCACAATCGGTGTCTTGCCCATCGCCGAGGCATAGGCCACTACGCGAGACAGGGTCTGATCCGACGTTTTGCTGCCACGAATGATTTCGACCAGCGGCATGCGGTGAACAGGATTAAAGAAATGCATGCCGCAGAAGTTTTCCGGCCGTTTCAGGGCCGCCGCCAGAGTATCGATAGGAATGGTGGAAGTATTTGAGGCCAGTATGGCCTCGTCATTGAGCAGTGCCTCGGCCTCGGCCAGCACGGCGGCCTTGATTTTCGGGTTTTCGACTACGGCTTCGACAACAATCTGCGCGCGCTCGAGCCCGCTGTAGCTTAACGTCGGCTGAATGGTCGAGAGAATCTTCGCCATTTTCTGACCGTCTATCTTGCCTCGCTCCAGCTGCTTGTTGAGCAATTTGCCTGCTTCGTTGATGCCGAGTTGCAGCGATTTTTCATTGATATCCTTCATGATGACCGGCACGCCTTTCAGCGCGGACTGATAGGCGATACCGCCGCCCATGATCCCTGCGCCCAGCACGGCCGCCTGTTCGGGCTTGCCGTTGCCGCCTGCCCACTTTTTGGCCTTGCCTTTAATAAACTGATCGTTGAGGAAAATGCCGACCAGCGCGCGCGCCTCGGCCGACTGCGCCAACGGCACGAAGCTGCCGGTTTCCAGCGCCAGCGCCTCGTCGCGACCCAGCCTTGCCGCCGCCTCGATAGTTTTCACCGCCGTCATCGGCGCAGGATAGTGTTTGCCCGCCGTTTGCAGCACCATGCTCTTTGCTACACTGAAGCTCATCGTCGCCTCGATACGGCTGAGTTTGAGCGGCAGAAGTTTAGGCTGGCGCGCCGCCTTCCAGTCGAGCTTGCCGGCAATGGCGTCGCGCAGCATGGCAAGGGCGGCATCATGCAGCTTGTCGTTATTGACGACGGCATCGACCAGTCCGACCTTGAGCGCTTCGGCACCGCCAAGATCCTTGCCCGCAGCAATAATTTCCAGCGCACTGTCGGCACCCAGCAGGCGAGGCAGACGCACCGAACCGCCAAAGCCCGGCATAATGCCGAGTCTGGTTTCGGGTAATCCGATGCGCGTATCGGGCGTGGCGAGGCGAAAATCGGTCGCCAACACACATTCGCAGCCGCCGCCGAGCGCATAGCCGCCAATGGCGGAAAGGGTCGGGACCGGCAAATCTTCCAGCCGATTGAAAATGCCGTTGGCAAACGCCAGCCACTGATGAAGCTTTTCGGCCGGTGCCGTAAACAGGGATAAAAACTCGTTGATGTCTGCGCCGACAATAAACGCGGGTTTGGCGGAGCTTAACAGCAGTCCTTTGAGTTCGCGTTGTTGTTCGAGGACCGTTAGCGCTTCGCCTAGACTGGCCACCGTTTGGGTATCGAGTTTATTTACGGAGCCGGGCGCGTCGAACACCAGCTCGGCAATCCCGTCTTCGAGCCAGTGCAGGTGTAATGTTTCGCCTTGATAGAGCATGTGTGTCTCCTGAATCATCGGGGATGATCTGGTATGACCAGATGAATGGAGTGTGGTTTTTATGTTAATGAATTGCAAACTGGCCGCGCGATATTTGCTGACAAGATCACAAAGCAGGCGGGGCTACGACGCCTGTACGGCTGTGATAAGATGCGGCATCGTTTTGCATTAATCGTATGAATCCGGTAAAGGACAGGTCGATGGAATCTCTCGCTTCACTCTATAAAGAACATATCGCCGTTTTACAGGCGCGTGCGCAGGAAATATTGCAACGCAATCAGTTGGATGCCTTGCTTATTCACTCCGGTGAACTGCAAATCTCCTTCCTGGACGACTACAGCTATCCGTTCAAGGTCAATCCCCAGTTCAAGGCGTGGGTGCCGGTCACGCAGGTGCCGAACTGCTGGCTGTGGGTAGATGGCGTCAACACGCCGAAGCTGTGGTTCTATTCACCGGTCGATTACTGGCATACCGTCGAGCCGCTGCCGGACGCTTTCTGGACGCAGGACGTCAACGTTCTGCCGCTGACGAAACCGGACGATATCAAGGGTCAACTGCCTGGCGATCTTTCCCGTGTCGCCTACATCGGTTATGGCAAGGAAAGCGCGTTGAAACTCGGCATCTCTGCCGACCATCTGAATCCGAAGGCCGTGCTGGATTACCTGCACTATCACCGCGCCTACAAGACGAAGTACGAAGTGGCCTGCATGCGTGAAGCGCAGAAGTTTGCCGTCAGCGGCCATCGCGCGGCGCACGAGGCGTTTTTGTCCGGCATGAGCGAGTTCGATATCAGCATGGCGTACCTGACGGCGACCGGGCATCGCGAGACGGAAGTGCCCTATGGCAATATTATCGCGCTTAACGAACACGCCGCCGTATTGCACTACACGACCTTGCAGCATCAGCCACCGGCCGAAATGCGCAGTTTCCTCATCGACGCCGGTGCCGAATACAACGGATATGCCGCCGACCTGACTCGTACCTATGCGGCCAATCCCGACAGCGATTTTGCCGCGCTGGTCGCCGACCTGAATAAAGAACAGCTGGCCTTGATTGAGACCATCAAGCCGGGTGTGCGTTATACCGACTATCATGTGCAGATGCATCAGCGTATCGCACGCCTGCTCAAGCAGCATAAGCTGGTGGTCGATATCAGCGAAGAGGCGATGGTCGAGCAGAATCTGACCGGACCTTTCCTGCCGCACGGGCTGGGGCATCCCTTGGGCTTGCAGGTTCACGATGTGGGCGGCTTCATGCAGGACGAGCACGGCACGCATCTGGCCGCGCCGTCGAAATATCCTTATCTGCGCTGTACCCGTATCGTGCAGCCGGGCATGGTGCTGACAATCGAACCGGGGCTGTATTTTATCGAATCGCTGCTGGCGCCGTGGCGCGAAGGCGAATTCAGCCAGCATTTCGACTGGGATAAAATCGAGGCCATGAAACCGTTTGGCGGCATCCGCATCGAGGACAACATTGTTATCCATGATAATCGTGTCGAAAACATGACCCGTGATCTTAAGCTGGCCTGATGCAGCCTTATTCCGTACCCGCTGCACCCGTTGAAGTCAGCGAAGAGATAAAGAAGAGTCGTTTCATTACCTTGCTCGAACCTACGGCAGGCATCGAGGCGGCCAGGGCGTTTATCCAGCAGGTGAAGCAGCAGCATCCGGCTGCGCGACATCACTGCTGGGCCTTTGTGGCCGGTCCGCCTTCTGATTCGCAGCAACTGGGCTTTTCGGACGACGGCGAACCCGCAGGCACGGCGGGTAAACCCATTCTCGGGCAGTTGATGGGCAGCGGGGTCGGAGAAATCACCGCCGTCGTCGTTCGCTACTACGGCGGCATAAAGCTGGGCACCGGCGGACTGGTCAGCGCTTACGGCAACGGGGTCAGGCTGGCATTGGCCGTGCCGCAAAGCGAATTTTTATTGCAGTGTGACTATGCGCAGATAGCGATGGTGGAATCGTTATTGCAACAGGTCGGCGGCAGCATTTTACAGAGTGATTACGGTGCGGCGGTCGATCTTCGTCTGGCGTTGCCGACAGTGGACGCGACAGAGATTGCGGATCGGCTGTTCAATCTCAGTCGTGGTTCGCTAACCTTGCAGCCCGTCTGAATTCTTTTTTGTCTATTTATCTGCTGAGGAACGCGCCAGCATGCATTTCCGTGCCATAACCCGCATTGTCGGGGTTCTCGTTATCCTATTCTCCGGAACAATGATTATTCCGGGGATCGTGGCGTTAATTTATAGAGACGGGGCCGGGCGCGCGTTCAGTGAGACGTTTTTCGTTGCGCTGGCCATCGGCCTGCTGCTTTGGGTGCCTAACCGCAAACAGCGCAGCGAGCTCAAACCGCGCGAAGGCTTTCTTATTGTTGTACTGTTCTGGACCGTGCTTGGCAGCGTCGGGGCATTACCTTTCCTGTTTGCAGAGCATCCGCATCTCGGGCTGACCGATGCCTTTTTCGAATCCTTTTCCGGTCTGACGACCACGGGGGCGACAACGCTTGTGGGGCTGGACAGCCTGCCGCACGCCATCCTGTTCTACCGCCAGATGCTGCAATGGTTTGGTGGTATGGGGATCATCGTGTTGGCGGTTGCCATCCTGCCGATACTGGGCGTCGGGGGCATGCAGCTTTATCGTGCCGAAATGCCGGGGCCGCTCAAAGACAACAAGATGCGGCCGCGTATTGCCGAAACGGCAAAAACGCTGTGGTTCATCTATGTTCTGCTGACCGTTGCCTGTGCCTTTTCACTCTGGGGCGCGGGGATGTCGGCTTTCGACGCCATCGGCCACAGTTTCTCGACTATCGCCATCGGCGGCTTTTCGACGCATGATGCGAGTATCGGCTATTTCCACAGTTCGACCATCAACACGATTATTGCGATTTTCCTGCTTATCTCGGGCTGTAACTACGGGTTGCACTTTGCCCTGCTGAGCGGCCGCAACATCAAGGTCTACTGGCGCGACCCCGAATTTCGCATGTATATCGGCGTGCAGCTGACGCTGGTCCTGGTGTGTACGTCCGTGCTCTGGATGCATGACACTTACAGCTCCGGGCTTGAAACCTTGAATCAGGCTTTCTTCCAGGTTGTGTCGATGGCAACAACGGCGGGTTACACCACGGACAGCATCTCGCGCTGGCCGCTGTTCCTTCCTCTTCTATTACTCTGTTCGGCATTTATTGGCGGCTGTGCCGGGTCGACGGGCGGCGGATTGAAGGTTATCCGTATCCTGCTGCTTTACCTGCAGGGCTCCCGTGAGTTGAAACGTCTCGTCCACCCGAATGCGGTTTATACCATCAAGCTTGGCAATCGCGCGCTGCCGGAACGTATTCTCGAAGCGGTATGGGGATTCTTCTCGGCCTATGCGCTGGTGTTTATTGTCAGCATGCTGGCTATTGTCGCGACGGGCGTGGATAACTTCTCGGCCTTTGCCGCCGTGACGGCCACGCTGAACAACCTTGGTCCCGGACTCGGCGTGGTGGCCGATAACTTCCAGTCGATGAATCACGTCGCCAAATGGATTCTTATCATGACGATGCTGTTTGGTCGTCTCGAAGTCTTCACCCTTTTAGTCCTGTTTACTCCCACGTTCTGGAAAGAGTAGGCAGTAGATGGATTCATATTGAGAAAGGAGTTCGAAATGAAAGCTCTGGTACTTTATTCAAGCCGCGACGGGCAGACTCATGCCATCGCCTCTTATATAGGTAACGTGTTAAGAGAAGAAGGGGAGTGCGACGTCATCGATTTGCAGGATGCGGACAAGCTGGACTTGGCGCGTTACGCAAAAGTGATGATTGGCGCTTCCATCCGTTATGGTCATTTCTCGCCACTCCTCGACAAGTTCGCCAAACGTCATGCCGACTTGTTAAATGCCATGCCTTCGGCGTTCTTTTCGGTCAACCTGACGGCACGCAAGCCGGAAAAGCGTACCCCACAGACGAATACCTATACCCGCAAGTTCCTTTTAAGCACGCCGTGGCAGCCGGCAATGTGCAATGTGTTCGCCGGCGCGCTGCGTTATCCGCGATATGGCTGGCTGGATAAGGTCATGATCCAGTTAATTATGCGAATGACGGGAGGAGAAACGGATACGCGTAAGGAAGTCGAGTACACGGATTGGAATCAGGTAAAGCAGTTTGCCGCCGATTTTGGCAAATTAGCGGTTAAAAAATAGCGATTAAGCCGAGTAAATAGGCGTTTTGTAGAAAAAAGAGACGGTCGGAAAGTTTTTTAAAATAAAGGGTTGCGGCCTTCCGAGAACTCCCTATAATGCGCCTCCACTGACCGGGAACAACGACTCCTCTAACGAGAACCAAGTCGCCGGGTCGGGAAGGGAAAAAGAAAAGTTCGAAAGAAAATTCTTGACTCTTCAGCGGGAAAGCGTATTATGCACCTCCCGCGCCGCATAAGATTCATTGCGAACAGCGGCACTGCTCTTTAACAATTTATCAGACAATCTGTGTGGGCACTCACAAGACGATATCCGCCACTTCGGTGGCAAAAAATATCAAGTCTTAGAGTGACCAAGCAGTAATTCATTATGAATGATGTGAAGTAACTTTGAGCATCGCTGAACTTGTTTCAGCAAATCGAACTTTTAATTGAAGAGTTTGATC